>ERZ778511.415-NODE-415-length-40222-cov-15.464735_pt1 | contig 40222 bp, 37 predicted proteins | sample MGYA00510347_ERZ778511 | MGnify/ENA primary metagenome ERZ778511 (study PRJEB29527, sample SAMN07138967) | mouse gut metagenome | material: feces | host: mouse | place: China:Nanjing | collected 2016-01-25 ...
TAATTCCTTACTGGCTGTAAGGGGTATTAACCATAAATATATTGTAGTAGAAAGGAGGATGGTTCTCGTGAAAAGATTTATGGCTTTATTGACAGCTTCTCTGCTGGTTACATCCATGACGGTGTCGGCGGCAGAGTCACCTTCCACATCTGTCGTGGTCAAACAGAAAACAAAAGTGATTATTATCCAGGGGCCATCGGAAGCTGTGGAAGCCTCCGGCACGCAGCCGTCTTATGCGGGTGAAGGATTTTCGAATGCGTCGGACGCACAGGCAGCGGCGCAGAGGGGTTTAAACGCCGGGGAGTATTACAACAACGCGGTCAGCTCTGCGCCGGGTGTGCCGAATGCAATGCCCGTGGGTCAGGGCGGCAGGATCCTGATTAACGGTGTGCCCAGCAATCTGACGACAACCCTGTCCAGAGTAAACAGCGCAGTTGCTGGCAGCGCGCAGAGTCTGGCTGCTACACTTGGCGGAAGACTGCTTAATGTGGTGGGCGTGAAATTCCCCGCTGCGAATTTTAATGCCGCCACCGTGAATTTCTATGTGAAAGGACTTCCGGACGGCACAAGGATCGCAGCAAGGCAGTATGTGAACGGTCAATGGATCGAAGTGGATGTGGTTGAATCAAGAACGGATCATGTGGTCCTGATTCTCAAGGGAAACGGACCGGTTGCGTTCATTGCGCTTCCGTAAGCAAAACGTTTCATCACAGGCATCAACTCATGCAAAAATTACTTCGTGACTGGGTTGATGCCTTGCTTCCACCATGAAAAGACGGAAAGGAAGATGCGGCATGGACGAACGGCACAGGGAAAGCCGGATCAGAAAAGACAGTTTTTCGAGAAAATCCTCAATCTCCATCATAGGAATCCAGCTTGCGCTTTTTTCCTGTGTCTGGATCGCATACTATAATCTTTATGCTTTCCGCACACACAGGGGACTGGGCGGGACAGTGTCCTTACTGCTTTATCTTTTTATCTATACCAGACTGGTAAAAATTTACCGGGCGGACAAACCCGCACAGTATTCGGTTGGCGAAACGGTATTTTCCCAGCTTCTGGCTTTTGGCATCACAGATTTGATTTTCTATGTGGAATGCTGCTTTATCGCAAGAAGATACGTTTCGGTTCTGCCGGGACTTATGACCACGTTGGTTCAGCTTCTGGCAGCCTGTGTCTGGGCAGTCGTGGCGAAACGTTATTATATGAACCATATTACGCCACAGGAGACGACCATTGTTTACGGGGATGAAAGTGTAAGTACCTTTCTGGCGAAAATACACAACAAGCCGTGGAGTCTCTTTAACATTCACAGACAGATCTCCGCCGGAAAAAGCATGGCGGAGATGAAAGCGGCGATTGACGCTTCAGAGACAGTGATCCTCTATCAAGTAGATTACAGCCTGCGCGAGGAACTGATGTATTACTGCATGAACCAGAAGAAGGTTTTCTATGTGACGCCGACGATCACGGATATCATGGCTTATGGCTTTGAGAACCGACATTTTATTGACAGCCCGCTAATGAAATATAACGCCTACGAAGAATCCCTGACAATGACTGCGCTAAAACGGAGTATGGATATCACACTCTCGTTGTTTGGGCTGATTATCACCCTTCCGATTTCTCTCGCAACGATGCTTGCAATCAAGCTGGAGGACGGAGGAGCCATTTTCTTCCGGCAGGAACGGTATACAAAAAACTGGAAAAAGTTTCAAATCATTAAGTTTCGCAGCATGGTGATGGATGCCGAGAAAACTGGAGCGCTTGTATGCGGGGAATATGACAGCCGCATCACTCGTGTGGGCGCGGTGATCAGACGTTTCCGTATTGATGAGATTCCGCAGCTTTTTAACGTGTTGAAAGGGGATATGGCACTGGTAGGGCCACGACCAGAGCGTGTGGAGAATGTGGCGCACTACACGGAGGAGCTGCCCCAGTTTGCCTACCGTATGCAGGTAAAAAGCGGTCTTACCGGGTATGCGCAGCTTTACGGGAAGTATAACACCAGCGCATATGATAAGCTGCGACTTGATCTGATTTACATAGAAAACCGAAGCCTGTTTCTTGACCTGAAACTGATTATGCTAACCCTGAAAATATTGTTTATTCCGGGGAGCACACAAGGGTTTAGCGAGGAGGCCGTGGGGCTGATGAAGGTGGAGCCGGGGGAGCGAAGGGTGTCCTAAGGCGAAGGCGGATTCAGAAGGTACTTTGACAATTTCATACTTTACATCGGATAATGCGCCTTTTCTTTACAGACCGAAAGTGTAATGATAGAATGTGCTTAGGAAAGGCGCGGATATTGCGCAAGATGGATTCGGACAAGGAGAGCCTATGCGGTATTTTAATACAGAAGGAATCTGCAGACCAGAAGAACATTATATGGTGCGTTTGGACGAAAGGCTTGAAGAAATCAAACGACTTTATGTGGATAGAGGGAAATATTTTGTCATCAACCGGGGAAGACAGTATGGCAAGACTACGACTCTCCATGCGCTGGAGATTTATCTGGAGAAAGAATACCTTGTCTTTTCTCTGGATTTCCAAATGCTCAGCACGGTCGATTTTAAGGATGAGCAGACCTTTGCTACAGCGTTTATCAGTCAGATGGAGGATATCTTTTTTAGAAGACAGACATTGCGAGAGAGCATAGGAACAGAGACATTTGAGCGACTATCCCTGTTACGAAAACAAAACGAATTATCCTTAAAAGATTTGTTTAAAGGGCTGAGCCAGTTATGTGAAACTGCTGTGAAGCCGGTTGTGCTGATGATCGACGAGGTAGACAATGCATCAAACAATCAAGTATTCATTGATTTTCTGGCGCAGTTGCGGGGATATTATCTGCACAGGCAGGATATACCAATCTTCCGCGCAGTTATTCTTGTTGGTGTGTATGATATTAAAAATCTAAAGCTAAAGATGCGTCCTAATGAAGAGCATCAGTACAATAGTCCTTGGAATATCGCGGCGAGTTTCGACGTATCCATGGACTTTTCAGCAGGACAGATCGCGGAAATGCTACGGGAGTATGAAGCAGATCATCAGACCGGCATGGACGTACCTGCGGTGGCGGAAGAAATTTATCAGTATACATCGGGCTACCCCTATCTGGTTTCTCTCGTCTGCAAGACGATAGATGAGACGCTGCAGCTACAGACAGAAGAAGTTTCCAGTGGGTGTAATTGGTGGACAAGAGAGGGGATAGCAGAAGCGGTAAACCGCATTATGAAAATCAAAACGCCTTTGTTTGACAGCATGGCCAAGCAACTCGACACTTACCCTGACATGCGTGAAATGCTGGAGGATATTATCTATCAAGGGAAACGGATACCATTCAGCCCGGATACAAAATCAATCAGTATGGGGGTAATGTTTGGTTTTCTGAAAGATCGGGGCAGTCAAGTGATTGTGTCGAATCGCATTTTTGAGATGAGAATGCTCAATATGTTTGCTGCGGAAGAATCCGTAAGCAATAGCGCGTTCCGATATGGTGAGAACAATAAACCTCAATTCGTGAGCGAAGCAGGTCTTAATATGGCGCTGGTGCTTGAAAAATTCGTCGAATACTTCACAGACATTTACGGAGATAACGATGAGAAGTTTGTGGAGGCTTACGGCCGGAAATTTTTCCTGCTATATTTAAAGCCGATCATCAATGGCACGGGTAACTATTATCTGGAAGCGCAGACAAGGGACGCATCGAGAACCGACGTGATCGTGGATTATCTGGGAGAGCAGTATGTAGTGGAGCTGAAAATCTGGCGCGGGAATGAGTATAACGAGCGTGGAGAAAGACAGCTTGCCGAATATCTGGATTACTATCATCTGGATAAGGGATATCTGCTCAGCTTTAACTTTAACAGGAAGAAGGAAACGGGCGTGAAAGTAGTTCGAGTGAACGGAAAGGTGATTGTGGAAGCGGTGGTTTAGCGGGGATTAGGAAAACAAAATAGGAACTACGGGAAATCCGGTGTAAAGTATGGCGTTGTCATGGTTTACACCGGGTTTTTTGTGGGATGAAAGCGCAAAGATGATGTAATAGTAAAGAGGGAAGTATTATTGCAATGAGATTCTGCAACATTGATTTTAATATAACTAATAGGAAAGAATTGTTTGAAAAAGCAGGCAATAGAACAAAGTGTATTATTACGGTAAATGCGCAGATAATTGTTTATGCAAACGAAAATCCACGACTGATGAAATTTATTAACAAAAATTATGCAACAATGGACGGAGAAGTTCCTCTAAAAGTTGCCAAAATAGTAACCCCAAATTTCAGAAATGTTATTAAGCTTTCAGGTAGCGACATTGTGTATGATTTTTGTGATTATGCCCAAAAAAATAATATGAAGATCTTTTTTCTGGGAGGAAAAGAAGATTCAGTAAAAAAAGCAATTGCCAATGTGAAGAAAAAATATGCAATTCAAGTAGACGGTTTTTCACCAGACTTTGAGAACTATCCTTTCTCAAATAGTTTTACAAATAGCTGTCAGGAACATATTAAAAAATTTAGACCTGATATTTTATTCGTGGGATTTGGGGCAAAAAAGCAAGAATATTTTATGGAAGACAATCAACGCTTTTTAAACGAATGTGATGTAAAGTATGCAATTGGCAGCGGGGGAACGGTTGATTTTGTTGCAGGAAATATAAAAAGAGCACCTAGATGGATAAGTAAAATCGGATTAGAAGGAGTGTATCGGTTTTTTCAAGAGATTAGTGTTGAAAGGGCAAGAAGGATACTGATTTCCTTTAAATTCTTTAGGTATATCCATTAGTTTATGTGTAAGAAGAATATAGAGACCAAATTCTATGTCTGTTTATAAATGGACTAAATACAGTTTGCCTTGACAAATATATGATGGAGTCTAATATTGAATGAATATTAAAAAATCATTTTTAAAAATCAGAGATAAATTGTGTTATCTAAAAGTTAGAGACATGTTATCTCTAGTCCTTTTTCCAATAGCGCTGCCTTATGCGGGTTATTTAAAAATGGCAGAAAGGAATATATGGCTAGTTTGTGAGAGAAGAATGGAAGCCAGAGATAATGGATATGTCTTTTTTAAATATATTGCCGACAACATACGGTTAATCAATGTGTATTATGCGATAGATGAGAGATCAAATGATTACAATAAACTATATAACTACGGGAAAAAAATTCTCTCGTTTGGTTCAATTAGGCATATAGCGTATTACATGGCTTGTGATGCGCTTGTAACTTCTGTCAAAAATAGCGGACCTAATGATTTGCTTGGTTTTTTGGTTAGAAAATTCCATTTAAAGAAAAATAAAATTTTTTTTATTCAACATGGAATTACAATTAATAATGTCGATCATTTCCATTATAACAGAACGGGATTTCGCGCCATTACTTGTGGCGCATATCCGGAATACAAGTTTGTTTCTGAGCATTTTGGTTATCCCAAAGACGGAGTTATATTTATCGGAGGTCAGTGTAGATATGATTTTTTGCACAATGTTGACAATTACCTACAGAGATATATTCTGATCATGCCTACTTGGCGAAAATGGCTGAAGCATGGAAGTCCTTACTTAAAAGAAGTTGAACATACTTACACATTTACGGAAACGAGATATTATAAAAATTGGGCTGGATTAATCCGTAACGATTATTTAATTTATACTGCTAAAAAGAATAATTTGAAATTTATATTTTATCTTCATCCGATGATGGAAAGTTATATAGACACGTTCAGAAGTGAAAACAGTAATGTAATTATAGCAAATAAAAAAGATTATGATATACAAAGCTTAATTAGAAATGCGTCAATGTTGGTTACAGATTATTCAAGTGTTTTTTTTGATTTTATATATATGAAAAAACCTATTATTTTTTTCCAGTTTGATATAGATGATTTTAGAAAGTTCCACTACTCGCAAGGATATTTTCAATATGACGATAATCCTTTTTCAAATACAGTATATTGTATTAAAGAAGTAAATGAAAAACTGAAAGATGCAATTCAGCATGAATTTTCAGTAAATGATGAATATTTAGAAGAACATAAAAAATATTTTCCTCTATATGATACAAAAAATTCAGAAAGAACTTTTAGGGAAATATATAAAAGGATATATTTAAAAACTTTTCCTTTTAGATAACCGAATAAAAGGATTCGTATTCTCATAATGCAAATGGAGGTCTCATAATATGTCTGTGGAATAATTAACTTGATTTCTATAGATGCTACTTTTGAAAAAATGAGTGTTAAACAGAAAGAGAAAGCTGCGACATGATATATATAGCCGGAACATTAAGCACGTTATTATTAACATATATTTCCGTACATATTGATCAGTCGAAATATTTATCATATTCCGAAGGGCGTATTCTCAAACATATTTTTGGCGCTTTATCCATTATGCCATTAGCAATCATTTCCGCTGTCAGGTATAACGTTGGAACAGATTTTTCGTCATATTGCCAAATATATGAAATGTCGTATTCCAAAAATGCCTATATAGAGCAAGGCTTTCTCTCTTTCATGTGTATATTACATAAAATATCTGATAATCCGCAGATTTTTATTGCCGTATCTTCATTAATTATTTGCGCATTTTATTTCTATTCAATTTATAAAAACTCGTGTAATCCTGTTTATAGTGTTTTACTATTTGTAATCATCGGAGACTATTTTTCTTCAATGAATGTAATTCGTCAAATGTTTGCTATGGTAATCTCTCTATTTACCATCCCATATATAAAGAGCAGAAAATGGCTGAAAACATTTATCATTATCGGCATTGCAATGATGATCCATAAATCTGCATTTATTATGATTTTTTTATACTTTATATTGGCGCTTGAATGGAAACCAATGACATATACAGCAGCGCTTCTTGCAACGTTTGCTTCAGCAGGGTTATTAAAGGCAACCGTTCTTCCGATTCTGCAGAGACTTACAACATATGGCCGTTTTTTTTTAAAAACTTCCCGCTATAGCAAAAGCAATATAGACTGGGCAAGCTTTTTGATTTATTTTTCTTTCTTTGTACTGATGTCATATAAATATAAGGCAATACAAAAAAACAAAAATTTAAAATTGTTGTATTCAGCTGTTTGGATAGCATTAGTAATCGTTGCATCAGGAATCGTGATGCCAACGACGGTGGTCCGTTTGGCATTATATATGAATCCAATCATTGCCATCTATGTACCGGAATTAACATGTTTAACTTTAAGAAAATCAACGAGATATGTAATTAATTTTGCAATTGTTTTTTTATATACGTTAATCCGTATCATATATCTAAGCAACGGTTGGTGCGGAGTGCTACCTTATCGTACTTTTTGGAATTATTAGTCCCAAATAGATTGCAAAAATGCAAAATCGTTATAAGAATACTGTTCAAATTTGTAATATGATGAGGAGAAAAAATGAGGCAATATCAAAAACTTTTAACCATTTCCATCGCAGCATATAACATGGAAAAATATCTGGCAAAAACTTTATCGTCGCTTGTGCTTGAAAATACCTATATGGATGATATGGAGGTTCTTATCATCAACGATGGTTCCACAGATAACACGGCGGCTGTTGCGGAGGAATATGTCCAAAAATATCCATCTGTATTCCGTATTATCAATAAGGAAAACGGAGGATATGGAACGGCTGTCAATCGTGGTATACAGGAAGCGAGCGGGAAATATTTTAAGCTTTTGGACGGGGACGACTGGTTTAACACAAATGCGCTCCGCGATTTTCTGAGGATTTTGAGAACAGAAGAAACTGATTTGATTATTACCGATTATGTAGAACGATATGCATCGGGTAAAAGAATTCAAAAAAAAGTCAACTGCAAATATGGAAAACAACATTCCATGAAACACCAATTTTTTGCATTGCCTATGCACGCGGTTTGCAGCAAGACTTACATTTTGAAAGATAATGACATCCGTCTTGAAAAAGGAATTTTGTATACGGATATAGAGTATGTGCTGTATCTTCTATTTTACACAAAATCTACAAGTCATTATCCTATTTTCCTATACCAATACCGACTGGGAAGAAAGGGACAGAGTGTAGACAGAAAAAATCGCTGCCGTCATATAGATGATGAGTATAAAGTTTATGAAAATTTGAAATCATATTATAACAACCATACCTTAGATAATGAATATGAAATGACAATTCTGTACATGATTGCCTTGAAATATAATATGATAGTGTATATGCTTTTGGCATTTAATCCATCGCGGAAAATAAAAAAGAAATTGATCGCAACAGAGAAGGAACTCAAGACAGAATGTCCGATCGTTTATCTTATTTCTGCAGGTATGAGCGCAAAAGTATTATTGTTACGGAGAAGCAGCTATAGTTTGTATTATCTTTTATCTGTATATACCCACATGATAAATATGATAAAAGATCTGATCTTGAGATGATGAGATGAAAAATAAATCAATTACTGTGAACTATATAATGAATATCGTATTGACCATGTCGTCATTTTTATTTCCACTTATAACGTTCCCGTATGCAGCAAGGATTTTACAGCCTGTTGGAATGGGAAAGGTCAGTTTTGCCGCATCTTTGATTTCGTATTTTAGTATTTTTGCGCAGTTTGGCATTCCCATATATGGAATCAGAGAATGCGCCAAAGTTAGGGACAACAGGAATGAATTGTCTCAAACGGCTCTGGAATTATTCCTCATAAATTTAATTACAAGCATAAGCGTATCCGCGTTATTCATTATATCTATATTTATTGTACCTAAGCTGCAACAAGAAAAACCATTGTACATGATAATGGGCATATCGCTTTTATTAAATGCAATTGGGATGGAATGGCTGTATAAAGCTTTGGAGGAATATACATACATTGCAATTCGCTCGATTGCTTTCAAGCTGATTGCTTGTGTCTTGCTGTTTTCTGTAGTAGCGACAGAATCAGATTATGTCATTTATGGATTCTTAACAATATTTGCAGCTTCAGCTTCCAATATATGGAATGCCGTCAATGTAAGGAAATACATCCATTTAAAATTCCAAAGAAAACCGCAATTGGTCAGACATTGTAAAAGTGCGCTTGTTTTTGCCGCCATGTCCTTTTCGACTACGATCTACATAAATATGGATATAGTAATGCTTGGATTCATTAAGTCTGCTTCAGAAGTAGGGTACTATGATGCGGCTGTAAAAATCAAGAAGGTTCTGGTAAGCGCCATCACAGCATTGGGCAGCGTATTACTCCCTAGAGCGGCATTCCTGCTCAAGACCGATAAAACGGATTCCTTTTTTCGATTGAATTCTAAAGCGGTCAAGTATGTCATAACAGCCTCTGTCCCGTTAATGCTATACTTTACCATGTTTGCCCGCGAATGCATTTTTCTGTTATGTGGCAGTTCCTATGACAAGGCAGTTTTTCCGATGCGAATTATTATGCCCACAGTGCTGCTCATAGGTATGTCAAATGTTACGGGAATACAAATGTTAGTCTCTTTTGGAAAAGAAAAAGCCGTTCTTTTATCTGAAATATGCGGGGCGATCGTTGATTTAATTTTAAATGCTCTTCTCATTCCAAAACATGGAGCGATGGGCGCGGCCGTTGGCACGACAGTAGCAGAAATTCTTGTTCTTGTTATCCAATGTTTTGCATTAAAGGACACAGTTGGGATGTTGTTTATAGATATGGAGTTAAAGAAAGTGCTTACGGCATCTGGTCTCGCCTTGTTGCCCATTTGGTTTATGAAATTTGTCCTGTCCGGATTTGTATTGCTGAGTTGTTCGTCTGCGCTTTATTTTATTTTATATATTGCTATACTGATGGCGGAAAAGGATGAAATGGCGGTTCTTTTGAGAAAGGAGTTAAAAAGAATCTGCCCACGCAATAAATGGAGGATAAAATGCGAAAAGAAGAGATAGACAGAATAAAAGAGCTTGTAACGGCACAGATGATCGATTCGTTAGGGTATTTGCCGGGAGCTTTCCGGCTGTCGTCAGAAGTCTGTCTGGTTATAATTTCAGTCGCTGCGCTTTTTTTTCTGGTTCGCTGCAAAAAGCCATCCATAATATTTGCATTCCGATTCGCACTCCGCATCATATGGCTGTTTACCTTCGTGACCTACAGCTACTGCGTGCTCCAGCTTACCATTTTGTCACGCACTCCGGTACCGTGGTATGATCATATAGACTGGGCATTCCTTTCCAGATGGTTCGACAACAATGAACAAAAGGCTTTTTACATCGCCAACATCGTCATGTTTTTCCCTCTCGGAGTCCTCCTGCCCATGGCGGGAAAACCCATGCGGCATATTCTGATCGCAGCTCCCGTTGCTACGGTATGCAGCATCGGCATTGAAGCGGTACAGTTGAAATATCACCTTGGCGCATGTCAGCTGGATGATGTGCTGTTAAACTCCTTTGGGTTTCTGTTAGGTTTTCTGGTTTATCTGGCACTGGCTGATATATACGGACTGCTGTCTGCCATTGCAAAATTTCTGTACAGACATAGTAAGGAACTGTTAAAGAATAAATCTTCACATCTGCAAAGTTAATTCTTAACAGTTCCTAAGATATAAACACGTTGATTTCTCTTTTTTGAACTACCCGCTTTTACAGAGTATAGCTGTTCAGATACTTCTCCTGCTCCGGCGTCAGCACATCGATCTCCTTGCCAAGGAACGCAAGCTTTCTCTTTGCCACATCTTTGTCCACTTCCTCGGGCACATCGATCAGCTTTTCGGTAAGCTCGCTTGCGTGCTCCACCAGATACTTCGCAGAGAGCGCCTGAATCGCAAAGCTCATATCCATGATCTCCGCGGGATGTCCGTCGCCTGCCGCCAGATTCACGAGACGGCCTTCGGCAAGTACAAAGATCCACTGACCTGTCGGCAGCTTATAGCCCATGATGTTCTTGCGCTGTTCTCTGGTCTCCACCGCGTTCGCCTTCAGCCATGCCATGTCGATCTCACAGTCAAAATGTCCTGCATTGCAGAGGATCGCACCCTCTTTCATCTCGGCAAAATCCTCTTTGTCAATTACGCCGTCACAACCCGTCACGGTAATGAAGAAGTCGCCTACCTTCGCCGCCTCCTTCATGGGCATTACGTCAAAACCGTCCATCACCGCCTCAATCGCTTTGATCGGATCGATCTCCGTCACGATTACCCGCGCGCCCAGACCTTTCGCCCGCATCGCCGTGCCCTTGCCGCACCAGCCATAGCCTGCTACAACGACGATCTTACCAGCAACGATCAGGTTAGTGGTTCTGTTGATGCCATCCCAGACAGACTGGCCAGTGCCGTATCTATTATCAAAGAAATGTTTACATGCCGCATTGTTGACGCGCACCATGGGGAACTTCAGCTCTCCCGCATTGTTCATTGCCTCCAGACGGATGATACCGGTAGTGGTTTCCTCACAGCCGCCGATAATGTTGGGAATCAGATGCTGCATCTGCGTATGCACCATGGTCACCAGATCGCCGCCGTCGTCAATAATGATATTTGGCTCCGCCTCCAGTACGTGGCGGATATGCGTCTCATACTCCTCCGGCGTAGCGTCGTACCAGGCGTGTACCTCAAGTCCCGCCTTTACAAGGGCTGCCGCCACGTCATCCTGTGTGGACAGCGGATTGGAGCCTGTCACATACATTTCCGCGCCGCCCGCGGCAAGCACTAAGCACAGATACGCCGTCTTTGCCTCCAGATGTACGGACAGCGTTATCTTCTTGCCCGCAAAAGGCTTGCTCTCGGAAAATTCCTTTTCCAAGGTGCGGAGCAGGTCGCAGTTTCTCTTCACCCACTCGATCTTTCTCTCACCGGATTCGGCAAGATTAATGTCTCTGATTTCACTGCTCATGATAGTGTCCTCCTACAATAATTAATCAGCCGAATTTTTATTATAGTGATGCTCGTCTGTCCTATCATCACTTATTATTTTATGTTCACAAGACAGGCGATCATTTATACACTTGTCTCAAAAAACATCTCTTTATACCAGCATACGGTCTCCGTGTACGCCTGATAAATCGTATTGGTGTCCACATTCAGCACAATGAGCTGTCTGCTGATCTCCTGCCAGTCCGCCGCCTCATAGTTTACCACAAAGGAATAAATGCCTGCCAGATCTCCCGTGCCCCGCACAAGCGCGTCCTCGATCTCCTTGGAGACGGTAACCATCTTCAGCGCATCTTCCATAGGCATATTCAAAATAATATTCAGGATAGAGAACAGACCCATCAAGAATACTTCCGCAGACTTCATGCCCAGTCCGAATACGGGAGCCAGACACTCCATAAATTTCGCGCGAAGCATGGATGTTCTTGCCACCTCGTTTGGTCTGTCCGCACAAAGTTCCTTCGTAATCACGGTATTGATCCATTTTTTCAGCTCACGCTGACCGAGAATTGCCGCCGCGTGACGGATGGAAGTTACCTGGGAATTGATCGCAATGTGGTTCACCATCTTAAGCAGTTCCACCACAAGCGCAGTATCGCGTCCGATGACGTCCGCCGCCTTCGTCAGCTCGAAGTCCGGGGCATTCACGATATTCATCAGCTCCAGATAATTAATCTTCAGCGGGGAAACCTCATTCTCCCCCTTCGTGATCGGGATGCGGTAAAACTTACCCTCAAACCGATAGAAATCATCATCATCCTTAAGGCTGTCAAAAATGTCCTGACTGTCAATATTTCCGACGCATATCTTGATCTGTGGATACTGCCTTTTGAAATAGATCTTCGCCTTGGAAAGATCCACCTCTTTCTGATCCAGAATGACATAATCCATCAGCTTCAGCAGCTCCCTGTATTCCTCGTACCGGCTCACAGGAAGTTTTGACATCGCCAGCATATAGCCCTTTTCCTTCAACTGTGAAAAGCGTTTTCTGTATGCCTCGCTATTTTCCACCTCGTTGTCAAACACGAGCACAACCCTGCCGCGAAACTCGTCACACTTCGTTTCCAGATCTGAAAATACTGCAATATGGCTTACCGGAATCAGCACGACCGTTCCCGGCGACAATGTGTCTATGCCTATATTATGTACAATTTCCAGACCCTCGATTTCCGCCAGACCATTTGGACTGCTTGAACCGAAAATCGGCGGATTCAAGAGGCTGTTTTCCCTCTGTGAAGCCAGCGCGTAAGCTGCGACTTTCATGTCCTTATCAAAGTATGGTATCAATGTTGCCAGCATATCCGTTCCCCTCCCCAAAATGCCTTTCTATGCCCACAGCCCGGCTCGATTCCGCTTCGCTTCATCTCGCTCACGGGCTTTCGCCCTATACATCCGTCAGAATAACTGCTTCGGCGAGCAAGCTCCCCAACGCTGTTTTTCTGACGGATGCGTACTGCTCAATGCTTATGTGTAGATTATAACAAAAAAGTTCCTATAATTCTATAATTATTTAGTAAGTTTTCTTGTCCAGCCCCATTCTGACGATAATGTCCTGAATCTTACCGTAGACCAGTTTCTCGTCCACTGTCAGTAATCTGCGATTCTCCATGGTAACCTGCCCGTTGATGATCACCGTGTCAACCTCTGAGCCATTGGCGGAATAGGACAGCCCGGCGATCAGATTATTTCTGGGGGTAAGGGAGGGCGTATTCAGATCGAGAACCGCCAGATCCGCTTTTTTACCAACTTCAATAGAACCGATCTCCTTCTCCAGCCCGAGCGCCTTCGCGCCGTTGATGGTGGCTATGCGGAAGCCCTCTTTTGCGCTGACACACTGTGGTGTCTTTCCCGTGCCTTTGTGAATCAGCGTCAGCAGGCTCAGCTCGTGAAACATGTTCAGACAGTTATTGCTCGCCGCACCGTCCGTACCGAGACAGACATTGACGCCCGCGTCAAGCATTTTTGCAATGGGCGCAAAGCCGTTCCCGAGTTTCATATTGCTTGCCGGATTGGTCACAACGCTTACGTTTTTCCGTTTTAAAATTTCAATATCCTCGTCCGTCACCTGCACACAGTGCGCCGCAATAGCCGGCACGTCGAAAATACCACATTTCTCCGCCAGCGCAATGGGCGTACAGCCATACTTTTCCTGGATCTGCGAAATCTCACTTTCACTCTCCGACAGATGCACATGGATACCCATATTTTCCTTCTTTGCCTCGGCAGCCACGATCTTTAAAAACTCGTCGTCACAGGTGTAAGGCGCATGAGGCCCCAGTTTAAAGGTAAGCCTGTCACAGTCCTTCGCCGCATCCCGCTCCTCGTAAGCCTGACGCAGACGCGACTGTCCCGCCTCGTCATTGCCGCTTCCCACAAGCCCGCGGCAGATCACAGCGCGCATACCCGACTCCTTCACCGCGCGGGTCGTCTGGTGAATGTTCATCTGCATATCGTTAAAGCAGGTGGTGCCGCTCTTCATCATTTCGATAATCGCCAGATTCGCACCCCAGTAAGTGTCCTCGTCCGTCATCTGCTGTTCGATCGGGTCAATCGTTCCAAAAAGCCAGTCCATAAAGGAAAGATCATCCGCCACATTCCGCATAAAGGACATGTAAGAATGGGTATGGCAGTTAACCAGCCCCGGGATCACCAGTTTGTCCGTACCGTCGATCACTTTGTCCGCGGTAAATCCCGCCGGCTTGCCGCCAATCCCCGCTATTCTGTCCCCCTCGATATAGAGCGACGTCTCCCGGATCACATCCTCCGCGCCTTCAGGCAAAACCACAAGGGCATTTTCAATCACAATTCCCATATTCCACCTCATTTCTGTGTCTTGGCAGTCCGCCGCAATCAGCACACCATCTGCCGGTCATAAATCCCTATTTTCAAGCATTCACTATGTTCCGTTCTTCCCCGTCCAGAAACGCCTGTATGTTTTTCGCCACTTCATCCACCAGACGCTCCCTCGCCTCCGTACTCGCCCACGCCAGATGAGGGGTGATAATCAGCTTCGTGCTGTCCTTGATCTCGTTTAACGGATTGTCCCTGCTGATGGGTTCCTTCTCCAGCACGTCAAGACCTGCTGCCGCGATCTGCCCCTGCGTCAAAGCCTCATAGAGCGCCTGCGTGTCCACCACCGGACCCCTCGCCACGTTGACAAGGACAGCGGACTGCTTCATCTTGGAAAATGCCTCTTTGTTGATCAGCCCTCTCGTTCTGTCAGTCAGAGGACAGTGCAGGGACAAAATATCCGACTGCGCAAGGAGCGCATCAAATTCCACTCTCTCATACTCCGTGCAGGTGCTCTTGCCGGAAGCGGAATAAAAGATTACCTTACAGCCCATTGCCTGCGCCACGCGCGCGACGCCGCGGCCGATATTTCCCATGCCCACAATGCCCCATGTCTTTCCCTCAAACTCGCGGAAAGGTCTGTCGAAATTAGAAAATCGGTCCTGTGCGCCATATTCGCCGGATTTCACATAATTGTCATAGTGGATCAGTTTCTCCTCAAGCGCCAGAGCTAACAGAATCGTATGCTGCACCACCGCCGCCGTGCTGTAATTCACCACATTTGCAACCTTGATGCCACGGCTTTTGCAGTATACCAGATCCACATTGTCAAATCCTGTCGCAAACAGGCAGATCAGTTTTACGTTCGGCGCATCCTTTAAGGTGCTCTCATTCATGGGCGCTTTGTTCGCGATAACGATATCTGCGTCCTTCACCCGTTCCGCCGTATTTTCCGCCACCGTGTTCGGGTAATAAGTCACCTCCCCGAATTTTTCATAGCAGCTCACATCCACGTCCGTCCCCACGCTGTTGCGCTCCAAAACCACAAGCTTCATATTCGCTCTCCTCTGAATATATTATTTTCCTGCAGCGTTTTCACCAGTACAACAAAAATCGGGTCAAACCGCCAATTACTTCCTATTCGCTGATCTAACTCACATAATTATCAAAATACCCCTGAATCAGAACCACCGGCGTACCCTTGTCGCCCGAGCCGCTTGTCAGGTCGCACAGGGAACCGATCAGATCGGTCAGCCGTCTCGGCGTTGTGCCCTGAGACGCCATATCGCCTACCAGATTGTCCTTCTTCTCCCTGATACGCTCAGAGATCGCCTCCTTGAGCGCCTCGCCGGACAAATCTTTGAAATCGTTATCCGCCAGATATTTTAATTTCACTTCATTGGGCGTACCCTCTAACCCCGGCGTGCTTGCCGGAGAAACACACGGATCCGCAAGCTCCCATATTTTTCCTACCGGGTCTTTAAACGCGCCGTCACCGTACACCATAACTTCCACGTGTTTGCCGGTTCTGTCAAGAACAGCCTTCTGGATATCCATCACCAGATCGGTACACTCCCTCGGGAACAGCTTGATCGTGTCCTCGGTGGACTTGTTGGATCCAAGCAGACCATATTTTTCATTGCATCCGCTGCCGTTTACAGGCTGGTTGAGAATATCGTCCAGCCCGACCACAACTTCCGCGCCCGCATCCCTGAGAAGCCTCTTCGTGCGCGCCCGCGTGTGAATATCGCAATTTATCACCTTTTTTGTATGAGGAAGAATACTGCGGCAGTCGTTGGCAAAGATAACCTCTACCTCCGCACCCGCATCCTTGATCAGCTCCTCATAATACGCCACATAATCCACCCCGGTAAACGGGTGCTTATTTTCTCCAAAAAGTTCACGGTATCTTTCCAGTGTCAGTACATCGCTGTAAGGATTGATCCCCGCCTCATCCAACTGGTCCAGCGAAACAAGTTCGTTTCCCACTTCATCGCTGGGATAGCTGAGCATCAGCACAACCTTTTTCGCCCCCATCGCGATTCCTCTCAGGCAGATCGCAAAGCGATTTCTCGACAAAATAGGAAAAATGACGCCGATCGTCTCACCGCCAAGCTTTGCCCTCACATCATCGGCAATCGCCTCCACCGACGCATAGTTGCCCTGTGACCTCGCCACGACAGACTCCGTCACCGCAATCACATCCCTGTCGCGGATCTCAAACCCTTCTGCCCCGGACGCGTCCATCACACTGTCCACAATAATCTTCGCCAGATCATCGCCCTGTCTGATGATCGGGCAGCGTATACCCCTCGATACCGTTCCAATTTTTCTTTCCATCTGTTATTCCCTTCTCTCTTGCAAAATGATTTCTCTGATGGACAGTCAGCACGCCGTCCTCTCTTATTTTTACAAAAAATATCGGAAAAATCAATAAATTACTGCAATAAAATATAAAAATCTATTGACTCAGCGGTGGGGTGGCAGTTTAAATAGCAATCCTATAGATATCCGCCGTTTCCCCTTCACAGGAAAAACTCCGCTCATACACGCCGCCGTTTTTCCGTATGACTTTCACAGACGCGGTGTTTTTCTTTTCGACGGAAATATGGAGTTCTTTCATTCCCGCCTCTTTTGCTTCCCGTAAAAGCTGACTCAGCATCTCTGACGCATACCCCTTTTTTCTTTCGGAAGGGCGCACGCTGTAACCGCAATTCCCCAGATCCTTCAAAAAGTCATTCAGCGTATGCCTCAGGTCAATGATGCCGACAATCCTGCCGTCACTCTCTCTCACCGCAAAAAAAGTGTCCGTGACCACCCAGTTTTCATTTACCGTCGCAGGATCGGTATTTCGCGTTACACAAGTCAGCCACTCCTCGTAACTCTCCGTCTTGTCAAAAAGCTCGCTCCCGTAAATAATCTTTTCCCCGTGCCGAAAATGCTCCTCACGGTACGCAAGCGCTTCTTCCTTATGTTCCAAAGTGGGTCTTACCAGACAAATATCATTTTTCATGTCAAACCTCCTCTGCCAGTAATCGCATTCTTATTTCGTTTGTTATCTGAGCGGGAATGTTTCGGTCCATCTCTATCAGTCTGCTGTACATTCGCACGCCTTGATAGGCGAACACAAGCATATGAAAAACAGCTTCCGGATCTGCGCAGTTAAATTCTTTTGTGCCTATTCCATAATGGATCAGTTCCAGCCATGCGGACTTCGAGATTTCATACTGCCTTTTTACCGAGTTGTCTTCTTTAGAAACTGCCGGATTGCTGTAATATTCACAGATGGCAAGGCTGAACGAACTTTCCCGGTCGCCCATTTCTTTTTCGTATTTTGTCAGAAGCTCCTCCAATATCACAGCCGCCGGAACACGCTTTTCGATTTTTTCACACACATCGTTTTTCTGCTGATCGGAAAAAGCATTGACAATTTCCAGAAAAATCTGCTCCGTACTTTCGTAATGACGATATAAGCCTCCACGGCTTAATCCTGTCCGCTCACAGATATCTTTCATGGTCACTTCTTTAAATCCCTTTTCCGCAAAAAGCTGATATGCCTTGTCCCGAATTTCCTGTTTTGTCTTGTCTCCTCTCAGGCTCATGCGAATCCTCCACGCCGGCGCTTAATCAAAACTCCTCGCCCGTTTCATTTTGCAACACTTGTGTCGCTTTTCATTATGCGTCATGCGTGTCGCTTTGTCAAGAAAATTTTTAGCTTATTTTATGCAGCTGCAGACACAGCAAACGATTAAAATAGACTTTGTTCCTCGCCCATGATATACTAAATTTAAATTGAAAACTTTTTTCAGTTGGGAGGTGCATTCATGCCGAATGCAAATTTAGAAATTACGCAAAAAGCTATGGAAGATTTTAAAAAAATTCAAGAATATATGTTACTGGCAAAAGAAGAAAATTCTATTAAAACATATGCGAAATTAAAAAAGGAATATTTATATTTGAAAAGTTTTCTAACGATAGCAGGCGTAAACCTCACAGATATTGATGAAATTAAGGAATAACAATGATCGGCATCTATTTCAGCGGCACAGGAAACACAAAACACTGTACGGAAAAACTGGTGCGTCTTCTGGATGAAACCGCACAGACAATTCCGATGGAAGATAAATCTGCGGCAGACTTATTGTCTCGGCACGATTTCATTGTTCTGGCATACCCTGTCCAGTATTCAAATATGCCCGTTATGGTGAGGGAGTTCATCAAAGAGCATTCCGCAATCTGGAATGGCAAAAAGGTGCTCTGCGTCGCTACTCAGGCATTATTCAGCGGGGACGGCGCAGGCTGTGCGGCGCGCTTATTAAGAAAATACGGCGCGGACATTGTCGGCGGCTTACATATCTGTATGCCGGATTCCATCGGTGACGTGAAGCTGTTGAAAAAATCGGTCGTGAAACATCGGGAAATGATCCGAACCGCAGATCAGAAAATAGAGAAATGCGCGGCGAAAATCAGACAAGGCAGATACCCGAAAGACGGTTTATATTTCTATGACCGAATCGCGGGACTGTTCGGTCAGCGTCTGTGGTTTTACGGCAAAACAAAGGACTATAGCGACAAATTAAAAATCAATGATGCCTGTACGGGATGTGGGCTGTGCGCCCGTCTTTGCCCGATGGAAAATATTGCGGTGAAAAACGGCAAAGCTGTTCCCGGAAACCGCTGTACCATGTGCTACCGCTGCATTAATTCCTGCCCGGCACAAGCGATTACGCTATTGGGGAATACGGTCGTTGCGCAGTACCGTTTTGACAAATATGCGAATGCGGAGGACAGCACAGGCATCCACTAAAATCAGCAGACGCCCGCTATAAATCAAAAATACTCAGCTGCGTTTCCTTCCATGACGCCACCTTCCTCTGGCTCACCCTGTCCCCTGCTTCCAGATGACTACACAATAGCGGCGACGCGGGATCATACTTCAACGCGTTCCTCGCCACGCTCTTCTCACTTGCATTTGCATAACAATAGGCGCAGCCGTTTTTGCATGTATGATAAGTTCCTACGTCAACGCTTTCCACACAACCACATGCCGGGCGCTGATTTTTGTCTTTGCAAACCTTCAGTCTGCACCCGGTTATTTTTTCAATCAACGCCTTATCAATACAGCGGTTATGGATGATTCCGCATCCGTCCAGCTCTATTTTTTCCGCGCAGCTGCCGATTTCCATATGATTATCGTCTGCGATCCCGCTCAATTCCCTCGCAAACTTTCTCAGTTCACCTTCATCCAGATCATAGCCGGACAGGCTCTCCATCCTTTTCCTGTTTTTGGCATACATATCCACAAAACTGATCACACATTTGTCGGTATAGCCGTTTAACGCTTCCGCAAAGCTTGTGAATGCTTTTATGTGATACTGCGCCGTGTACTTATCTGAAAAGAAAATGGGATCATATCTCCAAATCACTCTCTCCCTGCCAATTCTACTTGATAGCTCTCGGAAAATCGGAATCATGGACGCTTTTTTATCGGGCACATTTACCTCGACATCATTCCCATACCCCGTAAGCGTAAACTGAAAATAATAAGGGTACGCTTTTAGCTCATCCAGCCTTTCCATCATCGGCAGGGGATTCTTTGTCCAAAAAACGATACAGTCCACCACATCCGGCGTTATTTTAATTTCGCTGATCTGATGCGCATTTATTGGATTGCGGACATATAAGAAGCCCTCTTTTATTCTGTTGTAAAACCATTCGGAATAATAATTCGGAATGTCAGTTCTCCTGCTTACGCTTAAAATCATTCCATACCTTTTTGCTGTCTGCGGTTCTGCCTATATTTTCAAAAACATCTTCTATATTCCCCGCATCCCTTTACGCTTTCCAATTCCGATATCAGACAACCCTTGTTCCTATGCGCAAATACATAAGCGCCTTCGCAAACCTGCCTTCTATGTCGTGAAAATGTCCGCCCTCATTCCACTCAAAACACACCTGCCCCGCCAGAATTTCCTTCGCCCGCTGTGTGCATTCCGCCACCCGGCTCATGCGCGGATTTTTACTGCGGCTCTCCTTTTTTCCGAGGGAAAGATATATCCGCAAGTCCGTCCGAATCGGCTTTTCCCGCTCCATAAACTCACAGAAACCGTCAAACCAGAGCGACCCGGAAAGGCTGGCAATCACGCCGAACACATCCGTTTTATAAATCGCGTAAACCGCCGTAAGCCCGCCCAGAGAATAGCCAAGCAGCGCCGTGTGTGCCGATTCCGGTTTCGTCCGATAATGGGCGTCCATGTACGGCTTTATTTTTTCTGTCAGACAGGATAAATAAATGTCAGCCCTGCCCCGCGGCGCTTCCTCCCCCGCACGGAACGCAGGCGCTGCCCACGGCGTAAAATCGTCGTTCCAGCTTTTCGGCTTGATGGAGAGGAGAAGGAAATCAGTCTGTGCGCCGCATTCGACCAACTTAGTCAATATCCCTTCTATCGGAACTTCACCGTTAACGTAGATCACCGGGTAACGGTCACCTCCCTCCTCATAACCGGGTGGTAGATACAAACGGCAGCCCATGCCGGCAATCTGCAGTTCCTGTATTTGGCAATCCATCGTTCTGTCAGTCCTCCAATAGCAGCGCAATCTCCTCCTTATACGGCGGAATCGTTTTCTCCTTACTGCCCTCTTCACAGATCCATGGCGTCTCCAAAATCTTCGGCACCTGCGCGAATCTCTCGTCATGGACAATTTTCTTCAAAATATCCGTTCCGATATGCCCCTCGCCGATATTGGCATGGCGGTCTTTGCGTGCCCCGCAGGGATTCATGCTGTCGTTGACATGTATCGCCGCGATCTGTGAAAGTCCGATTATCTCGTCGAACTGTTGTAACACCCCTTCGTAGTCCTCGACCAGACGATACCCTGCGTCGTTCACATGACAGGTGTCAAAGCAGACACGCAGCCTGTCCTTTTTATGCACACCATCATAAATCATTTTCAATTCCTCAAAGGTTCTCCCCAGCTCGCTTCCTTTTCCCGCCATTGTTTCCAGCGCGACAAAAACGTCATCCTCATTTTCATCAAGCACAAGGTTAAGCCCTTTTACAATCTGTGCAATTCCGGCTTCCTCCCCGGCTCCCACATGGGCACCCGGATGCAGCACTAAAATCCTGCTGCGCATTGCCGCCGTCCGTTTTATCTCCTTTTCAAGAAAGGTTACGGCTAATTCAAACGTCTCCGGCTTCACGGTATTCCCCAGATTGATAATATACGGCGCGTGAACCACGATCTCCTCAATTCCCGCTTCTTTGGCATACGCCCATCCCGCCTCAATATTTAACGCTCCGATCTCTTTTCTCACCGTATTCTGCGGCGCGCCTGTGTAAAGCATCAGGACGTTCGCTCCGTAGGACTCCGCCTCCTTTACCGACCCCAGAAACATTTCCTTCCCCGCCATCTTCACATGGGAACCGATCTTAATCTTTTGCATGACAGCCTTCCTCCTACTGATTCTTATTTCCTCTGTCCTTATTATCATGCAATTCCATTCATTAATCAATCTGTTTCGCAGATTTGACCCAGCATTTTCAATCACCAATTATCATTCATTTTGTGATATAATAAACGTTAAAGCAAAACAAGCAATGCAAAAAGGAAACGAAGCGTATGGGGACATTTATTGTTTTATTACTAGTGGCGGGCGCGGCTGCACTCGCCATACGACAGATGCTGAAGGATAAAAAAGCGGGAAAATCCCTTTCCTGCGGCGGCGACTGCAGCCGGTGCGCGGGATGTCTGCCAGAACAGAAAACAAAGACGGATCACAGATAAAATATTTTTCATAAAAAGGGGATTCTTATGGAAATGCAAACAAAACCCGGCGATAAAATCGGGATTGTGTGCTGTTCTAACGGCTGGGAAAAACGAAAAGAAGCGAAATTCAGACGGTTACAGGAAATTCTTTTGGGAATGCATCTGGTACCCGTCATATCGCCGTATATTTTTGAACGGGGAAGTGTGGAGAGCGGCAGCGCCGTGGAACGCGCGCAGGCATTGATGGATTTTTACCGCGACGATTCCGTGAAAGGGATTTTTGACATTTCCGGCGGAGACATAGCCAACGGGATTCTTCCCTATCTGGATTACGAAGCGATTGCCGCCTGCGATAAAATGTTCTGGGGTTACAGCGATCTGACAACCGTGATCAACGCCATCTATACAAAGACGGGAAGGCCTTCCGCGCTGTATCAGATCTGTAATTTCATGTGCGACCACGCCGAAGAGCAGCAGGAAAATTTTAAAAATGCGGTTTTCGGAAACAGGGAAACGCTTTTTCAGTTTCCCTATACCTTTTTGCAGGGAACTACAATGAAAGGCGTTGTTGTAGGCGGAAATGTCCGTTGCTTTTTAAAGCTTGCGGGCACCCCGTATTTCCCGGAATTGACAGACAAGATTCTGGTTCTGGAATCTCTGGGCGGTACAGTGCCCCAGATGCTCACCTATTTCAGCCAGTTACAGCAGCTTGGCGCATTTGAGCAGGTGCGCGGGATTCTTCTCGGCACCTTCACCCAGATGGAGCAGGAAAAGTGTATGCCGGATGTGTGGACGTTACTGAAAAAGTTTGTGGATCCAGGACTTCCTGTGGCAAAAACAGCGTTTGTCGGACACGGAGCGGATTCCCGGGCGGTGCTGGTGGGAGGACATAGGCATTTGGAGCAGAAATGAATCCCACCAGAGACCTCTTGCAGAGTCTTGTCGCAAAACTGCACAGTCTGCCGGCATATGACTTCCGCAGAATTTATTCAGACAAGAATATTTTAACAAACCCGCATAAACACGCGCCTGCAACCGCCGGTTGACAAATTTCCAAGCCGCCTGTATAGCCTTTCCCCCAATCTTTTCTATAATCAAAGTGAGCCGGAAAGACACGGGGTTATAAAAATCCGGCTACTAAAATGAGAGAACTATTTGGAGGAAAACATGACGCTTGGAGAAAAAATTTTCAGATTACGAACAGAACAGGGATTTTCACAGGAGACCTTCGGGGAGAAGCTGGGCGTGTCCAGACAGTCCGTTTCAAAGTGGGAGACAGACCAGTCAGTCCCCGAACTGGATAAAATCGTGGCGATCAGTGAACTTTTTGAAGTCAGCACCGATTATCTTCTGAAACAGACGGAAGAAACATATGGGACAGCGAAAGAAGAGCCGCCCCGGACGGAAGAATATTCTCCGGGAGCATACTACATTGGGCGAAGACCCCACTATGAATATAAGAGCAAAAAGATGATCGGAAACCTTCCCCTTGTGCATATCAATCTGGGGTTGGGCATCCACCGTGCCAAAGGCGTGATCGCCATCGGCGCTATCGCACAGGGCTGGCTCGCTATCGGCTATGTGGCGATGGGCGGACTATGCTTCGGCCTTGTCTCTCTGGGATTACTCGCCTTCGCCGTTCTTGCCTTCGGGCTGGTCTCTTTCGGCAGTTTTTCCTTTGGTGTGATCAGCTTTGGCGCCTTTGCCTTCGGCATCTTCTCCATGGGCGCGATGAGTATTGGTCAGTTTGCTTTCGGCGCGTCGGCACACGGCGCACAGGTGGCGGTCGGGGACGCCGCCAACGGAAAAGTTGCGCTGGGCTATTCCCGTGCAGTCGGCACTTACACGCAGATCAGCAACAGACAGCCCTTCAACTATGAAGAAGCCTGTCGCGCGATTGACGGACAGGTGTCATCAAACTGGATGTTTTTCAAGACGTGGGCGAAGGCGATGGTGAAATGGTTTTAAGCGGAATCGCGCACGGCTGCCTGTCTGATATTGGAAAGACCGTAGCCGTGTTCCTTTCCCTCTTTTGCGGAGACGGGCAGACCGTTTCCAAGTCCACCTCACTGTCAGGCCTCTGCCTAATCCATCAAAAACCGCTGCAATCTGATTTGCATAAAATCCCCTACAGTAATTGTTCCAGCAGCCGCTCCATATTCTCCCTGTGCGGCACAATAATCTCCAAGTCCACCTCCGGGTGAACACGGACATAGTCGGTAAGCATATCCATCAGATTATCCCCGGATTCCATATAATCATCAATGATCACTTCATCGTCAAAACCAAGCAGCTTTAAAATAATCGCCGACACAACTCCCGTGCGGTCTTTTCCTGCCGTGCAGAAATACATCACATTGGAATCCGCGTTCATAATTGTGTCGATGATCTCTTCCATTTTTTCGTCCACCATCTGCCGGTACACCTCATGCAAATGTTCCAGCGATTTCGGTGTATCGCCCCCACCTGTGACCGGAAGATGAACATATCTGAAACCGTTCTCCTCTTTCAAGCCGCACGGTTTCCTGACTGCCTCTTCCTCCGACCGCAAATCTACAATTATAGTTATATTGTGATCCAACAGCCACCGAATTTCCTCGTCAGACAAATTTTCCGGGAAATCGCTTCGGATATACCGCATTTCGCCCGTTGGCAGGATGCGCGTGTTTTTAGTTGATTTTAAGATGGAACTCATGTAGTAACCCCCTTCGCTAACGCAACCCCAAACTCAGCCAATTCATATAAATCCTCCCACATATTTTAAATTTATTGCTGATGTAAATGAAATGCTTAATGTATGAGCCAGCTGTAATCTTTACGACAATCAAGGATATATTCTACATAGACCGTATCATTCCTTATCTGGTAAAGGATAAGATACCATTTTTCAACAAACATCTTGTGATATTTGTTTGGCGTGATATACATTTCCTCAAAAAATGGGGAGCGCTGCGGCAGATGGACGGATATTCATAACAGCACCTCCTCGTTTTGGTAGCAGTATTATAACCGTTTCATACTATCAGGTCAATATGCGCAGAAGAACGACTTGTCCCTTCTTTTTTGTGGTAAGTTGTTCTTATGAGATTGTACCATCCCCCGATTATATGCTATAATTTCACTGTTCCCCATAAAACAAAAGCCCGACTTTGCGAGGAAACTACTACATGGCAGAATTATCAAAAGAAGAAAAGAAAGCATTGATGAATAAATGGAAAGCCGCACAAAACAAGAAATACATTCTCAGCAAAGCAAAAACGCAGAAGCTGTTTCACTATCTGGAAATACAATTGGAGAATACGCCATGTGATCACACATTATGCCATACGGAACAGTGGCTTAAAAAAAATTTACCGCCAGAAAAGATATACGGTGTCATTGCAGAAATGAAAGAAATGGGTGGATACTGCGACTGTGAAATTTTATTAAATTGTTATGAAAAATACGACATAGGATAAGTAAAAGTGGTACATTATTCTTAAAAGACGAGGTGGTGTTTGATATGGCAACAAAAACAGCAAACGTTACAGCAAGAATACCACCGGATATCAAAGAATCGGCAGAGGCAATCTTGGAAAAACTTGGAATCCCTTAATGTCAGAACTCTATGAAGTAAAGATTGCCTCGCAACTTAAGCGAAAAATTCCAGATAGTTGACCAACACCACTCAATCAATGGGACACATTTTCAATAAATGCCGCCGCACCGACAGCTGCTGCCCCCTCTCGCACCCATTCCAAAAACTCCCTTGCTCCCTTCCCCTCTTTCTCGTTATATTCCCATCCCAGTTTCTCCCCGACAAACCGCGCCGTGTTTTCAAACAAATCACACATACGAAAAACTGCCGCCCACGCGTGATCCACGTCGCCGTCAAAATAGGTCGATAAAAGCATCTGCCACTCTTCCTCCGAAAGCCATTTATACAAGTATTTTGACGATTTCCCGGTGCTCACCGACCATTCTGTCAAAATACCGGCTTTCCAGTTTAACATCGTGATAAGCTGCGGTCTGACGCAGTAATTTGTCATATCCTGCACATAAGGAATTTCCTTTCGCCACAATCCCTTTGCGATATTATTGGTACACCACCAAAACTCATTGCAAGCCGCCAGATACTGCTCCTTCGTCGGCTTTTTCACCCAATACTGGCGATCCGTTGCCACCTCAATCTCGGGCAATATACTTTCTTTATCCAGCAAAATTTTACAGAGCTTATCCTCCTCAATTCTCTGTAACGCACATTTGACGGACTGTATGGTCAGATCAATCCGAATGCCGTCCTCAAACTGCATCAAATAGCCGTAAGAGTTTTTCTTATCGCTTGGATAATTCGGGCTTTCGTCGGGGTATTGCATATAAAGGATCTCTCCGAAAACCCGGATCCAGTCTTTATCCTCTATAAAGCTCTGCGTCTCCTCCACAACATAGACAATATCATAATCCTGAAACATGTCTTTTGGGACGTTTTCGTTTGTTCTGGAGCCGTTCATATAAACGGCTTTAATTCGATCATCGTTTTTTGCCACCTCCAAAATAAGGTTATACATTTCATTTTCTGTTCTCATGCCTGCACCTCCGTTACCGCCTGCATTGCAATTTTCATAGCTGCCGCAAAAAAATCATCTCCCTGATTTCCGATATTGTACCATTTCTTTTGTTTCCCGGTAAAAGCCGTCCGTTGTCCATGTTTTACAAGTCTTATAACTTAGCTCCTCCTTCTCCAAAACGCCGCATATTGCTTTGACGGGCGCGGCATCCAATACAAGCTCCCGTGACGGCGGCAGATAATGATAGGACGTCCCTTCCTGTCTGAGCGCCGCTGTCGGGACAAAAAACGAACCTTCTGTATCTTCCACCAACGCCCCGCAGCATCCCGCCGCGATAATTTCTTCCACACCCCCTGCGATTAACTGCTCCATAATCTGTACAGCGCCCGCTCCGCCAAGCGGCGCCTGTACAAATGCAATCTCAACATGATTGATTTTTGTCTTATAAACATAAAAGCCCTTCGTGACACTCACGAATTTTCCGACAATTTCGCAATGATTCTGCGCCACAAAATTGTCTATTTCCGGTTCCATAAAAAGCATGACCGCTTTCCGTGGAAAGTGATAATCTGAATGATGTCCCGGCACAATTACCGCACTTTGTTCCGTATCAAATTCTAAGATGGGTATTTCATTTTTACATACTGCCATATCTGTTTTCCCTCTTCACATCATTTTTTCAACACCGTTCGCGCATACCGCGACACATCCGCGTACAGCCCTGCCTGCATCTTCCACATAGCCGCATATTTTCCACCCTTGGAAAGTAACTGCTCGTGCGTGCCGGACTCCACAATCCGCCCGTTCTCCATCATATAAATACAGTCGGCATCCCGCACGGTGGACAGTCTGTGGGATATGAAAATCACCGTCTTGTCTTTCGCAATCTCATTTAATTCCTGATTCAGTCTGTACTCCGCCAGCGGGTCAAGCGCGCTGCTCGGCTCGTCCATGATAATCAGATTCTGTCTGCGGTAAAGCGTGCGGGCGATCGCCACCTTCTGCGCCTCGCCGCCCGACAGGTTCACCCCGTCCTTCTCAAATTCCGTCGTGAGCGGCGTCTCAATCTGGTAAGAAAGTCTGTTGTCTTCCAGCGTAAAATGCGCGTCAAACAGCGCCTGTTCCACGCCGTAACTCTCCTCCCGGCTGCCGTCTTCCACATCCATCAGCACGTTTTCCTTCAAACTTGCCGCATAAATTTTAAAATCCTGAAATACGGAGCCGATGCTGCGCCGATACGCCATCACCTGATAATCCCGAATGTCAGTTCCATGATAACATATTTTTCCGCTGTCGGGGTCATATAATCGCAGCAACAATTTTACCAGCGTGGTCTTGCCGGAACCGTTGTAACCCACCAGCGCGATTTTCTGTCCCGGCCCAACAGTGAGCGTCACGTCACGCAGCACCTGTTTTCCCGGCAAGTAACCAAAATCCACATGCTCCACCGAGAGGCTGCCGCTGCCCTCCGGCACGGGCTTTTCCGCCTTTGAGACAGTCGTCGGCTCCATCTGTAAAAACTCTCTGATTCGATAAATGTATGCCGCATTTTCCGCCGCTGTCTTGCAGCTGTCTATCAAATATTTGGTGCTATTGCCTATCCGAAAAATGCAGGAACGGCTTGTGACAAGCTGCGCTCCCGACAACGCTCGCAGTACAAGCATCTGGTACAGAAGAATGAACCAGACCGCGCCCTCCTTCACAACGCGCGACAGAAGAACTCTGTGAATCAGACCATATAAGAATAATTGGCGTCCATATTTTTTATTTACCGAACGTATATTATAGTTTGATTCCTCATAATCTCCCCGGCACTTGCCTTTCATCTGCTGATGCAGACGCAGTTCCCCGGCATAGTCGGACAGATAGAATACACGGTTTCCATATTCCCGTTTCTGCTCATAGGACAGCCGCTCCATCCGCGCCGCCACCGACTTTTTGCTTTCCTGTGCCACGCAGAACAGTTCAAGGGACAGCAAAACCACCGCCACAAGCAACGCAATCGGATTGACATAGACACAGAAAAGCACCGAACACCATATGCTGACCAGCGACCCCGCAGCAGTATAGATAAAATTCAAATATCTGTCTATGCAGCGGTCCGTCTCTTCCGTCGCCAGAATAAATGTCTCATAAAAATCCTTGTCATCATAGCAGGATAAGTCAATCTCTTTTGCCTTCTCATATATTTCCATGCGGAATGCCTGATACAATACCTGCTTATTTCTGGGAAGTGCATAGTGGTGGTAAAGCCCGTAAGGAATCGTGAAAAATCCGAAAAATGCAATTAAATACCCCATACAAGTCAAAATTTTCCCAAAACCTTCGCCCTGTTCCACAGCCGTCAGCACATAGTTGACCATCCATACAAACTCTATAAAAATGGAAATCTGTATCTCGATGCTCTCAAACAGATGGAACGCGATAAATCCCGGCGTTTTTTTGAAACAGAATTTTGTCAGATACCACTGCTGCGCCGCCGTCTGCCGCCATGTCAAGGAGTTTTTCATATGTGATTCAATTCCTTTCCACTTCACAAAATTAAGTATTTTTCGTTTTGTTCTTATGTCTTTAATTCTTTACTGGTTAAGCTTTACAATCACTTCCGGCACACTTTTCACATTAACCCCGATAATTCTCCGCCTGCAGCCGATACAGCGAAGCATACTCCCCGTTCTGTTCCATCAGCTCCCGGTGAGAACCTCTCTCCCGTATCCTGCCGTTTTTCATATAGAAAACGATATCCGCGTCGCGCACGGACGACAGTCTGTGTGATATAAAAAACAAAATCCTGTCTTTTCCGTACTCTTTTATATTTTCAAATAAATGGTACTCCGCAAGGGGGTCGAGCGCGCTGCTCGGTTCGTCAAACACCGCAACCGGACTGTCCTTCGCAAAAGCTCTTGCCGCCAGTATCTTCTGATTCTGTCCGCCGGAAAGCACCGCACCCTCCTTGGAAAACTCGCGGGTAAGAATTGTCTTTTCCCGCAAAGCCCTGCTTTCTATCTCCTCACTTATATCCGCCAGTTTTAGTGCCTGCCACACCCTTCTTTTGTCTTCCTCCGGCGTCATATGCTGTCCCATCAGCACATTCTCCTCCACGGTGTCCGCAAAAATTTTCCCGTTCTGGAAAGCCGTGGCAAACAGGTTCCGATACGCCTTCACCTGATATTTCCGGATATCAATGCCGTTCACCAGAATCCGCCCCTCAGCCGGGTCATAAAGCCGCATCAGCAGTTTCACCAGCGTGCTTTTTCCCGCGCCGTTATACCCCGCCAGCGCCACACTCTGATTTCCTTCTATCTTAAAATGAATGTCCTTCAGCACATAACCGTCCTCTTTGTAACCGAAGGACACATGCTCAAACTCCACCGTGCGGATGGGAAGCTCTGGTATAAGCCCTTTCTGGTCCTCCGGGATGGCGGGCACATATTCCAGAAAGTGTCTCGTCTGCTCGATATACAATCCATTTTTCACAATAACCATCACCGCATCCACAAATTCGTTCAAAATCCATGTATTTTCATTCATAACCGTCAGAATGACCGCCATCTCCGCAAAAACCATCGTCTTTGTGACCGATACGCGGTAGCCGGAGTAGAGAACCGCCCCCTCCTGCGGCAGCAAAAAGATAAAATACTGGAACATGCAGAAAAGAATGATATTTCCCAGAGAGTACCGGGCAATCACCTTCTGTATGGAAGCGACAACCCCATCGTACTGCTTTTTCAACAGGCGAAAAACGTTTGTCATCCGAATTTCCTTCGCGTACTCGCCGAGGTGAAGCGTCCTGTTCACATAGTCCGCCATTCTCTGAAAAACGATGTTCTCCTTTTCCATACGGAAGATTCTGCCGTTTAAGACGCCGTAAAAGATAAAGTTGCCCACAATCGGAAACGCGGCAAAGAGAACGGCATAATGGTCAATCTGCCAGATAATGACTGCCGCCCCGATCATAGCGGCAAATCTCGCCACAACCTGACTGACGCCCTGCAGCATATCCGACAGCTTCACATGCGCCTGACTGACCGCCATCATATATTCGTTGTAAAAATCACTGTCCTCAAAGCATCGCAAATCGACCTGACACGCTTTGTCATACAGCATTTTGTTCACGCCGTCATACAGCTCCACGTCCGTAATCGGTTTGACGTACACATCAAAGAACAGGCTGAACAGCTCAAGCAAGGCTCCCAACGCTACAACGCTGCCGACATACAGCATCATTTTCTCAAAAGCCACCCGCTTCATTGCCAGATCAAGAATAAAGCGGATCAGCACACAGGAAACCAGCAGCCAGTCCACATACATGAAAATCCAATACAAAAATTCCAAAAGAACCCGCTTTTTGCTGATTGTCCACGCTGTATTCAGCACGAATTTGCAGGATGAAACTGTTCTGTATAGAAAGTTTTCTTTCATATCTGCCTCCAAACTCATCCGTATTTTGGGCATTCTCCTATGCGAAACTTAGTACTTCCAAGTCAGCTTGCTGACTTTGCGTCTCCGTCCTATGGCGGGACGTCTTTAGAAGTACTTTTCGCATTTCTCCTGCTATCTGTACAGCCCCGCCTGAATCTTCCACATCGCCGCATACTTTCCGTCTCTGGAAAGCAGCTCCCTGTGTGTCCCGGATTCCACAATCCGCCCGTTTTCCATCATATAAATGCAGTCCGCATCCCGCACCGTGGACAACCTGTGAGATATAAAAATCACCGTCTTATCCTTCGCGATCTCATTCAGCTCCTGATTCAGCCGGTATTCCGCCAGCGGATCGAGGGCGCTGCTCGGTTCATCCATAATAATCAGATTCTGCTTTCGATAGAGCGTGCGGGCGATCGCCACCTTCTGCGCCTCCCCGCCCGAAAGGTTCACGCCGTCCTTCTCAAACTCTGTGGTGAGCGGCGTCTCAATCTGGTAGGAAAGGCGATTATTTTCCAAGGTAAAATGCGCATCATACAATGCCCTCTCCACCAGATAATTCTCCTCCCGGCTGCCGTTTTCCACGTCCATCAGCACGTTTTCCTTGAGCGATGCCGCATAAATTTTAAAATCCTGAAATACGGAACCAATGTTGCGTCGGTATGCCATAATCTGATAATTTCTGATATCCATCCCGTGATAGCAAATTCTTCCCCCGTCTGGGTCATATAACCGCAAAAGTAATTTCACCAGCGTGGTCTTACCAGAGCCATTGTAGCCCACCAGTGCGATTTTCTGTCCTGACTCAATGGTGAGTGTCACGTCACGCAATACCTGCTGCCCCGGAAGATACCCAAAATCCACATGCTCCACCGAGAGGCTGCCGCTGCCCTCTGGCACGGGCTTTTCCCCTCTCGATACAATCGTCGGCTCCATCTGCAGAAATTCCCTGATCCGATAAATATATGCCGAGTTTTCCGCCACCGCCCGGAGGCTGACAATCACGACTTCTAGGTTATTGGAAGCCCGCCAGATACAGGAACGGCTTGTGACAAGCTGCGCCCCGGACAGCACCCGCAGAACAAGCATCTGGTACAGAAGAAGTGTCCAGACTGCGCCCTCCTTGACGAGCCGCGCTAAAAATCCCTCACGGAGCAGACCGTACAGAAACAGCGATTTCCCATACTTTTTATTGACCTCCTCTATCTTAAGGTTTTCCTCCGTATACTCCGTCCGGCATTCCTCTTTCATCTGCGGATACAGGCGCAGCTCCCCGGCATAGTCGGACAGATAAAATACCCGGTTCCCGTACTCCCGCTGCTGCTCATGGGGCAGCCGCTCCATACGTGCCTCCACCGCCTTTTTGTTCTCCTGCAGGACACAGAGCAGCTCAAACGGAAGAATTGCCGCTAAAATCAACAGCGCGACAGGATTAATATAGGCACAATAGACGATCGTACAGGTGATACCGACCGACCGCGCAATGACAGAGTTTTCAAAAACGAGAAAACTGTCCAGACAGCGGTCCGTCTCCTCCGTCGCCAGAATAAACGTCTCATAGAAATCCTTGTCGTCATAACAGGACAGGTCGATCTCCTTTGACTTCTCATAAATCTCCATCCGCAGCGCCTGATACAGCGTCTGTTTTCCCCGCGGGAACACATAGTGTTTGTAGATGGCAAAAGTCACCGTTGACACCGCGATCGCCCCCATCAGTATGCCCATGCACATAAGAACCTTCCGAAACTCTCCGCCCTCTTCCGCCACGGTCAGCACATAGTTCACCGCAAAGGTAAATTCAAAAAAGATCGAAATCTGTAACTTAACCGCCTCAAACAGATGGTACGCCATAAATCCCGGCGCGTGTTTGAAACAAAATTTTGTCAGAAACCACTGTTGCGCGATCACCTGCCGCCATGTAAGCATTTCTTTCATCGTTGTACCAATTCCTTTCCCCGTTCTATTCCCATAAAGCAATCCGCCTCTGCTTTGCAGCTCCTGTCAGCACAGAAAATCCGGTCACGATAAATAGTTTTCCGCCTGCAGCCGATACAGCGAAGCGTACTCCCCATCCCGGCTCATCAGTTCGCCGTGCGACCCTCTCTCCTGAATCCTTCCGTTTTTTAAGTAAAAAACCACATCCGCGTCCCGCACGGAAGATAACCTGTGGGAGATAAAAAACAGAATCCTGTCCCTCCCGTACTCTCTGATGTTTTCAAATAAATGGTACTCCGCTATCGGGTCAAGGGCGCTGCTGGGCTCGTCAAACACCGCAATCGGGCTGTCCTTCGCAAACGCCCTCGCCGCCAGTATCTTCTGGTTCTGCCCGCCGGAAAATACCACGCCCTCCTTGGAAAACTCACGGGTGAGGATCGTCTTTTCCTTAAGCGGCTGGCTCTCTACTTCCTCATACATATCCGCCAGCCTGAGCGCCCGCTCTACCTTTTCCCGATCCTGCTTTTCATCCGTGTGCCGTCCCATCAGAATGTTTTCTTCAATGGTATTGGCAAATATTTTCCCATTTTGGAAAGCCGTGGCAAACAGGTCCCGGTACGCCTTTACCTGATATTCCCGGATATCAATGCCGTTCACCAGAATCCGCCCCTCGACAGGGTCGTAAAGCCGCATCAGCAGTTTCATCAGCGTACTTTTCCCGGCGCCGTTGTACCCCGCCAACGCCACACTCTGATTTCCCTCGATTTTAAAGTGAATATCCCTAAGGACCCAGTCCCCCTCTTTGTATCCAAAAGACACATGCTCAAATTCCACGCTGCGTATCGGAAGTTCCGGCAAAAGCCCTTCCTGATCTTCCGGGATTGCAGGCTCATGCTGCAGAAAATGTCTCGTCTGCTCCAGATACAAGCCATTCTTTACAATCGCCATCACCGAATCCGCAAACCTGATCAGCGTCCATGTGTTGGAATTCATCGTCGTCTGAATCACCGCCATCTGCGCAAACACCATGGTTCCGCTGACCAGCACCCGGTAGCCGGCGTAGAGCACCGCTCCCTCCTGCAGCAAAGTAAAGGTAAAATACTGGAACAGCCAGAACAGGATCATATTGCCCGGAGAATAGTTCCCGATCACCTTGCGGATTGCGGCAACCGCTTTGTCATACTGCTTTTTCAGCAGACGGAATACATTGGTCATCCGTATCTCTTTCGCATATTCCCCCAGATGCACCGTGCGGTTCACATAGTCCGCCATTCTCTGAAATACGATATTTTCCCGCTCCATGCGGAAAATCCGGCTGTTTAACACACCGTAAAACACAAAGTTGCCGAGAATCGGAAAGATAATAAACAGCGCCGCCAGACGGTCGATCTGATAGATAATGACCATGCCGCAGATCATCGCAATAAATCTCGCCAGAATCTGACAGACCCCCTCCAGCGTTTCCGGCAGCTTCGTGTGCGCCTGACTGACCGCCATCATGTACTCGTTGTAAAAATCGCTGTCCTCAAAACAGCGCATATCCACCTGACACGCCTTGTCATATAACATGCGGTTGATGCCGTCGTACAGTTTCACATCCGTGACCGGCTTCACATACGATTCAAAATACCGGCTGTATATTTTTAAAAGCGCTTCCAGCAGCACGACACTCCAGACATACACCATCATTTTTTCAAAAGAAGTCCGCTTCATCGCCATATCCAGTATAAAGCGGATCAGGATACAGGAAACCAGAAGCCAGTCCACATACATAAACGCCCAGTGTAAAAATTCCAGAATCACTCGTTTCTTGCTGATTCTCCACCCGGTTTTCAGCGCGAAACTGCAGGATGAAAATGTCCGATATAAAAAGCCTTCTTTCATGGCACACTCCTTTTCTTGCAGTACAAGCCCGGAAAGTTCCCTACTTTCCGGGCTGACGGGCTTTGCCCTTGTGCTCCATTTTCCAATTGCATACTTTTTTGCGAAGCACTTGTACCGCGATTGGCTACAGACATAATATATCACAAAAAAGCCACACCCATTTTTGATGTCCTCCAATTCCCCCTTTTTTGTCCTTTAATTTTCGTTGCGCGCACGGGGAATATTAATTATACTTACTATATACCAACTAATCGGGGGCTTATTTGCAGACACAAATAAAAGAAGAACCTAATCAGGAAGTTGACCCTATTGGCAGGGTATTGGCAGAATGATTGTAAACCGACTTTTGGAATATATTAAAAAAGGAATCCAACTAATTATGCTGCAAATTGCAATCTGCGACGACGAGGCGCTTCTTTTAGACGAAATCAAAGAAATAACGGAAGGCTGCATGAGGCAGCAGCAGACCTTTTCCATTCTGTCAACTTACACAAACGGAAAGGATCTCTTCTATGACATTCAGGACGGCAAACGTTTTGACCTTCTGCTCCTCGACATTGAAATGCCCGGACTTTCCGGGATGGAGCTGGCAAAGCAGGTTCACGAGCTTCTGCCCGACGCACTGATGATCTTTGTGACCGCCCACTATAAATATGCTGTGGACGCTTATGAACTTCATATTTTCCGCTATATTCCCAAAAACCAGTTGAAAGAACGGCTTCCCCACGCGCTGAAAGACGCGGTTTCCCTTCTGGAAATCCAGAACACGGACTCCTACATTATCAGCAGCCAGAACCGCCTTGAACGCATTCCCTACAAAGAAATTCTCTATATTGAAAAGGACGGCAAAAACGCCCTCTTCCATACCGCCGCATCCGGGAGGCAGGAGGCGTCTGACACCGACCAGAACAGGCGCGTGCGTAAGACACTGGCGGAAGTATTTGGCGAGCTGCATTCCGAGGAGTTTTATTTCATCGAGCGGGGATATATTGTGAATCTGCGGCATGTGACAGGAATTTCCCACACCGACTGTATTCTGACGGACCAGACACGCCTGCCCGTTTCCCAGAGCCGTCTGCCGGAGTTAAAAAAGAAGCTGAACATCTATTGGAAAGATAAAATATAGAGGACGCTATGCTGCAGACACGAAAAAACAAGATCCTTTTTTTAGAAAGAAAAAATCAGGTGCTGGAAGAAAATTATCACCTTCTCACCGATTTATATCAGAAAAACGAACACTTATATCACGACATGAACCATCACCTGCAGATGATCTATCACCTTGCAAAGAAGCATGAAATTTCCGAAATTACGGAGTACGTCAACTCCATCAGCGCGCCCATCAACGAACTGTCCGACACCACATGGAGCGGCGTTGACATTGTGGACGCTATATTAAATCATACCGTCCTTGACGCGAAAAAACAGGGCATTGAGATGGACGTGAATGCGGAATTTCCAAAAGACTGTAACATCACCTCGGACGACCTGTGCGTCATTTTATTTAATTTACTGGACAATGCCATGGAGGCGTGCCAGCATTATATGCGGCAGACAAAAACGCCGCCCCGTATAGAGGTGACGCTGCGTAGAATCCATCAATTTTTAATTATCAAAATACAAAATCCCTGCGTACCGCCCAGAAAGCTGTTCGGGATTTTTCCCACCACCAAAGCCGACGCCCGCCATCATGGAATCGGTCTTCGCAATGTGCGGGAAAAAGTGGAAAAGTACAACGGCAGTCTGGAATTTGACGTGGAGGGAAATGTATTTACTGTAACGGCGCTGCTGTTTTTTGAGTAGGTAAGCACAACCGTTTCATTCGCCCTGCCTCAACTCAGTTTCCACTATTGCTTTAATTTTAGCAACATCTGTAAACATCAATTTATTTCCACGATTATACATTGCCAAAACTTCATTTAGGTTTTCTATGAGAATCCGATTCAATTCATTATGTATCGTTACGGGTTTATTTTCAATCGTATGTACATGGTCAAAATATTTTGCTATAATTGGAAATTTCTTATATTTTTCAACCTGGGAACTTATTGGAATCATCCAATAAAGATCGGGATTTTTCTTATCCTTAACTGCATAATAATGTGGACGATAATTTCCATTTTCTTTATTGCTCATCAGAAATTTATCCTGTACTTTATGAAAAAAATCTTCTTTTATATGATAAGAATATCCCTGCTTGATCTCCATATATTTCCCCTTTATCTTCCGTTATGCTTTACGAAAATTCCCCACCGACAGCAGCCGATGGGGAACATTTACTTACTATACTATTTATATCCCACCTGTATAGCAAGTGGCAATATTTGCGAACTGAATCATTTATATCCCGCACCATCAGCAAGCGGCAAACATTTACTTCTAACTCTAGTATATACATATTAAATGAAATAATCAACCCGTTTTTCAATTTTCAAACGGCTCCACCCACCACTTCACAATTTCCCCTTCCCCATTCTCATCCCACACAATCAGAAACTTCGCCAGGCCCAGGCCATGCGCAATCCCGCCTTCCCCATAAAGGTACTCCGACACCTCCAGCGCATCCCTTCCTTCATAGGTGCTGCGCCACAAATTAAAATACCCTCTGGAATTGCCGCCGCAGGGCTGACTTGCATCCGGGTCAGCTATATTTTCCGCCACAAACACAATCGTATCATCCATGTACGCGCAGTAGGCACGGTAAGTATCCCATTTCTCCTCCTGTGTAATCTCAATGCAGATGCCCCTCCCATCATAATCGTCGCCGGGAAAATCCATCGGCTCCATCGTATGGTTTCTATACTTTAAAATTCTGGGATGCCAGTCACCCGCGGCGCCGACCCCGGAGCCGAGCGACTCGAAAGCGATCTCTGTATTCCCGTCATTGTCAAAATCCCCGGGGATTAAATAAAATCCAAAATGGAACGGATATTCCTCATCCCGAAAACAGTATGGCTCGTCCTCATTCATATAAAAATAAATACACCCCTCGCCATAGCCGCTGTATTCATCATCCTTTACCATAACCGCCATGTCCGGCTGTCCGTTCTGATCCAGATCCTCAATATCCACCCAGACCAGCCATGCTGTCTGATTCCGAAAAACGTTGTCCTCACACAATCTCCGATAGTGGCTTTCGGCCTCCGCCCGGTCCACCTCCCATTTTTCCGCACACTCAAAAAATCTCTTTTCATTGTATTGCGCAAGGTCTGCTGATTCCTCATCTGCGGCATCTTCATTCGCACCATCTACGGTTTCCTGTGATGCCTCATTTTCATCCACAGCATTCCCATCCTGTGCAGACCGTCCCGACGTTCCCGTTCCCTTCAAATTTTCCTGCCCTAACTGTTCCGCAACTGCACTACCGTCTGGCATCACACCATTATCCCCGCCTTTATCCCCACATGCGCAGAAAAAAAGACAGCCGCCTGTCAAAATTAACAGCCGGAGCTTATATGTGTATTTGTTTCTCCGCCACCGCTTTCGCATGAGACTGTCTGACCTCTCTTCCTAAAATCATAAATAAGAGTCTTTGATTCTTATCATATCTGATTCCCAGTAGGCGATCTGTGTCGTATGCGCCCTGCAGGGAGCTTCCCGGCAAAAAGCGGAATGGTCGTGTGTGATGTGATTTTTAATGATCCCAACTCCCTCTTCCTGCGGGAAGCCGCACAAAGAGGCGCAGTGACAGTCAACGGGCACCCTTGACGCCTTTTGTGCATTTTTACCGCCACCAATTATGCACGGTTCTGACTCATTTTTTTAATCTGCTCAAGGTCGCTGATCAGTGTGGCGGAGTATTGTTTTGCCTCCCGGCAGACGCTCTCCGCCCTGCTGTAGTCTCCATCAAACAGCGCGTCAATTACCTGCCTGCCGTATGAATGGAACTTCTTATGCTTTTCCCCCAGCTCCTTCCAAATATTCATAACCTCCGGTCTGTCCGGCTCGATCGCATAATAGAAATGACCAAATCCGCACTTCCTGTCATTCACCTGCAGCGGCAGGATCGTCCGCTCACTGACAATCCGTTCCAGATTTGCCAGCCAGTTTTTGTGCGCGGCGATTGCCTTCTCGATATATCCCGCAAAGTTCTGGTCTTCCAGTCTGTAAAAGGCGTCCTTCGCCATCGTTCCCATGATTTTGACAGACTCATCCAATGTTGACTCAATCACTTCCAACGGCTTGGCAACGTTGTCGATGCTTTTGCCGTGTTCCCTCAGACGCACGGTGTCCTCATGCAGCACACCGCACTGTGCGTTGATGTCTGAGGAGCGGGATTCCAGCTCGATGATCGAACTACTGATCTCTTCACTGAGACTTGCCAGAGACGAGATATTATTGGTGATCTTCTCTACATGCTGCCTGTTGTCCTCATTCAGCTCCCACACATGGCTGATTTTCTGCGTAACCGTTTCCAGTGATTCGATGGTATTATCCACGCTCTCGACGCTCTTGGCTGACGCACTGTGGATATCCGCCACAAAACGTCCCATGCTGGCAGTCAGTTTTTTGGTCTCGTCTGCCAGTTCCCGGATCTCATCGGCAACAACCGCAAAGCCTTTTCCAGCCTCCCCCGCCCTTGCCGCTTCGATGGACGCATTCAGCGCGAGAAGATTCGTCTGTGAAGAAATGGCGTTGATCCCTTCAATCACGTTATTCATCTGATTGATAATCTCCGAAAGCCGACCCATGTCCTGCTGCATTTCTTTTGACGCGCTGATCGTGCTGTCAGACAATCCCTTCGTCGCAGTCAGCTCCTGCTGGCTCTCGTCAATGCGCTGATAGACAAGATTTGACTCCTCCGAAATTTCAATAATCGTATTGGTCAGCTCCTCATGCTGCGTAGAAACCATTTGGGCAATGGAGTCCGCTTCGTCCGAAGCCTTGTGGATCAATTCGGTTGCGTCCGAAACACTGTCCGACACCTTCTGGAGAATTTCAGAATAATGATTCAGGGAAAGATCCAGAGAACTGATCTGCATCACGGAATCCAATACGTTCG
>ERZ778511.422-NODE-422-length-39733-cov-4.375725_pt1 | contig 39733 bp, 31 predicted proteins | sample MGYA00510347_ERZ778511 | MGnify/ENA primary metagenome ERZ778511 (study PRJEB29527, sample SAMN07138967) | mouse gut metagenome | material: feces | host: mouse | place: China:Nanjing | collected 2016-01-25 ...
ATTGCAGGGGCCTTTCTTGTACCCGGACTGTTGCGGGTGAAACCGGCGGAGGAGGGGATTTATCGCTTTATGGTGGCCTTTGCCAATGTAGGATTTATTGGCTATCCTGTGACCCAGGCTATTTTTGGTGACAGGGCTGTATTTTATGCCTGCGTGTTTAATCTGCCTTTTAATTTTCTGGCGTTTTCCATAGGCGTTGTTTTTATTCAGAAAAGCGCCGCATATGGAAATGAACAGAAAGAAGGCGTGGGCAGAACTGCGATAACCTGGAAAACATTTCTGACTCCCTGCCTGATTTCTTCGGTACTTGCCATTATTCTGGCTCTGTGCGGCTGGAAAGGACCGGCGATTCTGGGGGATACTGCGTCCATGCTGGGAAGCATGACCACGCCGGCCGCGCTGATGATTATTGGTTCCTCCCTTGCAGAGATGCCTGTCAGGGAGATGTTTTGCAACTGGAAGATCTACGTTTTTTCGCTGTTCAGGCTTCTGATCCTGCCGTTGATTGTTTATTTTATTTACAGGGGATTTGTGACAGATGAACTGCTTCTGGGAGAATGTGTGATTATTTCGGCCATGCCGGTAGCTACGAATGGGACGATGCTCTGCCTCCAATACCAGGCGGACGAAAAGCTGATGGCCCAGGGGACGTTTATTACCACGTTGGCATCTCTTGTTACGATCCCGATGCTGGCAATGCTCTTTGCATAGAGCCCGTATCTGCTGGAGTCTGTGGATGGACATGTGACATATGGGGGAAAGAATTTTGTGGAACGGGACTTTTCCCGCATAAATTATGGATTGTCATAATATAGTTCCTGTAACAGGATTATGGGGATGGACTATGGCAGAGATTTTAAAGCGTGTGGATGCATGGATATGGGGACCGGGGATGCTGGCGTTTATGCTGGGAACAGGGGGGTATCTCCTGATCCGGCTGCGTTTTTTGCCCATCCGGAATTTGCGCTATGCGTTGGGATGTGTGATGGGATGGAAAAAGGACGGAAGCTGCAGAAAAAGGCAGCGTGGACACGGGCCGGGAACACCTGTGGGGGGAGCAGAGGGGGAGATTTCAGCACTTTCTTCCCTGACTACGGAACTGGCAGCTACGATTGGAATCGGAAATATTGTAGGCGTGGCAACCGCCATGGTGCTGGGCGGGCCCGGTGCACTGCTCTGGATGATTTTGGCAGCTTTTGCAGGGCTCTCAACCAAATTTGCGGAAAGTATGCTGGCAGTAAAATACAGGACAAAGAATGAGAGCGGCAGATTTGTGGGTGGGCCTATGTATACGCTGGAAAACGGATTCCCATTCAGGCGTCTGGGGAAACTATTGGGCTGCCTGTATGCAATATTTGCAGTGCTGGCGTCCTTTGGTATGGGAAATATGACACAGTCTAATTCTATTGCGTCTTCTTTCAAAGAAACATTTGGCATTTCCGAAGCGAAAACAGGTCTGATTGTAACAATACTGGTTATTTTGATTGTTCTGGGCGGAATTCGTTCCATTTCAAAAATTACCCTCTATATGGTGCCATGTATGGCGCTTTTTTACATATTGGGTGCTGTTGCCGTAATCGTGCTGCATATCGGGAGACTGCCCCGGGGAGTGCTGGAGATTTTGCAGATGGCATGTTCGAGAGAAGCAGCGGCAGGCGGCGTGGGCGGCGCGGTGGTGGCTTCCATGCAGGATGCCATGCGCTGGGGCGTATCCAGAGGCGTATTCTCCAATGAGGCGGGGCTGGGGGCAGGCGGTATCACCGCTGCTGCAGCACATACGGCCAGCCCGGTCAGGCAGGGGTATATCAGTATGACAGGCGTTTTTTTTGATACCATTGTGATCTGTACACTGACCGGTCTTGCGCTGTCCTGTTCCGGGGTGATCGGGATGCGGGATGCGAACGGTTGTCTGCTCAACGGAACCGCTCTGACCATTGCCGCTTTTTCTACGGTATTTGGCAGGATGGGCGGTGGGTTTGTCAGCGTGGGTATTGCGCTGTTTGCTTTCGCTACCATCATTGCATGGGAATATCAGGGGGAATGTGCGTTTGAATTTCTGTTTAAAAAGAAAACATATTGTCTTGCGTACCGGTTTCTATATGGTCTGATTACGTTCGTGGGGGCGGTTTGTACACTGGATGTTGTGTGGGATTTTTCTGATATTATGAACGGTCTGATGGCCGTGCCCAATCTGATTTGTGTGCTTGTTTTATCCCATATTGTATGGAAAGAATTACAATATTATGAAAAATATACGAAAAAATCTTTGTGAAAATGGAAAAAATAGTACTAAATATCCAAAAGTTCGACGTATTTCGTTGACTTTGTTTGATAAAAGTGTATAATGAAAAGTGTTAACAGTGTACAAAAACTGGAAGGTGGGATAGCGATGAGCGGGAGAACGGTTACAGACGGACAGAACGTAAGAGGGTTCAAGAGTCTGACAGTAATGCTGATTAGCATTATTTTTATTATGATTGTCATACCGGCAGTGACGCTGGGAGGACTGGGTGTTTATTTTCTGGATGAGTCTATGGTGGAGGCTTCGGAACTGTATGAGACAGCCATGACAGAAGGTTATAAAATGGAAATCCAGTCCCAGGTACAATCAGCGATGGCGGCAGTACAGCGGTATTATGATATGAGCCAGAACGGTGAAATCAGCGAAGAAGAGGCAAAAGAACTGGCCAGGGAGGCTGTGCGCCATATGCGTTACCGGGAAGACGGATCCGGCTATCTGTGGATAGACGGAACGGATTACACGCTTGTTATGCATCCGATCCTGACAGAGCAGGAAGGCGATAACCGTTATGATATGACAGATCAGAATGGCGTTAAGGTGACACAGAATGTGGTGTCTGCCGGTCAATCAGGCGGTGGCTTCAGTGAATTTTATTTTACCAAAGCGGACGGTGTTACCGTTGCGCCCAAGATGACTTATGCCAAAGAGTTTGCACCCTGGGGCTGGGTCATTGCCACAGGGAATTATGTGGACGATATGAACGCGGAAATTGACGCAGCCGAGGAAACGATCCATTCCGGATTTAATCATATGATTTTGATTTATGGAATCGTAGCCATCATAATTCTTCTAATCGCGCTGGTGGCTGCAGCCGCAGGCGGTATGCGGATTACAAAGGGGATTAAGATGGTGGAAAGCAATCTGCGGCAGGCAGCAACAGGGGATCTGACATTCCATGTGAATCCCAGACTGCTGCACCGTGCCGATGAAATCGGACAGATGTCCCGTTCCCTTGAGCGTGTCAGGATGGCGTTGTCCGGTATGCTGGGCAGTGTAATCCGGACCGGTGATGAACTGAACAACAGCAGCGAACGGTTCAGTGAGAAATTTGAGCATATTACCGACAGCATTCAGAACGTAAACAGAGCGATTGAGGATCTGGCACAGGGCGCCACCAACCAGGCAAACGAGACGGAGACAGTGAATGATAAGATCGTGGAACTGGGCGGCGTTATAGAAGTGGAAAAGAGCGGTGTAAACAAACTGGAAGAATCCGTTTCCGCCATGGCAAAATATTCATCGGAAGCATCAGAGAGCATCAAAGAACTGGGTAAGATTACAGGCGTGACCATAGATGCCATCAGTGTGGTATCCGAGCAGACAAACAAAAACAATGATTCTGCTGCGGATATCAACAAAGCAGTGGAAATTATCAAGGGACTGGCAGCGCAGACCAATCTGCTGTCACTGAATGCCAGCATAGAGGCAGCCAGAGCCGGTGAAGCAGGAAGAGGATTTGCGGTTGTAGCAGAAGAAATCCGGAATCTGTCCGAGGAGTCTTCAAGCAGTGCACAGGAGATAGAGGTAATTGTCAAAGAACTGACCAATAATGTGAAAGTATCCGTCAGCAAAATGCAGGAAGTGTCCCGCAATGTAAAAGAACAGCAGAAACGGCTGGATGAAACCGGAACGGCTTTCGAACATCTGTATAAAGAGATTCATTCCGTAGAGACAGTGACTAAGGAAATCGGAGGACAGACAGAGATTTTGAATTCTCTCAAACAGATTGTCACAGATTCCGTCAATAATCTGGCGAGTGTAGTAGAAGAAAATGCGGCATCCACAGAAGAGACAAGCGCAAGTATGGCGATGTTGTCGCAGACCATCGGAGAATGCAGCGAGGATACAATGGCATTGGTAGAGTTAAGCCATCAGCAGAATGCCGAGACAGGTAAGTTCCGGCTTTGATCAGGTGCCGGGTTTCGACAGGGGGGATACAAAGTCGGAAACAGGTACATAATAAAAGAAAGAGGGTGCCCCTCAGTCATGTCTTGACTTTTGGGACACCCTTTTTTCTTTTTAGTGAATGTCAGGTGGCAGCTCAGTCACATTTGCGGATGCAGGGATTTTTGCAGTCGCATTCCGTTTCGGATACACCGCCGCACTGGATTTTAGTACGGTCGATTGTAACAGAGGCGCCAAAATGCAGCGGCAGTTTTACGCAGATTTTCTGTGTAATGGTAAATTCGCATATCTGCCCCACTTCGCCCAGACAGGCATCACCGGAAGTAATAATAGGGGAACCGCAGCATACAGTGGTGCACGGGCCGGCTTTGGCAAAGGGCACAACTTTTACCGGCACACTGACCAGATCGGACTGATAGAATACATTGTTGCAGGCGGCAGGAATTTCGCATTCTCCTTCGTGACAGCCGCATTCTTTTGAGCAGCCGTATGTTTCTTCGGAAGTTATGACTTCTTCCAGAACGGCAGTTTCCATAGTTTGTTCATAATAATTATCCATAATGGCTCCTGATTACGTTACTTACTTTGTTTATGATATGAAAAAGGTTTGACGGTGTGACAAAACAAGGGTATACTGGAAAAGGATAGAAATGGGTATTTGAAACCTGAAAAAAGAAAAGGAGGATACTATGAAGTTTCAAAAATTGGCTAAGATGATTTCTCTGCTGACAGCGGCAGCTTGCATCAGCGTACTGGCCCCGGCAGGAGAGGTACAGGCAGAAGAGACCCGAAGCGTATATACAAATGAGGTTATTTCACCGGAGCAGGCACTTACAAGACCTATTGCGATTATGATGCCCACAGATAAGGTGGCGCAGCCTTCCTATGGGATCAGCCATGCGAAGGTTTTATATGAGATTATGGAAGAGGGAGATATTTCCCGTCAGTTGGCTGTCATTGATGACTGGCAGGGGCTGTCCAAGATTGGTAATGTGAGAAGTTGCCGTGCATATTATATTCCGCAGGCAACAGAGTGGGATCCTATTCTGATTCATTTCGGCGGTGTTGTTTATATGAAGGACCGTATTTCCATGCCGGATATTAACAATATTTCCGGTACATATGAATACGGCGTGGGCGGTGCGGCACCCGGCGCAGGTTCTTTCTTCCGTACAACGGACAGAAAAGCTCCTCACAACGCATATATCAGCGCCAATGGTATTACCAAAGCGGCTCAGCAGCAGGGGTATTCGCTGACAATACGTCCGGAATATTATAACGCAAAGCACTTTACCTTTGCAGAAGGCGTAAACACACTGGAACAGTATGGTGCAGCCGCAGCAACGGCGAACAGCATCAATTTGGGACAGGTTTTCCCGTATACAAAGAGTGCATTTACCTATGACCCGTCCACCGGTCTGTATAAAAAGTCCATTCATGGCAAAGCGCAGGTAGACGGAAATAACGGTGAGCAGCTTGCATTTGCCAATGTGATCGTACAGTACACCAAATGGGCTACGCTGGACAAGAAAGGGTATCTGACCTTCCAGAATATGGACGCTACGGAAGACGGCTACTACTTTACAAAAGGAAAAGCAATCCACATTACATGGGCAAAGGTTGCAGAGTATTCTCCAACAGTATATTTTGACGACAACGGCAATGAGATTCAGTTGAATGAAGGAAAGACCTACATTGCGGTTGCACAGAAGGGCAGAAGTGTGAGCTTTTCATAAGTAACGGTTTGATAAGAAAAGGGACAAGCAGGCATTCGTGTCTGCTTGTTTTTGGTCAGAAAGGAATCAGGTATTGAAACAGCCAGAACCAAATACAGGATATGAGAAGGAAAAAAACAGAAAAATAGAGGCATTGGCCGTACGGGTAATGAAGCTGGCACGGGACAGTATTATGATGCATCTGCGTTTTCTGGACACGGCCCTGGCACTGCTTGTGCCCGTGCCGGGCAGGGTGTCGGGATGTATGGCCTGCGACGGCAGGAATCTGTACTATGATCCGGTTTTTGTGCTGCAAAAATATCAGGAAGAGCCCGCCAGTATTACGCATATGTATCTCCATGTGCTTTTGCATCTGATTTTCAGCCATCGTTTCCGGTATGATCAGGTGGAACAGGAATATTGGGATATGGCGGCGGATATGGCGGTGGAGAATACCATACTGGAAATCGGTTTTCCGGATATTGCCATGCGGCAGGACGAAGAGCGGGCGAGGAAGCTGCACTGGATGAAAATGGATGCGGGCGGCCTGACTGCAGAGAAAATATATCGCTATTTTAAACGCAGCGGTATGGGGCCGCTGGAGAAACAGGAGCTGACGGCGCTGTTTTTTCAGGATACCCATATGTACTGGAGGTCACAGGAAGAAATCAGTATTTCCCAGGAGCAGTGGAAAAAGATCAGCGAGCGGGTAAAAACAGATCTGAAGACGTTCTCACAGGACAAAAATCATTCGGAAAGCCTGGAAAAGAATCTTGCGGAAGCAACCAGGGAACGATATGATTATGGAGAACTGCTGCGGCGGTTTACGGTCATGGGAGAAGATATACGTGTCAATGAGGATGAGTTCGACTATATCTATTATACCTACGGACTGTCCGTATATGGCAACCTGCCGCTGGTGGAACCGCTGGAATATAAAGAAGAGCATAAGGTAAAGGAATTTGTAATCGCACTGGATACATCCGCCTCCTGCCGTGGAGAGGTGGTGCGGGCATTTTTGAGGAAAACGTATTCTATTCTGAAAGGGACAGAAAATTTCTTTCACCAGATCAATGTGCATATTGTACAATGCGACAATGATATCCGGAGCGATACAAAGATTACCTGTGACAGGGATTTTGACCGGTTTATGAAAGAGGGAAAAATTCATGGCTTTGGTGCCACTGATTTTCGTCCGGTATTTTTGTATCTGGAAAAATTACAGCAGGAGGGTGAGTTTGAAAATCTGAAAGGTCTGATTTATTTTACAGATGGTTATGGTATCTATCCTGAAACGATGCCGGACTATGACGTAATCTTTGCTTTCCTGGATGAGGATGATAACCGAATGCCGCCTCCGCCCTGGGCGGTTTCAGTGATCTTGTATGATGATATGCTGGAGGAGGAACAAAAGGAATGAATATAAAGCAGGCAAAAGATTATATTAAAGACTGTGTCAGGATGTATCTGAAAAAGGATGAGTTTGGGGAATATCGGATTCCTGTAGTCCGTCAGAGACCGGTTTTCCTGCTGGGGGCGCCGGGGATCGGGAAAACGGCGATTATGGAACAGATCGCCCAGGAACTGGGACTTGCCCTTGTATCCTATTCCATGACCCACCATACAAGGCAGTCCGCGCTGGGACTTCCGTTCATCTGTAAAAAGGAGTACGGAGGCGTGTCGGTGGATGTCTCAGAATATACAATGAGTGAAATTATTGCTTCTGTTTATGAAACCATGGAGGCCAGCGGCATCAGGGAAGGGATTTTGTTTCTGGATGAGATTAACTGTGTATCGGAAACTCTGGCGCCTTCCATGCTGCAGTTTCTGCAATATAAGGTATTTGGCCGACATCGCATTCCGGACGGCTGGGTGGTGGTGACGGCGGGGAATCCCCCTGAATACAATAAATCAGTCCGGGAATTTGATGTGGTGACACTGGACCGGCTGAAAGTGCTGGATGTGGAGGCGGATTACCGGACATGGAAAGAATATGCGTCAGAACAGGGAATCCACAGCGCTATTTTAAACTATCTGGAACTCAAAAAGGAACATTTTTACCGGATAGAAGCGACGATGAAAGGCAAAACATATGTGACAGCCAGAGGATGGGAAGATCTGTCGGAAATATTGCATCTCTATGAAGAAGAGGGACTGCAGGCGGAGGAAGAGCTGGTGAGCCAGTATATCCGCAACGGGAAGATTGCGAAAGAATTTACAGCTTATTATGAACTGTATAATAAGTATAAGCGTGATTATCAGATCTATCATATCCTGTCAGGACAGGCGCCGGAATCGGCAAAGGAACGGGCCAGGGTGGCGCCGTTTGATGAGCGGCTCTCTTTGGTGGGAATGCTGCTGGACCGGATACAGAGTGAGATGCGGGAGATTGTGGAAACCGCGGATTATCTGACAGAGCTTACCGGTATTTTAAAGGCAGTGAAAGTGTTGCTGACAGGCGGTGATAAGACGCTCTCAGCGCTTTTGGAAGAACAGAGGGCCCGGCTGGAAAAGCAACTGACATCTTTGCAGAACGCGGGCGCGCTGTCCAAAACAGAGCGGAAAAAGAAAAAACAGGTCCTGGCTTTTCTGGAGGCAGAAAAGAAAGCGTGTCTGTTGGGAGAGGATACGGACAGCGGATTTTCAGGGACACAGAAACGTTTTCAGGAACGGGTGTCTTTGATGAAACGGGATACAGAGGCGGTCAGCGGACGGCTGCATGCACTCTTTGTTTTTCTGGAAGAAGTATTTTCGGATGGCAATGAAATGCTGATTTTTGTGACAGAACTGACAGTCAATGATTACAGTGCGCGCTTTATTGGTATGTTCGGAAGCGAAGACTATAAGCGTCACAACGATGCATTGCTGATTACGGAACGGAGAAATGAACTGCAGGAGGAAATTGCAGCGTTGGAGCTGTAAAAGGGAATCCATGATCAGAGAATGGGAATCGGGAGAACAGGCTTTCCAGTATGAGGAAAGAAACAAAGAGATCACAGTGTTGCAGTGGAAGGGCAACGGGACTGTTGTCCAAATACCTGAGAGGATAGAAGGGGCGGAAACGGTCAAAATTGGCAGAAAAGCCTTTCTCAGCAATAAACGAATACAGGAAGTGTCACTGCCGGGCGGGATACGGGAAATTGACGATTGGGCCTTTGCCTATTGCAGCAGGCTGGCCTGTGTGTATCTGCCCAGAAGGGAAATTCTGTTTGGCAAAGGGGCCTTTCTGCAATGTGAAAAACTGGAACAGATGGTGCCGCAGACGGAGGATGGCACCATATTGGCGAAACGGGACATGACAAGCATCGGCGGACTGCTGGCGGCCGTAGTGCATAAACTGGATGACCCTTATTTATTAAATCCGCTGGAAGCCGGGTCACAAGCCTGGATACAGAGATGGGATGTCAGAATGCTGCAGGTTCTCCATACCCCTGACAGAGACGGTTATCAGCAGACCATTCTGTGTGGTGAAGAGGATATTGGCAGTATGGAAAACAACCTGGATTACTTTCTCAGCCAGAAGCGCAGGAGCAAAGCCAGGCTGGCATTGCTGCGGCTCCTGTATGATATGGGTCTGGAGGCAAAGACACGGGAAGAACTACAGGCATATATAAAGAGCCATACAAAAGGCTGTGCCCACGAGGAGGCATGGCGGGTGGTCAGGGAGGAATACGGAAACAGAAAAGAGTTTTACGATATGCTTCTGGATTGCGGAGCGCTGACGGAAACAAATTTTGACAGTGTGCTCTGTGATATGGGAACAGAACTGGCAGAAATGAAAGCTTATCTCTTAAAGGAAAAGGAAGCGCGTTTTTCAGGAGGCGGATTTTTTGATTCTCTGTCTCTGGACTGAGCGGGAAAGGTGGAATGGTTATGACAACATATGAGAAAGCGTATGAAAAGCTGGAGAAATACGGACAGCTTCATGTATTACAATATTACGCGGAGCTGTCAGAGGAACAGAAGGAGGAACTGCTGGCCCAGATTCTGGCTACAGATTTTTCCGTTCTGACCTCCAGGGAGAAAGAAACGGGAAAAGAGAGTGAAAAAGGTAAAATTGCGCCCCTGGCGGCCATGGAGCTGGATGAGATCAATGCCCGCAGGGATGAGTTTGAGCGTATCGGGCTGGAAGCTATCCGTGCCGGCAAGGTGGGTGCCGTACTTCTGGCAGGCGGTATGGGAACACGGCTCGGCTCTGATGATCCAAAAGGGATGTACGATATTGGACTGACAAAACCGGTGTATATATTTGAACGTATTATGCGCAATACGCTGGATGTGGTGGAGAGAAGCGGCGCCTGGATTCCGTTTTTCATTATGACAAGCGATAAGAACCATCAGGCTACGACAAAGTTTTTCAAAGCACACAATTATTTTGGATATAATCCGGACTATGTATGCTTCTTCCAACAGGAGATGGCGCCTGCTTCCGATTATGAGGGGCGGGTCTATATGGAAGAAAAGGGCAGAATTTCCACATCTCCCAACGGCAATGGCGGCTGGTTTGTCTCTATGGAGCGAAGTGAAGCAGGTAAAAAAATGCATGCTATGGGGGTGGAATGGCTGAATGTGTTTGCGGTGGATAATGTGCTGCAACGGATTGCAGATCCCTGTTTTATCGGTGGCGTGATTGCGGAAAACAGGGCGTCCGGTTCCAAAGTGGTACGGAAAGCAGCGCCGGATGAGAAAGTAGGCGTGATGTGTCTGGAGGATGGCAGGCCGTCCATTATTGAATACTATGAACTGACACAGGAACTGATGGACGCGAAAGATGAAAAAGGAGAGCCGGCTTATAATTTTGGTGCCATTCTGAACTATTTGTTCCGTGTAAAGGACCTGGTGGAGATTATGAATCATCATCTTCCGCTGCATGTAGTGGAAAAGAAAATCCCCTATCTGGATGAACAGGGAATGTTCATAAAGCCGGAGGCGCCCAATGGCTATAAATATGAACAGCTTGTGCTGGATATGGTACATGAACTGGAAAGCTGCCTCCCCTTCGAGGTGGTACGGGAGAGGGAGTTTGCGCCGATTAAAAACAGGACCGGTATTGATTCTGTGGACAGCGCCAGAGAATTATTGGCCGGCAACGGCGTCATCCTGTAAGGTACTGCGCGCCATGTTTTATGACAATAGAAAGTTCCCAAAGTGTTCTTTCTATTGCTTGATGAACATGGCTTATTTAACATTTTGACAGGTTTCTGCAACATTCCTATCTTGTAGCTACAGGTGCTTTTCTGTACACTGAAAACAGATGGAGCAGACAAACAGAATGAGAAAGTACGCTGCTTACCGTGTATGCGGCGCAGACTTTCCGGAACAGGAGGAACTATGGCAATCTTGGTAACAGGCGGCGCCGGATATATTGGCAGCCATACGGTAGTTGAATTACAGGAAGCCGGCTACGATGTGGTCGTAGTGGACAATCTGAGCAATTCCAGCGAGAAATCACTGAAACGTGTGGAAAAGATTACAGGAAAACCGGTCACATTTTATGAAGTGGATATTCTGGACAGAGAAGGACTGGAAAAGGTATTTGCAGCGGAGTCTATCGACTGCTGTATTCATTTTGCCGGGCTGAAGGCGGTGGGGGAATCCGTGGCGAAGCCCTGGGAATATTATTATAATAATATCAGCGGAACACTTGTTCTAGTGGATGTGATGAGAAAACATAATGTAAAAAATATTATTTTCTCCTCTTCCGCAACGGTTTACGGAAATCCGGCATTTATCCCTATTACGGAGGAATGTCCCAAAGGTCAGATTACCAATCCATATGGACAGACAAAGGGCATGCTGGAGCAGATCCTGATGGATATGCAGAAAGCAGATTCCGCATGGAATGTTATCCTTCTGCGTTATTTCAATCCCATCGGTGCGCATAAGAGCGGCACAATAGGAGAAAATCCCAATGGCATTCCCAACAATCTGATGCCCTATATTACACAGGTGGCAGTAGGGAAATTAAAAGAACTGGGCGTATTCGGCAATGATTATGATACGCCGGACGGAACGGGTGTCCGCGATTACATCCATGTGGTGGATCTGGCAAGAGGCCATGTAAAAGCCATCGAAAAAATCCGCCAGAATCCGGGTACGGAAATTTACAATCTGGGTACGGGCATGGGTTACAGTGTGCTGGATATTGTAAAGAACTTTGAAGAAGCTTCCGGGGTGAAAATTCCTTATGTTATAAAGGAGCGGCGTGCCGGAGATATTGCGACCTGCTATTCCGATGCTTCCAAAGCGGAAAAAGAGCTTGGCTGGAAGGCGCAGTACGGCATTAAGGAAATGTGTGAAGATTCCTGGAGATGGCAGAAAAATAATCCCAACGGATATGAAGAATAAAATAAGCCGCCAATCATAGATCGGTGGTATTACGAAAAACGCTCCCTGACGTCTGTCAGGGGGCGTTTACACTGTCGCTTTTTGTCCGTTTGCTGTATGTAAGCACCTGATCATTGAGTGAAAGCATACGGTCATCCAACTCATATATAATCTTGGCACATTCAATCAGCTCGTTTTTAATAAATACAGGGGCCTTTCCTTCAAATTTGTAATTGATTTTGTGTTCCAGGCTGGCCCAGAAATCCATGGCTACTGTCCGGATTTGAATTTCCACTTTCGTTTCGGCGCTTCTGTCCGAGAGGAAGATGGGGATGGAAACAATCATGTGGTAACTTCTGTAACCGCTCGGTTTGGGATGCTTAATATAATCCTTGACGGAAAGTACTTTAATGTCGCTTTGGTTGGTAATCATCTCTGCAATCCGGTAAATGTCGGATGTGAAAGAACAGATGACACGGACACCGGCTATGTCATTTACATAATTGACCATATTTTCGATGGTGGATTCATATCCGTGTTTTTTCAGTTTCTTGACAATGCTTTCCGGCGATTTCAGCCTTGATTTGATATGCTCAATAGGATTATATCTATGCACATGTTGAAATTCATCGTTCAGAATTTCCAGTTTTGTACCGATTTCTTTTAATGCTGAATTGTAGATCAGTGTGACTTCCTTCCATGAGTCTACACCACTGTCTGGTGAAGGTCTAAATTCCATTTGCATACCTCGTTTGTTTATGGCAGAATACTATTATTGTATGCCATGTCGTACTATAATATGATTATACCATAAATAAACAGCAATGTGTATTATTAACAGAAAATTAATAAATAGGAAAAAAGTATTGTGAAAAAATACAATGGCAGGAGGATTTGGTATGTTTCGCATGTGGTGTAAAGTATGGAAGGAAAATCGACTGGTCAGAGATATGGTAATCGAAAGGCCGGAGCAAGACACCCGAACACATAAAGTGTTTGCCGCACTGGAAGCATGCTGCGTGGCATTTGATTTAGAGCAGCCGATCTGGCTGGATGCAGTCGTAACGGACTTCAAACGCCATGGAAAAGCAAGATTTACAAAAGATTGCTTTATAGAATCTGTAGAGTTTGATTATCTGGAAATACAGGTGATTGAGGAGGATGATCTTTTTTAAAAATTTTTAATTTTACTGTGACCTTTTGCGGCCTTTGCCCATCTAATCTGTGTAAAATGAAATCGGCCGTTTCATACAGCGGCAGGACAGGCGACTGCCACTGCCGCATAACAGTTTGCACAGGTGAAAAGCGGGGCGGGAAAGGAATGTAACATGAATAAAGAGCAGTTTACGGCACAGGTGCTGGATGCGGAAAAGAGTCTGTACATCATTGCCAGATCAATTCTGGGCAATGATGCAGACTGTGCGGATGCAATGCAGAGTGCGATTCTGCGGGCTTTCGAAAAGCTGCATACACTCAGGCAGGAGCCTTTTTTTAAAACATGGCTGACCAGGATACTGATCAATGAATGCTATCAGGTAATCCGGTCCAGGAAGGAACAGGTTACCTGTGAAGAATATTTCCGTATACATGCACAATCATACGTAAAAGAAGATTCCGATGTGTTTCGGGCGGTCATGGAACTGCATGAAAATTACAGGATACCATTTGTATTGTTTTATATCGAGGGGTTTTCCATCAGTGAAATTGGCAAAATGCTCAAATTGTCTCAAAGCGCAGTGAAAATGCGGCTGCATCGGGGCAGGAATCTTATGAAAGCAAAGTTAATGGGAGAATATGGTTATGAAAAATAGAAGATGGAACCGGGAATTCCCTCAAGTGCCGTATGCGGTTCACATGTCGGTTTTGGATGCTCTTTCCGCCCTGGAAGATCAGGAGGAAAAGAAAGTGAATCAAAAGAAACGTGGCATAAAAAAGCGCACAATGCTGATTCTGGCGGCCGCAATGGCGGCGGCTCTGGGAATGACAGCGGCGGCATCGGGTATTTTTAAATGGAACAAACAGACAGAAAAACGGTTTGAAGCCCCGCCGGAGCTGGAAGACCGGCTGGTACTGGAAGAGATTGCCGAGCAGGGAAATCAGACAGTATCGGATCACGGACTGACGATTGAGGCAGTTCAGACTATACAGGATTCTAACTGGTTTTATGCGCTGTTTGAGATAACTGCAGAAGATGAAAGTATACTGATTGATGAGAATTGCGGCATGCGCTATAAAATGGATGTTACAGGCGGCAATGATCCCTTTATCGGTTTCACGTGGGGGTTTGTGGACAACGGAAGCCAGGAAGTGTCCAACAGCAGATACTTTGAAATGTTTGGGACAAAAATGGACGCGGAGCAATATAAATCGGTATATGAAACCGAGACAGATGCTGCAGGAGAGGATCTGCAGATGAATATACAGTTTACGGCGCTTACGGGACCAGGGGAAAAAGCGATGGAAGGGGATGTGTTGATTGAAGGTGACTGGACCTTTGCACTCAATATTCATCCGGCAAAGACGATCCTGCATGAAATGAACCGGGAATTTGAAATCAACGGCTGCCAGGTGTTGATCCGGTCTGTGGAACTTTCCCCTTTGAGTATGATATTGATTTGTGATATGGAAGGTATCCGTGCACTGGAAAAAGTGGAAGGGGTCAATCTGGATCAGTTAGACTCCCTGCAGTCCCTGCGTATCACGGGTGTGAAATATGAAGACGGTACGGAGATTTTACAAGAGTATGCGCAGGAGAGGGAACAATACGGGGATATGGACTATGCGAAAATATTACGGTTTTCCAGTGTGGTTGAACCGGAAAAAGTCAGTGCGCTGCTGCTGGGAGAGGAGCAGTATGAGATACCGTTGAAATAGATTGGAGATCAGAGGAGTGTAAACGCCGGCGGGCAGAGAACCCGTCGGCGTTTTATGCATGACAATAGAAGGTTCGTATAGCGTGCTTCCTATTGTTAGTTGGCAGTGCCTTTGGTGGGATGGACATAAAAACGCCATTCGTTTGTCTCGCTGAGTCTGCCATAGCTTTCCGTTTCAGCCATAACCGGAATGACGGTGGTATCTGCCACAATTCCATTACTGGTGAGATAGACACTGTCTCCCTGCGCCAGCCGGAAGACACCGGTGTTGTCGATGCCTGCCACGAAGGTTTCTCCGGGTGCAAGGGTTTGCCGGGGCAAGTGGAATTTCAGCATCGGCGCCGGCAGGTTGTTGGAAAGACTGTATTCCTCCAGGTGCACCGGACTGGCAGATGCATTGTACAGTTCAATCCAGGGGCCGTCATGGCCGGTATACAGCTCGCTGATCAACAGGCCCTTTTCGGTAAGCAGGGGCGCGGTAATCAGTTCCACGGTAATGTTTCCATTTTGGATACAGGAAGCGTCCAATGTAACTGTGGGGGTGGTGATATAGTCGCCATTGATTTTCCAGCAGGCAAAAGCCTGATAATTGTTGTATTCGCAGGAGAGCGTCAGGGGATAATCTCCATAATAGGTTCCCTGAAAATCTTCATCGCCTGCCGTCAGGAAGACGGTGCTGAAACGAATAAAGGCGCCATTTTCCGGCGCTTTGACAGACAGTGTGTAGGGGGCGCCGGGATGGAACGTGTCCTGGATAAATGTTTTGACCTGTTCCTTTCTGGAGAAGGCATTTTCTTTTAGCAGATTCACGTTTTGCTGTCGTTTTGCCTCATCTTCCGGTGAATAATAGTGGGATGCGATGAGGTTGAAGGCATTGTTGGCTTCATTGATCACCGTATCCAGATGTTCTCTGTCAAAGAGTCCGCTGTTCATCAGATCACAGAGCGCGTTCAGAAAACGGGCGCGGTATTTGTCCACCTGGATCAGAGACCCCAGAAGCGTACCGTTTTCTTTGATATTGTGGAAGCAGGCTGTCCACAAGTCATCATCATACCGGAAATCCCATGTGCAGTCCAGGTCATTGATCAGGAAACGGAATTTTCCGTCAGCATATGGTGTACCGGTGTCCTCTTCTGTGTAACGCCAGATGGCGTAATTTTTCTTTGGATAATCTGTGTTATTCACAAGGATTTCAAAGGCGTAGTAGGAAAACAGATCGTCCATGGAGACCGTTTCTTCCAGCTTTTTCTGGTTGTCCGGCTGCAGGATGGGAGAGTTTTCCAACTGTGGCCAACTGTAATAGAGGTGCTCATAACCGCCGGACTTTGTGCAGACACGTTCTGAATCTTTGAAAATTTCCAGGCTGTTACGATTGAGCCGTGTTTTTGAAGCCGTATTATATTTATTGTAGGTATCCTGAAGCTGGGCCACACTGTACAGTTCTCCGTTCAGGAAGATCATAGCCGGGCGGGCGCCTGCTACCATATAGCCGGCTTCGTCTGCCAGACGGCTGCCTATGTTCCATCGCAGCATGGAACCTTTCTGCTCAGGATTTGCAATCCCTGCATTATATTCATTGCCGCCGTTTCGGAACACCATATTGTTAAAATCCTGAATATGGGGGAATTCGGTTCCCCTTGTATTATAATAGGAAAAGAAGTCGTAGTTGAAGGAAGGGTGTGCAGGATCATATTCCCTGTCTGCAAGAACCTTCAGGGAATAAGGATAATGGGTCATGGAGCCGTGGTCACCGTCTACGCACAAGCCAATATCCTGGCTGATCACATTGGAGCCGTCCGGTTCAAAAATATCCATATGGGCACTGCGAATCCATTCTTCACCCCGCTGTTTGCAGTTCTGTTTCCGGAACTGTGCCCAGTCTTCCGGTGTAGGCCCACAGTCAGCCATGGGATAGAGGATGCCTTTTTCCGGTGAATACAGTCCGTCTGCATCTGTTGTGATGGAAACGACCAGTGCGTTGGTCCAGGCATTTATCTGTTTACCCACAAAATACGTAGCGGTGTAGGGGCCGCCAAGAATCTGTTGATTCCGGTCACAGACAATGGCTTTGACTGTGACGGCTTTTATTTCTTCTTCCGCCGTACAGGTAATGGGGGCTGTATACAAAGGTGAATCAGCGTGGGGTGTGCTGCCATCCAGTGTGTATCGTATTTCCATATGCCGGAAGCGGGGAAACGGAAGAGACATCGCTATCTGTATATCTTCCTGATAAAAACCGTTTTCAAGAGAAAAGGAAAAGGCTTCTGTAACGTCCACAGCGGCTATTCTGGTAGGCAGCGAATTCTGACGGGTGAGAAAGGCGAATAATAAAATAAACGAGAGAAGTATCAAAACGATTTTTTGGTGTCTGAGCATAATCCGGCCTTCTTTCTATAATAAACATGTCAGAAAAAACCGTTTATCACAAAGGCGATCAGAATACCAAGGATTGCGCCCGCAAGCACCTGCAGCGGCGTGTGACCGACAAATTCCTTGAGTTTGTCTTCCATGCTGACATCTTTTCCCATGTGAGAGAAAAGTTCCATCATTTCGTTCAGTACTCTCGCCTGGATACCCGTTTCCCTTCTGACTCCAATGGCGTCATACATCACCACAATGGCGAAAAAAGATGCGATTGCAAATTCAAAGCTGTCGCTTCCGTACTGGAGACAGGTGGAAGTGGCAAGTGCGCAGACGGTAGATGAGTGGGAGCTGGGCATGCCGCCGCTCCCCACCATTCGCTCTGCCACAAAACTTCTGGTCAGCGCAGTGTGGATAATGGTTTTTAAAATCTGCGCCAGGAACCAGCCCAGCGCGGCTGCTATAAAAATCTCATTTGCACAAATTCCTCTGAAAAAATTCATTTTTTCCTCCGGCGTATTTTCTGTATTGGACCTTAAACCAATCTGGTCTGTCTGTTTAAAACTCTTTCCAGTGTACTACGATTTTTTGCAGGATTCAAGTCTTGTCATAATTTCTGTTTGTTTGAACATCCTAATAATGGGACAGACCTCTTGTCAATTAGAGGCAACTACTGGTATACTACAGAAAGGAATGGAAAAAATACTATAATTATCCAAATAGAATTATCAAGGAGAATAGATTATGAATCGAGTTGCATTGATTACAGGGATTACCGGGCAGGATGGCAGCTATCTGGCCGAATTTTTGCTGGAAAAGGGATATGAGGTCCATGGACTGATCCGCAGACACAGTATTTCCAATACGGGCAGGATTGACCATCTGATCGGGTCTGATTATTATAAAGTAAAATTTTTCCTGCATTTTGCAGACACCACGGATTCCAGCAATCTGATGCGCCTGATTGCAGAAATCCGTCCCACAGAAGTATACAATCTGGCGGCTCAGTCGCATGTGGGTATTTCCTTTGAAGTGCCGGAATATACGGCAGAAGCCACCGGTACAAGCACCTTAAAGCTGTTGGAAGCTATCAGGGTGAACGGCGGTAATTGCCGGTACTATCAGGCGTCCACTTCCGAACTGTTCGGAGGACTGCCGGAAACGGCCCCCCAGAATGAAGAGACACCGTTTTACCCAAAGAGTCCCTATGGCGTGGCCAAACTGTATTCTTACTGGATTACAGTCAATTACAGAGAGTCTTATCATATGTATGCCTGCAATGGTATTTTATTCAACCATGAGTCTCCCAGACGGGGAGAAAATTTTGTCACCAGAAAGATTACCCTTGCGGCAGCACGCATTGCACAGGGGAAACAGGAAAAAATCTCCCTGGGAAATATGAATGCAAAGAGGGATTGGGGATATGCCGGTGATTATGTGGAGGGTATGTGGCTGATGCTGCAGCAGGACACACCGGGAGACTTTGTGCTTGCCACCAATGAAACCCATACCGTTCGGGAATTTGTGGAAGCAGCCTTTGGGGAACTGGGTGTTTCCATCCGGTGGGAAGGCGAAGGTATCCACGAAAAAGGCATTGATGCGGCTACCGGCAAGGTGCTGGTGGATGTAAACCCTGAGTTCTATCGTCCTGCAGAGGTGGAATTTCTGTGGGGAAATTCCACAAAGGCGGAAAGAGAACTGGGATGGAAACGGAAAGTGGATTTTAAAGACCTGGTGGCCATGATGATGGACAGCGATATGAAGGAAATCAACGGTATGGACTGTGCGGCGTACAGGGCTCAGAAAGCAGAGTGAAACTGATATTGCCTGGGTATGTAAAATACAAAGACGAGGTGTAAGTGTGGAGAAAAAAGATAAAATTTATGTGGCGGGCCATAGGGGGCTGGTAGGAAGTGCAATCGTCCGCAGCCTGAACAGACAGGGGTATGAAAACGTGATCGGGCGGACCCATCGGGAACTGGAATTGGCGGATCAGGCGGCGGTCAGAGCGTTTTTTGAAACGGAACGCCCGGATGCAGTGGTGCTGGCAGCAGCCAAAGTAGGGGGAATCGGCGCCAATCATTCTGTTCCGGCGGATTTCATCTATGACAATCTGCAGATACAGTGTAATGTAATCAAGTGTTGTCATGATTATCAAGTGAAAAAACTTCTCTTTTTGGGCAGCACCTGTATCTATCCCAGGATGGCGCCACAGCCCATTCCGGAGGATGCGCTTCTCACAGGACCGCTGGAAGAAACCAATGAAGCCTATGCCATTGCGAAAATTGCCGGGCTGGAAATGTGTCGGTTTTATAAGCGGCAATACGGCGATGACTTTATAAGCTGTATGCCGACGAATCTCTACGGACCCTTTGACAATTACGATCTGGAGGGATCCCATGTGATGCCGGCCATGATCCGAAAATTCCATGAAGCCAAGATGTCCGGCGCCCCCACAGTGGAACTGTGGGGCACCGGGGCGCCCCTCAGGGAATTCCTGTATGTGGATGATATGGCGGATGCCTGTGTGTATCTGATGGAGCATTACAGCGGTGAGCAGCATGTCAACATCGGAACCGGAAAGGAGCTGACTATCCGTGAACTTGCCGCGCTGGTAAAGGAAACGGTAGGATATGAGGGCGAGATCGTCTGGAACAGTGATATGCCGGACGGTACACCGCGCAAACTGACCGATGTGTCAAAATTACATGGCCTGGGCTGGAAACATAAAGTGGAGCTGGAAGACGGTGTGAAGCTGGCATATGACTGGTTCCGGGAGAATGCGGGCAGTGCGAGAATGGGAGGCTGATGGCAGATGAATCGATATGGTATCATTATGGCAGGCGGAAGCGGTACCCGGTTCTGGCCACTGAGCAGAAAGAAACTGCCCAAACAGTTTCTCAATCTGACGGGAAAGGACAGTATGCTGAATGAAACGATTGACAGGCTGTTTCCGGTGATCCCCAAAGATCAGGTATTTGTGGTGACCAATGAGGCCTACGGGGATGTTACCTGTCAGACGGCAGCAGGGAGACTTTCGGCGGATCATATTCTGTCCGAACCGGCAGCCCGGAATACGGCTGCCTGTATTGGCTATGCAGCCATGGAAATCATAAAAAAGTATGGCGATGGTGTGATGGGGATTTTTGCCTCGGATCATTATATCCGGGATGAGGCCGGATTCAGAGCCGTACTGGAACAGGCGATGACAGAGGCCGAGGAAACGGACCGTTTGATTACCATTGGTATACGGCCCACGTTTCCATCCACAGGGTATGGTTATATTCGCAGAAAAGGAACAGCCGCGCTACAGAACGATTCCCTTTCTGCTGCCTCGCCCGCTCTTCCTGTGTATATGGTTGAGGAATTTGTGGAAAAGCCGGATGCAGAGACTGCAAAGCGCTATCTTGACTCGGGAAATTATCTCTGGAACAGCGGCATGTTTGTATGGAAAGCCTCTGTCATTCTGCGTCAGTTTAAGCAGCTCCTGCCGGATATTTATGCATGTCTGACAGAAATTGGGGAGAGTATGGGGACTGAGTGGGAACGGGAAACCATCGCCAGGGTTTATCCTGGTATACACAAGATTTCCATTGACTACGGCATTATGGAACGGGCGGAAAATGTGGTGGTGCTGGAAGGGGATTTTGGCTGGAATGATGTGGGGAGCCTGGATGCGCTGGGCGCTTTGTATGCGCCGGATGAAAACGGTAACAGGGCCCATGGGGAACAGATCAGCCTGGATGCCACCGGCTGTATCAGCTACGGAAGAGATAAACTGATTACCTTGATTGGTGTGGAAAATCTGATTGTGGTGGAAGGGGAAGATACCATTCTTGTCTGTGATAAAGACAGGGCGCAGGATGTGAAACAGGTTGTGGAACAGTTGGAAACCTGCGGTAAAATGCAATATTTATAAGATATAAGAGAACAACTGACCGGAGGAAACATGTTACAGTTTTTGCTTTGTGCAACAATCCCTGTACTGCCGGGGCTTACTTTTATGAGGCTGAAAAAAAACAGAGAGGCGATTTCCCTGACAGGCTGTTATATGACAGGGCTGCTGTTCTGTTTTCTGCTTGGGGAAATTGCTTCCTGTGTAACGGTGAAACTGGATGGTGATTTTACGCTGTACTGCCGCTTGCTGAGTGGGATGGTATTAGGGACCGGGCTGCTGTCCCTGTTGCTGAACCGGAAACTGGCAGGCGAGCTGTTACGTTGCCAGATCAGTCTGCTTGCACGGAAAAAAGAAAAAAAGAAAAGAAGAAAAAGGCAGATTATAGAGAGTGTCATACTGACAGTCTTGCTGATTATGCAGTTTGCGGAATATTTTCTGTATATGCCGGATACAGCAGGAGACACTGTGACAGAAACAGTTTTGACACTCAGGCAGACAGGCAGCATTTTTGCCCATGACCCCCTGACGGGAAAGCTGTTGGCAAACGGGATGTATCCTCTGTATAAACTGGCGTCGCTTCCTCTTTTCTATGGCAGTATCGACCGATTCTGTAAAATAGAAGCGGGGCTGCTTTTGTATTATATGATTCCTTTCTGGATGATATTGGTAAACTTTCTCGTGATGCGTGCCTGGTCCGGCATTTTGCTGGGAGATCAGAAAGAAAAACGGAATCTGTTTATGATATTTGTCAGTATGCTTCTCCTGATGGGAGACGGAGAGAGAACTTCCTTTGCGTATGGCCTGCTTCATAACGGATGGCGGGGGACAACGGCCATGGGGGTGATTCTGCTTACAGGCGCTTACATAGTGTATGAAACGGTAACGGAAAAAGAATGGCGCTATGGGGCTGCCTCTGTATTGCCGGTTATGAGTGGTCTGCTCTTTACGCAGCCTCTGCTGTTTCCGCCAGAGCAGATGTGGATACCGGGAAATGACAAACAGTGGGGGATGCTGCTGATTTCCATTTTGGGTTTGTATCTGGTGCGGGAGCGCACAAGAAAGAGATGGAAAAAGCGGGAGGTAGCGTTATTTGGCGCATGCCTGATCGCCGGCATGTTTCCGGGCGCTCCGTTTGCCATATTGGGTATTGCCTGTGCCCTGACCTGTATGTGGAGTATTGCGGATGAGTGGAGGCGGGGTGTGGTGATGTTCGCCGGGCTGATGGTTATGATCTGTATGACAGGTACGGTGATTCCCTATCAGGCGGAGATTTTGAAAAAGTGGCATGCTTCTCATGAGAACCGGGAGATACAGGATAAAATACTGCATCTTGCGGAAATCTATGAAGGGGAAGTGATACTCGTGGCGCCTGAACCGGTGATGGAGCAGCTCAGGCTTTTGGACGGACGGATTGTACTCCCCTATGGAAAGGATCTCTGGCAGCCCTCCTGTAACCGTGAAGTACGCAGTCTGTATCCCTATGGTGAAGAAGAATTGATTCTGTATGAACAGATGAAGGCAGATTATGAACATCCGGATACCATAGCGGCTCTGGCAGTGGATATGCAGTGTAATATTCTGGTGTTAAGGGAGCGTATCAGCGAAGATGCCCTGCGGCAGTATGGATGGAAGAAAACGGAAGATATTCCGGGCTACGCAGTCTATTGCAGGTGACAAATCTTTCCAAATTTTGCAAACTGTGTTAAAATACCAACAATATGGTGTCAGTCAGGAGCATAGCATGAAATTATTAAGTGTCATCGTTCCCTGCTATAATGAAGAGGAGAACGTATCTTATTTTTATGAAGAGCTGATGAAGCAGGAAGCTGCTTTGGGGCAACGCGGAATCGAACTGGAACTGATCTATGTGGATGACGGTTCCAGTGACCGGACGGTTCCGGAAGTGAAAAAGCTGCATGAGACAGATGAGAGAGTCCATCTGGTTTCCTTTTCCAGAAACTTTGGCAAGGAAGCGGGTATTTATGCGGGATTGAAACGGGCAACCGGGGATTATGTGGTGTTGATGGATGCAGATTTGCAGGATCCGCCCTCATTGCTTCCGGAGATGGTTCATTACCTGGAAGACGAACAGTATGATTCCGTGGCTACAAGGCGGGTGACGCGGAAAGGAGAGCCGGTAATCCGTTCTTTCTTTGCCAGAAGGTTCTATGCGCTTATGAAGCGGATCTCCCATACGGAAATCGTGGACGGCGCAAGGGACTATCGGTTAATGAAGCGGCCTGTGGTGGACGCTATTCTTTCCATGACTGAGTATAACCGCTTTACAAAGGGGATTTTCGGCTGGGTGGGATTTCAGACCAAGTGGCTGGAATATGAAAATATTGAGCGTACAAAGGGAGAGACGAAATGGAATTTTTGGAAGCTCTTTTTGTACTCTCTGGATGGGATTCTGGCATTTTCCACAATGCCGCTGGCGTTTGTATCGGTCATTGGGCTGATTTTCTGTATGCTGGCATTTGTGCTGATTTTGATTACGGTGGTGCGCACGGCTATCTTTGGAGATCCGACTTCGGGATGGCCTTCTCTGGTCTGCATTATTTCACTGATTAGCGGCGTGCAGCTTTTGTGCCTGGGAATTGTGGGACAATATATGGCCAAAATGTATATGGAAGTCAAAAACAGACCAATTTACTTAATAAAGGAAGAACTTTAAGGAATGGGAGTTTCCGTATGGGGACAAAAGTAAGTATTATCGTTCCGGTTTATGAGGCTGCCGCTTTTCTGGAAGAGACCATTGCATCCGTGATCGGACAGGAAGAGACAGACTGGGAACTGTTGCTGGTGGATGACTGTTCCAGGGACAGAAGCGTCGCCATTATAGAGATGTATGCCCATAAGGACCGCCGTATACGTCTGATCAGGCAGCCCGAAAACAGAGGGGCTGCTGCGGCACGCAACAGAGGGCTGGAAGAAGCCGCCGGGCGTTATATTGCCTTTTTGGACAGTGACGATCTGTGGCAGAAAAACCGCCTGTCGGCAGAACTGGCATATATGGAAGCCAGGCAGGCGGGATTTGTATTCAGCGGATATGAGTTTGCCGATGAAAAGGGGACTGGCACGGGGAGGATTGTCCGTGTGCCGGAGACATTACAGTACAGGCAGGCGTTGAAAAATACGACCATTTTCACTTCTACGGTCCTGTTTGACACCCAAAGGATACCCAGGGAACTGATACAGATGCCCTCTGTAAAGAGTGAGGATACAGCTACCTGGTGGAAGATTCTCCGCCATGGTCATACAGCTTATGGGCTGGATGAAAACCTGGTATTGTACCGCAGAAGCAGGGGGACGCTTTCCTCCAATAAGATAGAAGCGATCCGCAGAATCTGGAATCTGTACCGCCGGGTGGAAGGGTTGTCTTTGCCATACAGTTTGTACAATTTTATATTCTATGCGGTGCGCGCGGTCCTGCGGAGAGTTTGAGGAGACAGACGTTATGAAAAAACTGGAAACATACAAAAGGCTCATACAGATTGCCATGTCATCTATCTGTATAGGAATGCAGATGGCCATATATGCTTTGTTCTGGTATGGTTACTACAGTGAACGGATGTACCTGAAATTTTACTTCAAAGGACATCTCCTGATGCTGTTTGTCTATGTGGTGCTTTTGTTTTTCTTTTCACAGATGTATGGCGGTATGCGCATCGGTTATCTGCGTTATGGCGAGGTGATGTTTTCTCAGGTGTTTGCCACAGTGTGTGTAAATGCCATTACGTATCTGCAAATGTGTCTGATGGTGCGTGGATTTCTGGATATCCGGCCCATGCTCTATATGACATTGTCTGAAGCTGCGGTCATTGTCCTGTGGACGATGGGCAGCGCAGGGATTTACAGACGTATTTTTTCTCCCAGAAATCTGCTGTTGGTGCATGGCGACCGTCCGGTGGAGGACATTCTGCAAAAATTTGCCACCCGAAAGGATAAATATCAGGTAACAAAAAATATTCACATTGGTATGGGTGCGGAAGCAATCTGCCAGGAAGCGGAAAATGGGTATGACGGCCTGATATTGTGGGATATACCGGCTCAGATACGGAACCGGCTGTATAAATATTGCTTTGGGGTGGGCATCCGGGTGTATATTATGCCTAAGATACCGGATATTCTGATAAAAGGGGCGGATCAGCTCCATTTATTTGACACACCCATCCTCCTTACCAGGGAATATGTACTGAGTTTTGATCAGCGTCTGGCAAAACGGATCATTGATTTCGTATGTGCGCTGATTTTATGTATTATATCTTCCCCCATTATGCTGGTGACAGCCATATTGATCAAGGCGTATGATCGGGGCCCGGTATTGTATAAACAGGTGCGCTGTACACGGGATATGAAAGAGTTCCATATACTCAAGTTCAGAAGTATGCGGGTGGATGCGGAAAAGGACGGTGTGGCCAGGCTGGCCTCCAAAAATGACGACAGGATTACACCCATTGGCAGGTTTATCCGCATGGTGCGCATTGACGAACTGCCGCAGTTGTTCAATATACTCAAGGGAGACATGACTTTTATCGGCCCCAGGCCGGAGCGGCCGGAAATTATTATGCAGTATATGGAGAACATGCCGGAGTTTATATTCCGCACCAAGGTGAAGGCGGGGCTGGCGGGATATGCTCAGGTATATGGGAAATATAATACAACTCCTTATGATAAATTAAAACTGGATTTATTTTATATTGAAAACTATTCCATATGGCTGGATATTAAACTGATGCTGCTGACTCTGAAAATCCTGTTCCGCCCGGAAAGTACCGAGGGAGTGGACAACAGTCAGACGACGGCGCTGAAAAAATAATGTATGGGAGAACGCGGCATGACGGATAGAGAATGGATGAAGGAAGGAATTGATGTAAAATTGATCCTCCTTCTGTACCGGAAAAAAGTATGGATTTCGCTTTTGTGGGCTCTGGCCGGAGGATTGCTGGCCGGGGGCCTGTATTTCATTGTGCATGTTCTGTATGCGCCTGCCAGGGAATATGAAGCAGTGTCCAAACTGTATCTGACATTTGCTGCAGATGACGACGGAGAGGCCTATCAGTACTATAACGGATACACATGGAATGACCTGATGAAAACGGAGCCCATTCTGGATAAAGTAATGGAAGGGCTTCCGGAGGGGACAGACCGGGAATGGATAAAAGATACAATAGCGGCCGATATTTTATCGGATATCCGTCTTCTGACCATCACTGTCAGAACCAATGACGGGGCAGAAGCCGGGCGTATTATCCGGGCTGCAGAGGATGCCCTTGTGCGGTTTGGGCAGGAAATGGTGGAATTTGAGAAGATTGAAGTGATAGAACATGGGCAGGCGGCGCTGGTGGTGGTGGAAAATGAAACCTTTCGGGCTGTGGCGGCAGGGCTTGTGGTCGGTTTTCTTTTGTTTCTGGCAGCGCTGGCCCTGGGGCGAGTACTGGATGATTCCTTGTATGTGCCTTCCGATTTTGAAAAACGGTATCCCTATCCGGTGTTAGGGGCTGTGTTCGCGGGAGAACGCATGGAGGAGGACAGCCGGCTGCAGGAACATGTGGAGATGGTATCAGGGGAGACTGCCGGGATATTGTACGTGGATACCGGCCGGCAGGATGTGCGGATACCTCCGGAAGGCCGGGCGGCTGATATGGGCCTGATCTTACAAATCCCCTGCGGGAGTGGCAACGGTAAACTGCTGGAGAGATGGGTCCGGGAGGCCGAGACGTGTGGCTGCAGGATACTGGGCGCGGTATTCACAGAAGCGGACAAATCCCTGTATCGACTGTATTTTATCGGTAAAAAAAGATGACAGCCTGGTTTGTCCCGGTCTGCTGTGAAAAGAGGAAGAAGCCATGAACGAAATATGTTTGCAGTTATTGATTTCCGCAGTGAATCAGAATCCTGTCCGGCTGGTGGAAAAAATGAATCTTCACAGCGACGCCATATTGATTAATCAGTGCGACCATTTTGGCTATGAGGAAATCAGACGGGGAGGCTGTCTGATCCGTGCTTACAGCCTGCAGGAAAAAGGCGTGGGGTTGAGCCGGAATAATGCATTGCTGCGGGCAGATGGGGATATTTGTCTGTTTGCGGATGAAGACATTGTATATACGGATGATTATCCGGAAAAGGTTTTGGGGGAATTTGCCGCCCATCCGGAGGCAGATATGCTTTTGTTTAATGTGGAGGTATGCCAGGCGCGCAGGACGTATCACATTGATGCATATGGCAGGGTCAGGCTTTACAACTGCGGCAGATATCCCGCATATAGTTTTGCCCTGCGCAGAGAGGCCATGCATCGGAAAAATGTCTCCTTTTCCCTGTTGTTCGGCGGCGGCGCCCGTTACAGCAATGGGGAAGACAGCCTGTTCATCAGAGATTGTATACAAAGCGGCATGAAGGTGTATAAAACGCCGGTGGTCATAGGGCGGGAAGAAGAAAGAGAATCCACCTGGTTTTCAGGGTATCATGAAAAATTTTTCTTTGACAGAGGGGTGCTGTACGAATATTTGTACGGGAGACTGGCAAAACCCATGGCGCTGCAGTTTTTACTCAGGCACCGCGGTGTCATGTGCCGGGACATTTCCTGGAGGAAGGCATATGCCATCATGTGCGAGGGCCTGGCGGAGGCGAGAAGATGACAGTATATATCCTGCTGACGGTGCTGACGGTAGCGGCAGCGGCTTTTATAAAAAAACAGAAAGTGGCAGGTCCGCCTGCCTGTGTGTGTACCCGGCAGCAGGCATGTAATTATGTCTGTCTGGTGATTCTGTTTTTGTTGTTGTTTGGCGTATCTTTCTGCCGGTATCAGGTGGGAAATGATTACAGCCGGTATGAGGAATTTTTTCATCTGATTCCCTTGCATCAGGTGGTGCCTACGGAATTTGGATTTAACGCCATTGTACTGTTGATGCAGTTTTTGTTTGGCCCGGAGGCGGGCATTTCCATCTTTGGTTTGTTTGCTTTTGTGACAGTCTGTTTTATGCTGAAAGCTGTATATGACCAGAGCGAAGATTTTCTCTTTTCTTTTTTTCTGTTTATGACACTCAGCTATTATTTTCAGAGTCTGAATACGGTTCGATACTATTTGGCCTGGGCTGTGGCGGTATTTTCCATGAAATATGTGCTCAAAGGACAGTACCTGAAATTTGTTTTGCTGATTTTACCGACGGCAACCATCCACAAATCGGTGCTGCTGGTGATTCCGGTCTATTTGCTGGCGATTCTGCCCTGGAAACGCTGGCAGTTTCTGGTTCTGGGGGCGTTTGCTTCCACCGGGCTGGTATTTCAGGATCTGTATCTTCGCATCATCGTGAAATTTTACCCCAGTTATGAGAATACGGCATATCTGGACGGAGGTACTTCGCTTGTAAATATCATCCGGATTTTTGGCGTATTTGTTTTGTCATGGATGTACTATGGCAGCGCCATAGCGGACCATAAACAGAACCGGTTTTATTTTCATCTGAATCTGTTCGCATTGCTCTTATATACCTGTGCTTCCTTTGTACCGGAAATTTCAAGAATCGGGTATTATATGACGGCAGGCCATATTTTCCTGCTTCCGTCACTGGTACACAGCATCGGGGACCGGAAAGCGGGGAAATTCTGGAATACGGTCATTGTGGTGGCAGCGGTATTGTATTTTGCAATTTTTTTAGTAAAGGCCCAGGATCTGCTGGTGCGGATCGTGCCCTATCATACTTGGATTTTCCCGGGGGAAATCGTTGGAAAGGCGGTGTAGAGGATGAAACGTATCACATTCAGCATAATTGTTGTCTGTCTAAATGCGGGGGACAAGCTGCGTCGTACAGTAGGCAGTATACTGGCGCAGAGTTATCCCCATTATGAAATCATTGTCAAGGACGGTATGTCCACTGACGGTTCGGTGGACAAGCTGCCGGAGGATGGGCGGATAAGGATTGTCCGGCAGAAGGACAGGGGCATCTATGATGCCATGAATCAGGCGACGCTGCTGGCGGAAGGGGATTATCTGCTGTATCTGAACTGCGGCGATTATTTTTACCATGAAAAGGTGCTGGAAAAGGCAGGGGCATGGATCGGTACGGATCATGCGTCATCGGAAATCTACTACGGGGATATCTACAACCGCAGTATGGAAACAAAAATTCCATCCAATCCCCGGATCAATGCGTTTGCCTGCTACCGGAACATTCCCTGCCACCAGGCATGCTTTTATGCCAGGGCGCTGATGCGGCGGAGGGCTTATAAACCCAAATTCCGTGTGCGAGGGGATTATGAACATTTTCTGGGCAGCTATTTTGAAGACGGGGTACGGCCTGTCTATATGCAGATTGTCATCACGTCTTATGAGGGCGGCGGTTTTTCGGAGACGGAAGAAAATGAACAGCGATCTGCCAGGGAACATAAGGCGATTACGGAAAAATACATGAGAAAAGGGCAGATTTTCCGTTTCCGTCTCATGCTGTTGCTTTCACTCGCACCTCTGCGGAGCCGGATTGCCCGGAATAAAAATCTGTCCGGTATTTATAATAAGATAAAAGCGGCTGTCTACAGGAGAAGAGGATAACGCAGGATGAGAGTGTTATGGCTGTGTAATATTATGCTGCCGGTGATTGCAAAGCAGATGGGACTGCCCGGCAGCAATAAGGAAGGCTGGTTGTCGGGACTGGCGGCAAAGGCGGCACGGGAGAAGCCGGCGGATATGACGTTGGGTGTCTGTTTTCCCGTGGCAGCGGAGCCTGTACAGGGCGAAACGGATGGTATGGTCTGGTACGGTTTTTCGGAGGACACGGCCCATCCAGAGCGGTATGATCCGGAACTGGAAGGACGCCTTGGGCGGATTCTGTCTGACTTTCAGCCGGATGTGCTGCACTGCTTTGGCACCGAGTATCCCCATACACTGGCAATGGTCAGGGCCTTTGGGTGCCCCCGGCGGACACTGATCGGGATTCAGGGGCTGTGTTTTGTGTATGCGGACGCCTATATGGCGGACTTGCCTGAAAAGATTCAGAGAAGAACACTATTGCGGGATTTCCTGAAACGGGACAATCTGCTCTGCCAGCAGGATAAATACAGACAGAGAGGGGTGTTTGAGCAGGAAGCACTCAGACAGACCGGACATGTGACCGGACGGACCGGATGGGATCGCAAATGGACCGCTCATGTAAATCCGGATGCGGTATATCATTTTATGAATGAAACATTGCGGCCGTCATTTTATGGCCCTAAATGGGAGATTGGATCCTGTATGCCATGGAGTATCTTTGTCAGCCAGGGAAACTATCCCATTAAGGGGCTGCATTATCTGTTGCAGGCCATGCCGGCGGTTTTGAAACGTTATCCTTCGGCGCATCTGTATGTGGCAGGGGATGAAATTACCCGGATTTCTACCTGGAAAGAAAAGCTGAAACTGTCCAATTACGGAAAATATTTGCGGGAGCTGATTGCAGTGAATCATCTGGAAGGGGCTGTGACATTCCTGGGCAGGCTGGATGAGGACCGGATGTTGCAGCGTTTTCTGCGCAGCCATGTATTTATATCCCCTTCTTCCATTGAGAACTCCCCCAATTCCGTAGGAGAGGCCATGCTGCTGGGGATGCCGGTAATCAGCTCGGATGTGGGCGGGGTGGCCGATATGCTCCGCAGAGACGTGGAAGGCTATCTGTATCCGCCGGGGGATGTGGCCATGCTGGCGGAACGGATTTGCACTGTGTTCGATCCCCACAATCAGGAAATGATACAGGATATGGGAGGGGCAGCCAGAAAGCATGCCTTACAGACCCATGATCCGGAAACCAATTACAGACGCCTGTTGGAGATATATCATGAAATTTACCTTTGTATCGAATTATATCAACCATCATCAGATACCCGTGTCGTCCGTCCTCTATGAAAAGCTGGGCGGGGACTATCATTTTGTGCAGACACAGCCCATGGAAGCGGAGCGGCAGGAAATGGGCTGGGCCGTGGAGGAACATCGCCTGCCCTATCTGAAATGCTGGTATGAAGAGCCGGAAGCATGCCGGAAACTGGTACTGGAAAGTGATGTGGTGGTATTTGGCGGCGTGGAGGAAGAGCGTTACATCGAGGAACGGCTCCAGAGTGGGAAACCGGTGATCCGGTACAGCGAACGTCTGTACCGGGAAGGGCAGTGGAAAGCCGTATCCCCCAGAGGGCTTCTGAAAAAATACAAAGACCATACAAGATACCGGAAACGGGATGTATACCTGCTCTGTTCCGGGGCCTATGTGGCATCGGACTTCCATATTGTCTGTTCCTACCCGCAGAAAATGTTTAAATGGGGCTATTTTACGGAATTGAAAACCTATGATATTGAAACATTGCTGGCAGAAAAACCGGGCGCTCGGGGGGAACCGGTGGAAATTCTGTTCGCAGGCCGTTTTTTGCCGCTCAAACATCCGGAATATGCCATACGCCTGGCTAAAGCCCTGAAACAGGAGGAAATTCCCTTCCATCTGACTATGGCCGGCGGCGGGGAACTGGAAGAAAAACTGCGGGCGGCGGTGGAGGCCCTGGATCTTAAAGAACAGGTGACGTTTACCGGCTATCAGAGCCCTGCGGGAGTGCGGGCCTGTATGGAGCGGGCAGATATGTTTCTGATGACCAGCAATCATCTGGAAGGCTGGGGCGCAGTGCTCAATGAAGCCATGAACAGCGGCTGCGCCGTGATCGCGGATGCGTCGGTAGGGGCCGTACCCTTTCTGCTTTTACATGAAAAAAACGGTATGGTATATCAGGACGGAAATCCGGAAGAATTTCTGAAATATGGCATACAACTCGCCAGAGAAGCGCATCTGCGCAGGCATTTGGGCAGGAATGCATATGACACGATTGTCAGTTTGTGGAATCCGGGTTATGCGGCGGAAAGCCTGCTGGCTTTTGCCGAGGGAATCCTCCAGGGACAGATGGTTGTCAGCCCGGAAGGCCCTTTGAGCAGAGCGGAGGTCATTTCCCCCGGAAACGGGTATGCTTATACAAGGAGATGCGAACGATGAGAGAGCGGATTTATGTATGTCATACTTTTTATAATGTATATATTACATTGCTGAAGGAATTTACCCTGGGGGAAACCGGTGCACAGGGGCAGGCGGATATTGCCCTGAGTACCATTTCCTCCGATTTATCCCCGTTAAAAGAACGGCTGGAAGCCAGCGGTATATTCGGGCAGGTGTTCCTGCTGGATGAGAAAAAAGACAGCGAATTTCCGGAGCTGGCAAAATATAAACAATCCTACAACAATATCCTGCGTCATCTGTATAACCGTATTGTCTATACGAAAAAGCTGGCCAGACGGGAAGAACCTTACATGACCATTGACTTCAGGCAGTACCGGGATGTATATGTATACTGCGACAGTGATCCCATAGGCTACTATCTGAACTACAAACATATCTACTATCATGCGTTGGAGGACGGGCTGGATTGTCTGAAATACCTGGACGGTGCCCACTATGACAACCGGGGACATTTCAGGCTCAAGGCATTTCTCTCGTCCCTGAATATAATTTTTATCCAGAACGGATATGGAAAATATTGCCTTGACATGGAAATCAATGATTTATCCTGTTTGCGGCACACCTGCCCCAAATATAAAGTAGTGCCGAGAAAACCGCTGGAACTGGCACTGACGAGAGAGCAGAAACAGCGTATTCTGCGGATTTTTATGGAAGACGCGGATGACTTTGTAAAAGAACTGGGTGAAAAGGCACAGGGAGACTGTATCCTGTTTCTGACACAGCCCCATCCCCAGTCAGTGAAAGCCAGAGAGCAAATCTGCCATGACATTATCCGGGACTACTGCCAGGGCGCGCATGTGATGATCAAGCCCCATCCCAGGGATCTGATTGATTATGGGACGCTCAGGCCGGACTGTACTGTGATCCGGGGGAAATTCCCGGTGGAAATACTGAATTTCCTGGAAGGCATCCATTTTCAAAAAGTGATTTCCATTGCAACCACTGCGCTGGACACCATCGACTTTGCGGAAGAAAAAATCAATCTTGGAGATACATTCTGGGATCAGTACGAAGATCCGGAAAATCATAATTGGAGAACGGTATAATGAAAATTTACAGAAAACTCATGGTCATCATGAACGGGAAACAGAAGAAAACAATGGGGCTGCTGCTGGCGATGATGGTCTTTGGCGCCTTTTTGGAGACAGCCAGCATTTCCCTGATTATTCCGGTGATGACGCTGGTGCTGTCCCCGGATGCGGTGGAGAAAAACCGGGCCATGGCTGCCGTATACCAGAGCCTGCATATGACGGACCCACGGCAGTTCACAGTGTTTGTGATGGGCGCTATGGTCATCGCCTTTATCTGCAAGAATCTGTTTCTCTTTCTGCTGCAGAAAATGATGTACCGGTTTGTATACAAAAACCAGTTTGAAACACAGGAAAAAATGCTTCGCAGCTTTGTCAAGCGGGATTACGAATTTTACCTGAACATAGAGACATCCACCATCCAGCGAATCATTGCGGCGGATGTGGTCAATGCCTACCTGCTGATTCTGTCCTTGCTGCAGATTATTTCCGAATGTATTGTATTTTCCATGCTGGCAGTGGCGCTGCTGGTGGTGGATTTTAAAATGACCCTGGTCATTGCGGGCCTCCTGATTGTGACATTGATTGTTATCAAAGAAGTCATCAAACCGATTATGTACCGCACCGGCAAGGAAAACCAGGACTATTCCAGCCTGATCTATCAGTGGCTGAGCCAGACTGTCGGCGGTATGAAGGAAATCAAAATCATTGGCAGAGAGAACTATTTCATAGAAGAATATTCCCGCCGGGGCACCCATTATGTAGCCGCCATGGAGCGCTTAAACCTGTTCAGCAACGCCCCCAAACTCCTGATTGAAACCGTATGTATCGCCGGCATGGTCGCTTATATGCTGGCGGTGGTGATGATGGGCCGGGATCTGACGGAAATGATGCCCGCCCTGTCAGCCTTCGCCATGGCAGCGGTGCGCCTGATGCCTTCCGCCAGCCGGATTAACAACCAGCTCACCCAGCTTGCCTACTATGAGCCCTTCTTCATGAATGTAAGCGATAACCTTCTGGAAGAAACCAGTGATGAAAATACAGACCTTTCTTACGCCAGAGAGACAGAGAAACTCCCCGTGGAAAAAGAAATCACCCTGCGGGGCATCACATATGCCTATCCCAACACAGACAAACTTATTTTCGACCATGCGGATATGACCATTCCCGTGGGCAGTTCCGTTGGCATTGTAGGCGGTTCCGGATCCGGCAAGACCACCATTGTGGACATTCTGCTGGGTTTATTGAAAGTAAAAGAAGGAACCATTTGTGCAGACGGCGCGGACATTATGGAACATTACAGAGGCTGGCTGAAAAACGTAGGCTATATCCCACAGATGATTTTCCTCCTGGACGATGACATTCGCAAGAACGTGGCGTTCGGTATTCCGGAAGAAGAGATTGACGAAGAGAAACTCTGGTATGCCCTCAAAGAGGCCCAGCTTGACGAATTTGTAAAAACATTGCCCGAAGGCATCCACACAGGCATCGGAGAGCGGGGCATCCGTATATCCGGAGGCCAGCGTCAGCGGATTGGCATAGCCAGAGCCCTCTATCACGATCCGGAAGTACTGATACTGGACGAAGCCACCTCAGCTCTGGACAATGATACGGAAGCGGCCATTATGGAATCCATCAATCGCTTTCAAGGCAGGAAAACCCTTGTGATTATTGCGCACAGATTACAGACGATTGAGAAATGTGATCTGGTGTACAGAGTTGCGGAGGGGAAGGTTGTGAGGGAGAGGTAGTGGGGGAAGCGGCTGTGGGGTGTGGCTTCGCAGGTATACACGGACTGTCTGCGCTCTGTTCCGAACTCCGGATATAAGAATTTCCAGGCGTTCCGGCAATGGATGTGGGCAGGCGACGCAACCGACCACCATGAGCCATCCGGGCTCAGGGTGGTCTTTTCCGGACATCCATGTCCGGAAATTGCTGGCAGTGAACGGAACACCAGGAAGTTCTAATATCCTCCGAGTCACAGAGCGCAGACAGTCCGTGTATACCTGCGAACATCTCAGTTGTATCTGTTGCCGATGGCAGGCCGCTCAGTGTGAAGGGAAAGTAAGAGGCGGCAGGCCAGGGAATGGAAGATGGTGAATTTGCCAGTTGTCCCCCTCATAGTTGCACAAGTAAGTACACTATCGTGTAACGTAACCTGCACAAGTAAGTGCACTACCGTGTAACATAACTTGCACAAGTAAGCACACTACAGTATAACGTAACTTGCATAAGTAAGTGCACTACCGTATAATGCAACCTGCACAAGTAAGCGAACAACTGTATAACGTAACTTGCGTAAGTAAGCACACCACTGTGTAACATAACCTACTCAGATAAGCACACTACCACATAATAAAACCTGTAAAGGCAAGCATACTACCATATAATCAAATAACGTAACTGGTCCGGCGGCAGGTGGGGCTGCTTTGGTGCCGACGACTACGGAGGATATTAGAATCTCTTAGTGTTTCGTCCACAACCAGCAATTTCCGGACAAGGATGTCCGGAAAAGACCCCTCTGAGCCCGGATGGCTCATAGGGGTCGGTTGCGTCGCCTGCCAAAATCCATTGCCGAAACACTTAGAGATTCTTATATCCGCAGTCCGGAGTCGGCACCAAAGCAGCCCCACCTGCCGCCGGACGCCACATCCCCCCCCCTACGGAGGCCCCTCTATGAAACTAAGCGTAATCGTCCCATTCTACAACATGGCAAAAGACGGAAAATTAAAATATTGCATGGACTCTCTGATACATCAGACAATGATCGGAGACATGGAGATACTGGCAATAGACGACTGTTCACAGGATAATACCTATGGATTGCTGCAGGAATATGAGCGGGAATATCCGGGGCTTGTGCGGGCGTTGCAGACGCCGGAAAACCGGAAGCAGGGCGGGGCCAGGAACCTGGGGCTTTGTATGGCACAGGGGGAATGGATCGGCTTTATGGACGGAGATGACTGGGCAGCGGAAACGATGTATGAAAAGCTGCTTCGCAGGGCGATGGAAACCGGGGCGGATATGGTGGGCTGTGACCTGCATGAAACCTGTGAGCACAGTATGAAAATCGGGAAGATTATCAATGCCAATACCATGGATCAGACCGGGGTGCTGGGGAAGGAGCAGTATCGGAAGCTGATGCTGAATCCTTGCAGCATGGTGATTAAGATTTACAGGAAAGACGTGATTGACCATTATCATCTGCGGTTCCCGGAAGGAATCTTTTATGAGGATAACTGTGCGGGGCCGGTGTGGATGTTGCATTTTAAGCATTTTGAAAAGGTGGAAGAACCGCTGTATTATTATTACCAGGATGGGGTGTCCACCACCCATTGCATCAGTGAGGCAAAGTGCCGGGACCGGATGAAGGCGGGAGAACTGTTGGTGGAACAGTGTCGTGCATATGGGTTTTATGAGCCGTATCTGAAAGAACTGGAGTTTGCATTTGCAAAATTGTATTATGTCAATACACTCTTTACCTATGTAATCGGTGTGCCCCATGCAAAACTCAGATTTCTGGAGGAACTGCGGCGGGGGATGTTAAGGACGTTTCCGGATTTTCGCAAGAATGTTTATTTTCTGCGGGAATATGACAGGGAACAAAAGAAACTGGTAAATCTGCATATGAAGTCAAGTCTGGTGTTCCTTCTGTATTACAGGGCGCTGACAGGGTATCGCAGGCTGAGAGGGATGCTGCGGGACATTGGGAAGAAGTAGGGAGTGTATGGAGAAAAAGCGGTCTTTTCGGATCTATACGGTGGAATTTTTCATTGCCTGTATGTTGATGCTGTTGATTTTTATAGTCAGGGGAAAATCTCTGCTGCGGTATTGTGACGGGCTGAATCAGTATTATTATACGTTGTGCTATTATGGAGAATGGCTCCGGGAAATTTTCCGGAATCTGTTTGTGGAACATCGGTTACAGATTCCGCTTTGGGATATGAGTATCGGGTATGGAGCGGATATTCTTACCACACTGCATTACTATGGTTTGGGGGATCCCCTGAATCTGCTGGCGGTATTTGTGGACAGGGAGCATATGGAATATCTGTTTGTGTTTCTGGTACTGCTTCGCCTGTATGTGGCGGGATTGGGGTTTATGGCTTTTTGCCGGTATCATGGGTGCCGGGAGGACGGCGCTCGGATTGCTGCGCTTGTGTATTGCTTTTCGGGATGGACCATTTTAAGTGGTCTGCGCTGGGCGGAGTTTTTGACGCCGCTGTTGTTTTTGCCGTTTCTGCTCCTGGGAATTGACCGTATCTACCGTGAAAAGTCCCCGCTGCTGTTCTCGGTGGGGGTGGGGCTTGCTGCCGCCTCCAATTTTTATTTTTTCTATATGATTTGCTTTTTTCTGCTGATTTATGGAATTGCAGCGTATTTTTTGTATGGCATGGAACTCAGGGCGGGGCTTGTCTGTCAGTGGTTCTGCCGGTTTACGGGGCATTTTCTGGTGGGGGTGGGGCTGACTGCATGTATCTGGCTTCCGGTGGTGCTGGTGCTTCTGGGTGAAACCAGGACAACCGCGGCCCATTACCTGCCGGTTCTGTTTCCCAAAGCGTTTTATCTGTCTCTTCCGGTGAATTTTGTAATCTCTTCGGACGTGTATAATTCTATTTCGGCTGGCTGGGGATTTGCGCCGGTTGCCCTCACTGCGGTGCTCCTGCTGTTTGGAGAAAAGAAGAAGCACAGAGTACTGAAAGTATTGCTGGTACTTAGCATGGTTCTGTTCTGTGTCCCCTATTTTTGTCATGTGTTGAATGGGTTTGCCTATGTGGCGCACCGATGGGCTTTTGCCAGCGCGCTGGTTGTCAGCTTTTGTGTGGCCAGGATGTGGCCGGAGTTTCTTGAAATTTCAGGAAAGCTAAAAACGCTTCTGCTGGCGGCAGCGGTATGCTATATACCGCCTGTTTTGTATTTTATGGGGGTGGGCCTGTATGGAGCCTGTACAGTGGTGCTGGTTCTGGCGAGCCTGGCAGGTCCGGCTCTGCTGGGAAAACGGGAAAAAGTTTTGCATGGACTGTTGCTTTTGACGGTGTTTGCCTGGGTGGGCGTTCATACATGGCGGATTTACGACTGTGGAGATACCTATGGTTATGAGAGCTTTGCCGATGTGGGAACCGGGGCGGATGTGATCCGCAGTGAAAATCCCAATCTGATCCGTGCATTGCAGGATCCGGAATTGTATAGATACGATTCCTATGGGACGGACCGGTATGCGAACTGGAATCTGGCGATGCTGTTGGGAATTTATGGCACACAGTTTTACTTTTCCATTACAGATTCGGTGGCGTTTGATTATTTTCAGGATCTGTATCTGCCGGTGTCCAGCAATTACAGTTATCAGAATCTGGATGGACGGGCAGCGATGGCGACGCTGGCCAGCGTCAAATATTTTCTGGTCAGGGCCGGAGAGGAACATATGCTCCCCTATGGGTTTGAGAAAGCGGTGTCGGAGACGGATAAATATACTGTGTATCAGAACCGGTTTGCATTGCCCCTGGGCTATACCTTTGATGGAGCCATTTCTCCGGAAACATGGAAAGCGTATTCTCCGGCGGGAAAGCAATATGCCATGTTGCAGGGGTGTGTGACGGTTACGGACCATGTGCCCCAAATACAGCCCCGGTTGACGGACAGAGAGGCGGCGTTTACGATCTCTCCGGAAGCAGAATGGACAGAGGCTGGTTATCAGATGGAGATGGAAGCGGGAGGCAGTATTGTGCTGACGCTTTCAGAAGAGATTCTGCCCCAGGAAGAGGTATATGTGGAATTGGAAGGCATTGCATATCTGGAGGAAAACGGTGTGGATGCCTCGGATCTTACGGTGGAACGGGGTGCCATGAAAAAGTCCTATGAATTGCGCACCAGATATGCCCAGGGATATTGCGGGATTCATAATCTGATGTTCCAGATGGGACGGGGGATGGAGGATGGGACGATCCGGATTACCTTTGAACAGGCGGGCACATACCGGATCAGGCATTTACGTGTCATTTGCCAGCCATTGCAGGAGATGGAAACCTATATCAGCCGTCTGAGAGAGGACTGTTTGGAGGAAACCGTAATATCGGGCAATGACGTCAGCGGGAAACTGCGTTTGGAAAAGCCGGAAATGTTATTGATTTCCCTGCCCTATAACAGAGGGTGGACCGCATATGTGGACGGGATAAAGACAGACATCCGGAAAGCAAACGGGATGTTTATGGCGTTGGAAGTGGAGGCAGGCGAACATGTGGTAGAATTGCATTACCGGACAGAGGGGCTCATACCTGGTCTGGCGATGGCGGCGGTTTCTATGATGAT
>ERZ778511.452-NODE-452-length-38229-cov-15.035364_pt1 | contig 38229 bp, 56 predicted proteins | sample MGYA00510347_ERZ778511 | MGnify/ENA primary metagenome ERZ778511 (study PRJEB29527, sample SAMN07138967) | mouse gut metagenome | material: feces | host: mouse | place: China:Nanjing | collected 2016-01-25 ...
GCTGACGACTCTGATTGCGGCGCTCACCTTTTTGTTCGGGACAGGCGGCACGCCGATCAGAATAAAATATAGAGCCTGTGCATTAAAAAACGATGCACAGGCTTTTATCATCCAATACGCACTTCTTGACAATCTTACGAACCAGTTCGTTTTTCGCATGATACTCGATAGAGTCGAAGTTATCAAGGAGATAGCAGATGTTATTATAGATTTCAGATTCCACGTCCTGCAGGGTTCTCGCATTATTTTCCCGGAGCGAAGCCTGCCGGAGACTTCCTTCAAGGGCGCGCTTGCTCTTATCCAGATCCTCGATCTTGGCAATGATGTATGACGATGCCGCAGAGTCCATGTTAGTCATCAGAGCGGCGGTTAAGTTATCTATAGATGTCTGGATCTGTCTCAGCCCGGATTTGATCGAAGTGGTGCTTTGCAGGGAACCGTCCGCATCGTCACGTTGGAGTTTAAATCCTTGTGGATTCAGACGTATTCTACGGAGCTGTTTTAGAAAAGCATCTTCCACCTCTTCTATGCGGATGTACCCCGTATCACATTTACTCTTCCCCTGTCTTGCCATATTCGTGCAGTAATAGTATGAGAAGCGAATGCCATTCTTCACGTATGTACGTATATCCATTCTGGCGCCGCATTTGCATCGTATAACGCCCTTAAGGATGCCGCAGTCATGTTTTGCCGTGCGGATCATCTTATTGACACCCAGACGCTCCTGTGCGGCGATCCACTCCGTAGCGGGTATGACATAGTCGTGTATGCCGATCGCGATGGTCCATGCAGTCTTGTCCAGTTTCTTCTGGGACTGCCTGCCGGATTTCGTCTTGCCGTAGCCGATCAGCCCCTTGGTACCGTCGAAGAGTTGCTCATCCGGCATGGTACATCCTTGATCTTGAAAATAATAATATGCGTCTATACTATTCTGGCAATAGACCGGGTTGGTAATGATGTTGTAGATCTGCGACGTATTAAGGAACTTGCCGGACTGGCTTTTTATGCCGTGGTCTTTGCAGTACCGCTCTATCCTTGTGATGGGATATCCCTGCAGGATAAGCCCGTAGAGCTGTTTTACCAGCCAGATGGTATTCTCGTCCACTACAAGGTAAGAATGCTCTTTCTCGCCGATCTGGCGGCGCACGGAGGTCATTCCTGTGGGGAGCTTCCCGCCGGTCCATTTCCCGGCAGCACCCAGCGCACGCATATTGTCAGTGACACGCTCGGACGTGTTTTCCCGTTCAAGCTGTGCGAAAGCGGCGAGAATGTACATGACGGTGCGTCCCATAGGCGTGGTGGTATCGAAGGACTCCTTGACGGACACAAAAGAGACGTTATGCTGCTGGAAGATATCGTACATTGCAGAAAATTCCTGCACGTTACGGCTGATCCGATCCAGCTTGTAGACCATTACAACGTCCAGAACATTGGCGCGCACGTCCGCCATCAGTTCTTGAAAGCTGGGGCGGTTCATGTTCTTGCCGGAAAATCCTTCGTCCTTATCGTAAACTCTGAAATTAACGTCTTGGTCCTTGAAGATGATACCGGCATAGTCCTTGCAGAGCTGTACCTGCACGTTGACGGAGTCGCTGTTGTCACGGTATACAGATTTTCGCGGGTATATTCCGATTGTGAGCATGATATCATCCTCCTGTTCTGTACATCATACGGGCAGCAGGGCATAAAAATGCCCGGTGCTTGCGTTTTCACCGGGAGAATGATATAATTTCACTTGTTCAGGGCGAATTGTATCGGTTTTCCCGGTATGGTTCCGAACCGCCTCGGTGTTGGTAGCATCGGGGCGGTTTTTGTTATTGTAATAAAGATCCGATAAAACTATTTTCTTTTATCTCTGCACGAATTAAACTTGTAAATTCCCCCGACTCTGTGGCAATGGTTTCAATGCTGCTCGCAGATGGAACGGGCTGTTTTTTGTCAGTGAGATATTCAATCCACTGTGTCATAGCTGCTTGAGCCATGTACATAGCATTTCCCAAGCTTTTTCCCTCACTGATACAGCCGGGTAAATCAGGGAAAGTAATGGAAAAAGAACCGTCGTCATTTGAATGAAAGATAGCTGGATATACATATTCCGTCATAGCAAAACTTCCTATTTTTGGTCTGGTTGTGGAAAGAGAATGTCCATGATATAATCTATACGTTACCGCCCCTAGACTGGTGCAGAAAGGGGGTGTATTGCTATGAACATACTTGCTTCATTTATAGTCGCTGTTGCGGCTGGTGTAGCTTGCCACTACATCATCAAATGGTTAGACAGCGATGAATAGTCGGTAACTAGCCTATGGGTTTAAGCCTTCCCATTGCCGAAATTAGGAATAGAAAAGCCCCGGAGGTGATGCTCCGGGGCTTTTCGTTGTCGTACTGCATGAACATACTCACTTCGTTTTTGCCTACTGGCATTATAGCATATGCAGGAAGGCATTGCAATATCCCGGAAAATATTTAGTTTTTCTGACAATTCATAGTTTCCCTATCACCCTACCCAGACACCGGGCGGTTTCTCTTATGACGTTATGCATTCCATGTTTTGCCACAGTCCTGACACACGCATTTTGTTCTCTGAATGGTTTTTACCTTGTATTTTGAAGGCTTAAATATCTTAACAATAAGGGCGGGAAGAAAGAAAAAGAGCCACTTAATCGGAACCCAATACCATCCAAGCAGGCACCACCAGATAATACCATGCTTTTTCTCTTTCATCTTTGTTTCTGTTACAACCTGAACAGTTACATTTTCATTACCGCATTTCGGACAATTCATAATAATCCCCTTTCTTATGTATATGATTTTTTGGAACTTTATAAATTTAAACTATCGACAACCCTTCCCATACATAGAGATTCTTCGGTAAGAGGAATGTCGTTATAACCTTTATTCAAAGAGATTAACTTCCCTTTCCCTAATTTTTTAACATATGCCTGCCCGTTCACATTAAAGATGCCGATTTCCCCGACGCTAATCTCGCAGGTAGGTTCTACCAGAAGGATATCCTTATCGTGGTAAAGCGGTTCCATGCTGTGACCGCTTACTTTTACGGCGTAGGCGACCCGACGGTACTGTGGTCGATCCGGCACGGTGATGCGTTCTGTGTACACATCATCAAAGAGAACTTCACCGGCACCGGCTGAAACGCTGTGGAAGTATTGCAGGACTCGACCAGCGGGGACGGAGTCGGAGGCTTCGACTACGGTGGCAGAAGCCTGCTCAAGCTGCGCCATATGTTCTGCTTCACGATTTAATATGTATGCTACGGTCGCCTGTCCGCGCTGGTCAAGAGTTCGGTATTTTTCTATAAGTTCTATTTCTTGCAGATTCAGCTGTATGCTTCCATCATCATTATAACCGTTATAACCAAAAGTAGATAATATATCTGAGACACCGTATTCTTGGCACATTATAAGGAGTGCGCCGGGGGTGGGTTGACTGTTGCCATTTTCCCAACTATATATAGTGGATTCAGATGCTTTATATCCTTTTTGCGTTAATATGTCAGAGATTTGCTTTACTGACATTTTTGAGTTATTTCTGCATTTCTTTAAGACTTCGCCGACATCGTAAGCCATTATCAATACCTCCTATGCCACAAGAATATCATAAGAATTTTAACACGTCAATAAAAAATCACAAGAAACTAATAAAAATAGTTGACATTATGAGAAACTAATGATAAATTGAAAATGTCACAAGATTCTTGCGAAAGGAGAAAGAAATGGATACGCCAACAAAAAAGATATCAGAATACGTGCGAAATAAAGGAATTAACATTTCCAAAATGTCAAGGGAAACAGGAATACCATATATGTCCCTATATGATAGTTTAATGAATGATTCCAGAAACAGAGATTTGCGAGTGGGGGAGTTTTTTATTATTTGCAGATTTTTAGGAGTAAAAGGAGAGGATTTTGCAGAGGAGGTAAGCGTGTAAGGTGAAATAAAAACTTGGAAAAAACAAAACGACGCGCTGTAAACACGTCGTTTTGCAAAATGGTCATCAACATACAGCAATATTTTAGTGGTTATTGCCGTAAAAACGGCGGGGTATCTGAGATGTATATTGTCGTAAGCGAAAAGTGCGTAAACGCACTATTTGGTTATCGTGGCGTACGCTTTAGAGTTGTGTTAATTCGTCTAAACGCGTTGATATGTCTAAGAAAAGATGGCAAGCAGTATCGACAAAACCGTTGCAATCCTTTTCAAGTGAGTATTCGCTGGAATACGGTAACAAGGCAGCAGTTAAAAAAGCCGCTTGTATATCGACACATAGCATTAAATCATCTAACGACATAAGCAAAATCCTTCCCGCTGATGGATGACCATTTATATTATAACAATTTTTGACAAAATAAAAAGAATAATTCGCAAAATTATAAAAAGGAGTATGAAACATGACAGAAAACAAAGAAAACGAAAGATTAGCCACATGGGAAAACATTATGATAACCAGACAGGAAGTAGAGCAGCCGATCTTTGGTGAGACTGGAATAATCGGCATAGACTACACAAAGATGAATGATTTTGCGGCAGCAGGCGTACTTACAAAGCGTGGTGCAAAATTTGTATTCAAACAGCATACATGGATATGCGCCAATAGCGCGGACCTTCCGCGCATAAAGTTTCCATACATGGAGGCGGTGGCAGCAGGGGACGCGGAGATCATAGATACGCCGGAAATCTACCCGGAAATGATTGCAGAATGGGTGGCAGTACAGACGCAGTTTTACAATATCCCTATGCTGGCGTTAGATGATTACCGATTCGCGCTTCTGAAGAAAGAACTGGCGCGCGTCGGATTCGCTTATGAAAACAATAATATAAAACTGGTGCGCCCGTCAGACAAAATAAAGATCGAGCCGATCATTGACAGCGGGTTCAGAAATCACAACATTGTATACGGTGACTGTCCGATCATGCGGTGGTATACGAACAATACAAAAAAAGTGAAATCAAAAAAATACGGGAATTATGAGTATCAGAAAATCGAGGCAAAGAGCAGGAAAACAGACGGGTTTTTTGCTTTTGTTGCGGCAATGACGCAGCACGAATTGATACCAGAACAACAGACGGATGTGGAGGGACTCCGGGAAAAGGCGGAAGAGTTTGCAATCAAAATTATGAAAAAGCCGAACAGGACACAACAAGAGGTAGCAATTTTACCACAACTTTTAGAGCTGCTGTTAGGCGGAAAGAGGTAGAGGAATAAACGGCATGAGGAAAAGAAAGACAGGCGATAAGCAGACGCATCTAAACCGTTATTACGCATGGAGGATTATAGAAGCGATAGCTACGCCGCCGCCAAAGGAGCGCAGAAGGCTCTCATCAAAAGAATATGCAAAGATATCGCGTAAGGAAATAAAAGAGATTTTCAAATACACGATATCTCTGCTTGAAAAGATGGGTATTAACTCTTTGGATGATGTGAAATTTTAACGGAGTATTGCCCCTCTTGCGAAAGAATTTGAGTAAGCGTTTTAAAGTCATCAACGAGATTACCCAAAGTAGAAACTGCCTCTGACGGGAGGATTTTGCCGCAGTTAGGGCAGGATACTCTGGGGTGAGCATCAAAGTTTTGATTAAATTCAAAGGAAGAATTGCAGGGACAAGTGATTTTTATTTTCACGATAGTACGGTCTCCTTTCTTTTGTACTCGGGTGCGGCAACACCCTGTGGTCAAATTATAAAGGGAGTGGGAGAAAATGGCAAGAAACATGTACAAGCGGTAGCACATAAAGATTAGCAGGGGGTGTAATTATGGCAGGAAAAAAGAAAAAACGGGAACCGATCGAGTGCACCGTGGAGTTTACAGAAGGTGCGATAGAGAGGATCACGGATGCCTTTGTTGATCTGCATTTCAAGATTAAGAAAGGAATTTATAAAGGTCCGCTGCTCTCTGACAAGAAGGAAGATACCGCGTAAGCGGTATCAAGGAGGACAAGCCAAGACACTGGCAAGAACATATTGCAAGGAGAGGAAAAATGGAAAAGGTAAAAATGTTCCGTTTGGCACATGAGATAGACGGTCATATTTTAATATGTCACGTTGTCGGGAAAAGTAAAGAAGATGTCCAGACGACATACGGCAAAATGATGAACATAAAAAAGATCGAACAAGTAGATGTGCAGATAAACATAATGGATGTCATTGACGGCTTAATTGGTGGAGGATTGTCTGTTGCGCAATGCGATGTAATTGTATCGCTGATTGAGCGGTCGTTTGAATCTGTAGCGCAGTAGCCGGTTCACAAAAGATAGCACAGGAAGGAGAAAAACGGCATGGATGAATATGAAGAAATGCAGTACGAAGAGGATGGAAAGATTTTATGTATGCTGATAGGGATTCAGACAAAGAGCGCACCGATCGAGTTGAGCATCGGCTGGGTAGATAAGAATAATACCGTACAGCGGGGAATTGTAATAAAATCGGCGCCGCCAATAGCTATGAGAAAGCTGATAGAGGAGGGGTACTCTTTGGACGTTACGCCGATGGGCGTAAGAGTTTACAAAATATAGAGGGAGTCACATGGCACGAACAAAGGTAGTACCGGCAGAGGGATTATTAAGTGATTTGGAGTATAGCAGCGTAATAGTAAGCTACTCAAATGGGATAGACAGCACAGGGGCGCTTTACTGGGCGGTTAAGAATTTCCCCAAGGAAAAAATATATCTGTTGTATTGCGATACGGGGTGTGAGTACCCGGAAAACATATCACTATTTTATCGGGTGGCAGCGTTCATGGGAGTTAAGCCAGTTCTGCTATCGGATTCAAGAGGCTTTTTAGGATTACTACTGAATGAGCGGCTTAAATTCCCGGACATGAAGAACCGCTGGTGTACAGCTTATCTGAAAACAGCGGTAACAGATAGATGGATAAGACAGCACAGGCAGCAGTTAGGCGCAAGATGCTTGTTTGTGTCCGGGGAGCGCAGGGACGAAAGCAAGGGGCGGGCAAAACTGCCGGAGCTAGAATACCACAGCACGACGCTTAAGACAAAGCGGGTGGCAGATTTTACATGCCACTGGTACAGACCCTGTCTGGACCTTGAAAAAGGAAAAATGTTTGAGCAGGGAAGAGAGCTGGGTCTGGAACCGCACCCATGCTATGAATACGTTGGCAGATGCAGCTGTATGTTCTGCATGTTCATGCCGGATCGTCACGCAGCAGAGAACATGAAGAGATACCCGGAGGTGGCGGCAGAGTATGTAAGGGCAGAAATGAAGATACAGCACACATGGAAAAATGCAAAGAGTCTGCAGAGTGTTTTCAACGAGTGCATGGATTTGGATGACATCGACGGGGACATACAGCAGGAATTTAGGCAGATGAGTCTTTTTGACAAATAGGCGGATTAAAAAAGGTGAAAAGCTCCCGTGCGGTAAATAATACGCCGGAATAGGAGTAAACAGTATATGGGAAATGCGCGTCAGCGTGCCCCGCCCGCCGGAAGGGTTAGGGCGGACTGGCAGGGCAAGGATATATCACGGGTGGCGGCAGGAGGGAAAAGACTGCCGCCAAAAAAAGGTAGAAACATATGAAAGTGGGACTCATAGATGTAGACGGTCATAATTTCCCTTCATTACCGCTGATGAAAATATCAGCATGGCACAAGAGACAGGGTGACGATGTACAGTGGTATGATCCGCTGACAGCATGGAAAAACCCGCTTGATCGGGTGTATATGAGTAAAGTATTCACCTTTACGCCGGACTATTCTATTTACTTTGAAAAATTACAAGAGGTAAAGCAGACAGCTTATGGGTTTCTTACAAGAGGATGCCCAAGAGGGTGTGATTTTTGCATAGTAGGGAAGAAAGAAGGGCGCAGGGCTTACAAAGTTGCAGATTTATCGGAATTTTGGAGCGGACAAAAGAATATCGTGCTGCTCGATCCAAACTTTTTCGCCTGTTGCGAATGGGAGGGACTGGCAAGGCAGCTGATAGACAGCAAAGCATGGATAGATTTTTCGCAGGGGTGTGATATCCGTACAATGACGCAGGAAAAGGCGGAGCATATAAAGCAGATGAAGATAAAGCGTATTCATTTTGCGTGGGACAGGTACGGGGACAAAGAGGCGGTCATACCAAAATTTAAAGAATTTAGGGAGATCACAGGCTGGGAAAGAAAAAAGCTGGGCGTATATGTATTATGCAATTTTGATACGACCTTCGGGCAGGACTTGGAACGGGTATATATCCTGCGGGATCTTGGCTATGCACCATATGTAATGCTTTACGACAAGCAGAACATACAGACAGGAAGCAGGTATAAAAAACTGCAGAGATGGGTTAATAACAGAATTATTTTTAATAGTTGTAAGAGGTTTGAGGATTTCGCTTAAAGAAAGCAGGCACAGGATGAAGGATGCGGTGATTAACTACATAGACACGACAAGCCCGGAAGCGGTAGACAGGTATGTGAAGAAATGGAGCAGGGAGACGCAGCGGGCGTATGGATGGAAAAGATGGCGCAGACATGTGAAAAGGCAGACGGCAGCAGGGCTTGCAATGCTGGTCATTACACTTCCGGCGATATGCTTAATGAATGGGGATGCGACGATAGCGGTTATGACAATACCCACGGGGATCGGACTGATACTGAGCGCAAAAGAGGGATTAAAGCATGTATGAGCAGATGAATATATTCGATCTGACAATGCGGAAATACTGGATCAACAAGCCGGTACGCTTGATAGAACTTTTTGCGGGGATCGGGAGTCAGGCAATGGCACTACGCGATCTGGGTGCGGATTTTGAGCATTACCGGGCGGTTGAATTTGATAAGTATGCAGTTGCGAGTTACAACGCGATCCACGGGACAGACTTTAAAGAAACAGACATTAGGGAAATAAGCGGTGCAGATTTAGGGATATGTGATACGGACAAGTTCTGCTACATAATGACATACTCATTCCCTTGTCAAGATTTGTCTGTCGCAGGAATGCAAAAAGGCATGAAAAAAGGAAGCGGTACAAGGTCGGGGCTTTTGTGGGAAGTAGAGCGTCTGGTCAAAGAATGTACGGAATTGCCACAAATATTGCTCATGGAAAATGTGCCGCAAGTACACAGTGATGCAAATATGCCGGATTTCCAGAAGTGGATAGATTTTCTGGAAAGCAGGGGATATTCAAACTACTGGCAGGACTTGAACGCGAAAGATTATGGAGTAGCGCAGAACAGAGAGCGGTGCTTTATGGTCAGCATCCTCGGCGAATGGAATTATAAATTCCCACGTACAGTAAAGCTACAGCGTGTTTTAGGTGACTATCTGGATAAAGAAGTTGATGAGCGGTATTACATAAACAACGAAAAGGCGCAGAAGATGATCCAGAAATGCGTTGAAAATGGAACAATAAAGAGTGAATGTGATTACGAAATGGAGGGGAACTTTAACCAGCGTGGAATAGTACATGGGCAGAAGTCAGTATGCAGGACGATATTGGGCAGAGGAAGTCATTGCGGAAATGAGCCTAAGGTCTGCATTGATCTATCAATAGACAATCCAGCCCAAAAAGATGTAAGTAACTGTATCACGGCAAGGGAAAACAGGGGGATATCAAAGCGGCAGGCAGTCGGAACTGCGGTGGTGGAACCAGTAAACGCCATGCCGGATGGAACATGCCGGACGATCAAGAGCCAGTATTTCAAAAACAGCATACAGAATTTTGAAAACAAAGGAAGTTATGGGGCGACAGGTGTTGTTTGTATAGGGAATATATACGGATTTGATGGCGGGAATTACGCAGGAAACGTGTATGAAAAAGAAGGGGTATCTCCGGCGATCAGAACATACCAAGGCGGAGGCCAGCAGCCAATGATCGTCGCCATGCGCGGGAGAAACCCGGACAACCCGTCAGACAGAACAGCAGGTTGCCAGACAGAGCAGAGGTTAGAGCCGAACAGTCAAGGTATCTGCAATACGCTGACAAGCGTCCAGAAGGACAATATGGTGTTGAAAAATGTTATAGATTTGTACAATCAAAAACTGCGAGAGGATGAATGCTGTGGAACAATAACAGCTAATGGCAATATATCATCTACCAAATGTGGAACTTTTGGCGTTGTTGAAAAAGCTGCACAATACCGCATACGAAAATTAACTCCAAAAGAATGCTGGCGGCTCATGGGGTTTTCGGATGAGGATTTCAATAAAGCCGAGAAGGTAAATAGTAATACGCAGTTGTACAAGCAGGCGGGTAACAGCATTGTAAAGAATGTTCTAATAGCGATATTCATGCAGATGTTGGAGGGATAGAACAGGAAGGAGGCAAAGAAATGGGAGGAATATATATACGTAGTCAGACAAAGAATGAGATATACGTGTTAAATAATTCGCTGGCAATAAGGTGTAAAGGTACGGACGAGAGTGGAATGTTTACGGGAAGGCACTATATCTTTTTGATAGGAAATGACAGAGCAAGGTATGAGTTGGGAAGCTACAAAAACAGGGAGCGTTGCATAGAGATACTGGACGAGATAGAGGAAAAATGCGGACAGTATTTATACGCGAATGGTAGTTTGGGGCTAATACAAGGTAGTGCGGCAATACCACCAATGGCAGCAGCAGTACCGAGGGTATACGATATGCCGGAGAAATGAGGAAAAGATGGATCATGCAGAGGATGAGCGCAAAGTGCTTGAAGATCGGTTTCATAAGACATACAGATCATTGAAGAAGAAGTATGGATTAAGAAGTCACGAGAGCTTTGATATATTCGGCAACAATTTGATTGAGATATGGGAGTGCAAGGGGGAGCGGAAGGGACGGCGCGTATGCAAGGTAGAAGAGGAAACGCCAGAGGAATGCTTAAGACGGGCAACAGGCGATCTGGAATGGTATGCAATGATTAAGGATATTAAAAACGGGCAGGAGGAAAAGGAAGATGGAAAAAGAGCAGTATAGGACAGATGATACCGATGTGGTAATGACGGACGGGAAAACAACAAGGAAGAACACGATCGGGATTGTAGGGGAAATTACCGACGAGCCGGAACTGATCGTTGATGCGGCAGACTGGGAACGGAAGGTATATGAGACGCGGTTAAAGCGGACACGTCCAAGCGGAACTGTGGATATTTATATACTGCAGTTTAACGGGCGGGCAGCAGGCTCGGAGGAAATACTTGAAAGGATAACAGATGGCGCGGAAGTGCTGGTGGGCGGTGAGATAAGGTCTGAAAATGTGCGCGACCCACAGCCAGAGGAAAACAGGGTAAAAATCTACATACGCGCAGAAGTTATTGTGGTAAACGATCCGAACGTGAAAGATCAGAACGAAGTCAAGGTATGCGGATATGTCTGCAACCAGCCAGCCTTCAGACTGACGAAGAAAAGGAACAAGAAAGGAAAAAGAGTAGCAGTCACAAATATGATTGTGGCGGTAAATTCCCAAAAAGGGACAAGCTATATACCGTGTGTCTGTTTTGACGCGATGGCATATTCGGCTGAGGCACTTCACACGGGGGACTATGTGGAGATATATGGGAGATTCCAGTCACGAGATTATAGGAAGCGGATTGAAGGAAGGGAGCTGCCATATTTAACGACTGTATACGAAGTATGTGTAAGGGATTTAAAGAGCAAAAAACGGGGATTGAAAAACAGTGACAGGAGAGGAAATGAAAGCAATAGCGAAGTATCCGGGGAGTAAGTGGTCGCTGGCGGACTGGATCATAAGTTTTTTCCCAGAGCATCACAGTTATTTAGAACCGTTTTTTGGGAGTGGCGCTGTCATGTTCAACAAACCACGGTCGAACATTGAGACGGTAAACGATCTGGACGGAAACGTAGTGAATCTGTTTGAGTGTATACGCGAAGACCCGGAAAAACTGGCAAGAAGTATATATATGATACCTTATGCGCGGGATGTATACGAAAAGGCATTTAACGAGAACCCAGAAGAGCCGTTTAAGAAAGCGCTTAATTTCTATATCAGACTTAACATGGGTCATGGATTCCGCACAAATGGCGAAAAAGTGGGGTGGAAAAATGATGTGCAGGGGAGGGAGCGATCGTATGCGTCGCAGGATTGGTGTAATCTGCCGGAGAAGATTATGCAGGCGGCAGAAAGGCTGAGAGGCGTGCAGATCGAGAACAGACCGGCAGCGGAACTGGTACCGAGATTTAATTTTGAAAACGTACTGATATACTGTGATCCGCCTTATATGCTGTCAACCCGGCATGGGAAGCAGTACAGGTATGAGATGGATGACGAAGATCACGAAGAGTTGCTTACGCTGATGCTGGAACATAAAGGACCAGCTGTTATCAGTGGATACGAAACAGGGCTTTATAACTCTATGCTTGCAGGGTGGAACAAATATGAGAAAACGGCATATTCACAAGTATGCTCAAAGAAAAAAGAAGTAATCTGGACAAATTATGATCCACCGGCAAAGCAGATGAGTTTAGATGATTATGCTTAAATAGAAAAGAGAGGAAACAGCATGGGAATGAGGATTAATGCGAGAGTAAGCAAAGAAGGAGAAATACGGGAGACCCAGACAATCATACCGATTGAAGGTGCGGGCGGCGAGCTGGGAAGGCAGATGGTCACAAACCTCACGCATCTGATAAGCGGACTCAAACTCCAGAAAACGGAAGAGGACGTGGTAAGGCATTGGTATATCATCTGCGGATTTGCCACCTGTTGCCAGATGAGCGGCTTTTTGACAGAAGAAAGCACAAATGACGTGATGCACATAGTGAAGCATCTTGTAGATGTGGAGATTGAAAGGGCACAAAAAGAAGAGGAAGGAGGGCAGACATGAAGAAAGCATACATATGCAGCCCGTACCGGGCAGAAAACAGCGATGATCTGGACAGAAATATAGCTTACGCACAGGATCTCACAAGAAAAGCGATAGATGCAGGATATGCACCGATCACGCCGCACATATACCTTACGCAATGTCTTGACGATCGGAAAGAGAATGAGCGGGAGAAAGGGCTGGAAGTAGGCGCCGAGCTTCTTATTCTGTGTGACGTGGTATTCGTTGGCGACAGGTACGGGATCAGCGAAGGGATGGCATCCGAGATCGCGCTGGCAAAAGACTGCGGGATAAAAGTGACAGCGCTGTCGCCAGAGGCATATACCAAACAGCAAAAGGCATTGCGCTTATAATGCGACGCGAAATAAATAAAAAAGAAGCCCCTGCGGTACGGGAATACCGCAGGGGCAAAGCCATATAGCTTTTAACCTCTAATATAAAGTATATCAGCATATGGCAGAAAGTCAAGGAAATACGGGCAGAAAGCCCGTTTTAACACTCGATAAAAGTATTATCGAACCGACAGAGGAGGGGATAAGAAGGTGCCATATGTGATGCGGATAACAAAAGCCGGAAAAACGATCGAGATAGACAGATATTTCACGAGCAGATACAAAAAGAAAGGTATTAGGAGGGGTGACAAGGTAAAGCCCACCACGGAGCAGCAGGCAAAGATAAATACGAGAAAGGCAGAGAGGGAACTGCGTATTCTGATGAATGCCAATTTCGGCTATGGGGATTACCACGTGATATTAGATTACATACGAAAGAGGGGAGAGGTGCCGAGATCAAGGGAGCAGATGCGGGAGGACATGGACATGTTTCTGAGAGAGTGCCGCAAGGAGTATAAAAAGGCAGGGCTTGCATTTAAATACATACATGTCATGGAGATCGGAGACAAGGGAGCCAGACACCACCACCTCGTGATCAACCAGATTGACACGAAGATTTTGCAAAGGGCATGGTACAAGGCATATGAGGGGCACAACAGGGTAAAGGTCTTTCCCTTAGACGACAGCGGCAACTATGCTGATCTGGCTGCTTACTTCATCAAGTACACAGATAAGAACAGAAAAGCTGAGGACGGGGCGCTCATGGGGAAGCGGTGGAACTCAAGCAAGAATCTGTACAGACCCGTGCCGGAGTATAGGATCATAACAGACCGCGAATATTTTAAAGCGGAGGCAAAGCCGGTCAAAGGATACTACGTTGACAAGGAGAGCATAAGAAGCGGCGTACACAGCCCGGAATATTACGGGTACGGATATTTTTATTACAGACTCGTGAAGATTGGAGATGCTGGGAAGTATCCGGGAGAGAAAGGAGGATAAAGGGAAATGAGGTTTTTGATGCAGGCAACTGGTCTGATACTGATGTTTGTATTTGTGCTGATTCTGACGGTAGCGATGGCAGGAATTGCGGTGATAAAAATGGGGATCGAAGCGGCAATCGGATGGATGGAAGGGAAATGGCATGATCGGAAGGATTAGGTACTGGATCAGACAGAAGGGAAAGAACTGCACACACTGTTGTTTATGGTGCAGATATTATGGTATGTGCAGATCAGAGGTAACGGGAGAGGAGGCGGCAGAAGGCATGAAAAACTATAGGACAGACGATGAAAGCGGGAACCAAGAGGCGCTGTTTGAATGGGCAGCGTATAACATGGTGCGGTTCCCGGAGCTGGAATATATGTACCATGTCCCGAACGGCGGGAAACGGGACAAGGCGACGGCGGTCGCACTCAAAAGACAGGGAGTAAAAGCGGGCGTGCCGGATATTGTGCTCCCAGTAGCGAGGGGAAGCTGGCACGGGCTGTACATAGAGCTTAAAGTCGGAAAGAACAAGGCAACAGATAACCAGAAACGATGGATTAAGTTTCTGGCAGAACAAGGGTATTACACAACCGTATGCTATGGCTGGCAGCAGGCGGCGCGGGAGATTGAGGAGTACATGACCGCGGACGGAATACGGAATGGATCAGAGACGGGAGGAAGGACATGGTAACGATCAGTGTTTTAAATTTAAAGGGCGGGGTAGGAAAGACGCATGTAGCCGCCAATATGGCGTATGAGCTGCATCGCAGGGGCTACAAGGTGTTGATGATAGACAATGATAAACAGGGAAATCTGAGCAGGACATACAACAGATACAGTGCGCTGGATATCGCTCCGATCACAAAGATGCTATCTCTGCAGTACGGCATGGACGAAGGGCTGATACAAGAGACAGCATACGAATGGCTGGATATAATCACATCGAACATGTCCCTGTTTGGGGCGACATGGAATCTGACAAAGGAAGAGGGTGTAAAGCAGATAGAAAGATACAAGGACTTTATGGAATGGACAGGCATAGACGAAGTGTATGATTACTGTATTATCGACAATCCGCCGGACGTAGGGATGAATGTGGTAAATGCGTTAGCAATCACGGACGAGGTGATCGTGCCGGTCAAAATAGACGAGGATGCGTTGGAGGGGCTGGATATCGTGGCAGATCAGACTGGGCAGGCAAAGGCGTTCAATGAAAAGATAAAACTGGCTGGTGTTCTGGTCACGTCATACCAGAACACGGACGGGGAAGCAGCGGGATTGGAGTGGTTAAAGACGAACAGCGCATATAAGGTGCTGGGCGTGATAAGGTACTCAAAAAAGGTTGCGGAAAGTTCATTTATGAGAAAGCCGATCTATGAGTACAGCCCATGCTGTGCGGCGGCACAGGATTACAAAAGGTTTGTGACGGCATATACCGGGAAAGTGAGGTAAGGCACATGGCAAAGAACACAGCTAAATTCGGGATCAATGACATTTTAAACGCAAGGAGCAGGGCAGCAGGCGTGGGTGCGATAAGTGAATATACAGAAATCTGGCTGAGTCCGTATGATGTAAAGCCTTCCGAGCGCAATTTCTATTCACAGGAGAACATAGAGGAGCTGGCAGACAGCTTTCTGGCTGTAGGGCAGCAGGAGCCGACAGTATTAGGCAGGATGAACGGAGAATTTAAGATCGTGAGCGGTCACAGAAGGAATCTTGCAAACATTATGAACATTGAACGGGGGCATGAGGAATTTAAGAAAGTGCGGTATCTGTATAGGGATATGACAGAGGCAATGTTTGAATTGTCCCTGCTGATCGGAAACGCATATAACAGAGAACTTACGGCATGGGAGAAAACCCAGCAGGCGCAGCGTCTGAAAGAGGCACTTTTAAGGGCGAAGGAAGAGGACGGCTTGGAGATCACGGGGAAATTGCGGGATATCATAGCCGAGCTGATGAACGAAAGCTCTACAAACATAGCCAGAATGGAGAGCATCAACAATAACGCTGCGCAGGAGATCAAAGAACAGCTCAAGGATGGCACAATGGGAATCACGGCGGCATATGAGGCGGCGAAACTGACGGAGGAAGAGCAGAAGGAGATCGCAGCGGATGCGGCAGCAGGCGGGAACATCCGGGCAAAGGAGATCGCGCAGAAGGTAGCAGAGAAAAAGGCAGGTGACAGTTACGAAACGCCGCACCCGGAAAGCATAACTTCTCTGTGCTATTCATGTCAGAGATACAAAGACTGCAACGTGAAAACTGGTACATGCGAGAAGTGCGATCAGTACATAAACAAGGCAGAGGCAGAAAAAACAGACGAGCAGAGGTACAGCGAAGAACAGGAGCAGATTGACCGGGACACGAAAAAGAAATTACGGGAGCAGGCAGACCGGGAGAGAATGGAAAATTTGCCGAGCGATGGAGAAAAAGAGCAAAAAATCCATGAGATAAAAATAGCAGCTTCTTTCTATGATGACGTCACAAGCGGCAGGAAACGTTTTGAACTGCGGAAAAATGACAGAGACTATAAGAAGGGCGACAGCATTAAGATGCTGGAATTTAAGGACGGCAGGCACACAGGGCGCACGATTGATGCAGATATTATTTATTTGCTTGAAAATTATACGGGTCTGGAAGAGGGCTATTGTATTCTGGGGATTGATGTAACAGCGCACAGCGGACAAGTGTCCGAAACGGACACCGGGGGGGGAGTTGCCGGGACAAATGAGCATTGACGATTACGGCATTTGAAGGCGGAAATAAGAAAGGAGACGAAAATGGGAATAGGTAAGATGATGAGCGCGGACAAAATGGTGGAGTTTTTTGAGGAAGTGTCGATGATACTGGATGATAACGATGTTGAAACTGACAGGGATTTCCCGGAAAAATACAGTTGTGCAATGAACAGGATGCGGTACTTGCGAAATAAAGAGCATCCTGTGCCGGTAAAGGTCATAAAAGGGAGACGTCCAGGCATGGACCTTATAAGCTGCGGGAACTGCGGGTTTAGTGGTCTGGCAGGCAAAAGACATTATCATTTTTGCCCGAATTGCGGATATACAATAAAGTGGCCGGATTGGGGTACGGGGAAGAGGAGGGGAAGACAGTAATACTGCCGGAGTATCTGCATATCGAGGCGATCATACAACAGAATGGCAGCAGGCGCATAGAGTTTAAGCGGGAAAACGGGGAGAGAGCATGAAGAAAACAGAAATCACAATCAGAATCGAAGAGGACGGCGAAGTATTGACGGAGGTTAAGCAGGCGGCAGGCGCGCAGGATAATGAAAACGCTGTGGCAGCAGGCTACACGATTTATTCAGACGACGATCCAGAGGTGCCGGAAGCAGAGGCGGAGCGGTATGCCGTGGCATCGGATCTTGCAGATGTATGTGATTACTTAGAGGAGAGCGAAGTAATCAAGATAAGGCTGATTATACAGAAAGCGCAGGCACGGAGGGAAAGGAGCAGAAAGGGATGAGTACAGCGGGTTTGGTAGTGGCATGTATAGCCGTATTAATATACTTAGAGCTTGCAGTTAGCATCGGATATTACATGTTCCTTCTGGCATCAAAGAAAATGCCGGATGCAGACGAGGTACAAAGGAAGCTGCTGAAAAAATACAGTGTGATAGCAGGGGTGGCTTTTCCGATTACATTGGCGATTATATTCGCAAACAAGGCGGCAGAAAGGAGATGAAGGCATGACAAACATAAATATGACAGCAATTATTATAACGGCGATCATCTGTGCATCGGTTGTTGTAATTTGCTGGATTAGCAGCGAAAGAAAGTAAGATTACAGCCGTAAGCAGGCTGGGGGCTACTGAAATCGTATGCAGAGAATAGGGACGGCTGGTCTTGAAATATAATTGACAAATTACCCAAAAGGGTATATAATTAAAACATGGAAAGAATAGTAAAAATGCTAACAGCTTTGATTATGAGAGCTAAAGAAGAGAGGGGCAGGGCATGAATTTAGGCGAAAATATCAAAAAAGCCAGAAAAGCGGCGGGTGTGACGCAGAAAGAACTTGCAGAGCGCCTGCAAGTTTACCCAAAGGATATAAGCCGCTGGGAAAATGGAGAGAGGACACCCAGCGCAATAGCACTGGCGAAAATATGCAGGGAGCTTAACGCCTCTGCTGATGAAATATTAGAATTAAAATAAGGAGGGACAGTACAAGCATGGAAAGAAACGCATGGAAAGAATTAGAGGGACTATTCATTTTGTTAGAAAATAGTAAAGAACTTGACAAGGAATTAAAAGATATGACAAATTCTTTAGAGTGTTTCCTTGATGTACTGAAACATTTAAGCCCGTTGCACAAACTGGAAACGATAGAAAAAACAGTAGAGTATTATGTCGAGCAGTTAGCAAAATTATACGCGGTTTGCTTTGTGGATGAAGATTTAGATAAAGAATTAGGGGCAAACGCTGGAATAAGTAGCGGATATTTAACAATAGAGCTTGAAAAAGTTATCCCAGCAAACACAAGAAGAGAGGCTGTTAAAAGGAAAATGTAAAAAATAGAAAAGCGAGACAAGAGAAAGTAATTGCATTTATATTCCTGCCGTGATAAGATGAAATTATATTAAGACGATCTAAGACAAAGCAAATTATTTATTACGACGCAGACAAGAAATTAAACGGACACAGACAAAACTTTTATTAGTTATTGTTTGTGTCCTTTTTTGTTTTCTTAACGAGGTGAAGCGAACAGTGACACCAGATCAACTTGAAAAATGGATAAATCAACTGATTGCAGAAGATAAGCTGTATAAATTCTATAAGTGCAGAGAATGGCGGCAGTTATCAGAAGCGGTTATGAAAGAAAACAATTACGAGTGTCAGCATTGCAAGGCGCGCGGATTCCATACACCAGCGCGCAGCGTCCACCATGTTCAGTGGGTGCGGCGTCATCCACGGCTGGCATTGTCAAGGACGTATGAATATAACGGAGCGACGTATAACAATCTGATTCCTTTGTGTGAGGATTGCCATAACAAAGAACATGAGAAGGGAAAGGGACTGACAAAAAGGAATGAGAACAAATTTGTAAACAAAGAAAGATGGTAAATGATACCCCCCGTCCGAAAAGTTTTGGATTTTGAGCGGGGGACGGGAAACGGGGCAAGGGGTAGACAAAACAGAAATACGCGCGCACATGAGGGGGTGGTATACATGGCAAATAAACCAGACAACAGAAACGAGGATGTGAAGCGGATCACCCGCACAAAAAAGTATAGGGAAATAGAAAATGATCTGCGGCAGCAGTTGAAAGAAAATGGAACAGCAGGGAAATTTTTTGAAGATATGATTGATGATTACATGGCTATGTATGTAACCAAAACCCTGCTCGTGGAAGATATCCAGAAGCGCGGAACTATCGTAGAATACAACAACGGCGGCGGGCAGTCCGGCATGAAGAAAAATGAATCAGTAGAGATGTTTAACAAGACAAACGCACAAATGCTGAAGCTGCTTGCGGAGTTGGGATTAAAAGCCAATGTTATGTTAGGCGGTGGGGATTTTGACGACGAATTATAGAGACGTACAGGAACTATGCGACTATATTTACATGGTCGAAAACGGGGGCAAAAAAGGGCTAAAAAAAGTCTGTTTATACCAAAAAAAGCTGGTTAAATTCGTAAAAAAGATATTTGAAACAGAGAATCTGACTATAAATACCGAACAGCTTAACAACTACATGAAGCTGGAAAAGTATTTTCCCTTTAATCTATTTCCATGGGAAAAATTTGTGTTCACTTTGCATTGTTGCGTATATAGGGAGGATGGACTGCCGCGCTTCCCCGATCTGCTGATTTTCGTAGGGCGCGGCGCAGGAAAAAACGGCTATCTGGCATTTGAGGACTTCGCGCTGATAAGCCAGTATAACGGAATAGCGAATTATGACATAGATATTTGCGCCACAACTGAAGAACAGGCGCGCACATCCTTTGATGATATATACAATGTGCTGGAAAAGAACAGGAAAAAACTGATCCGGCACTTCCGTTGGACGAAATCGGAAATACAATGCAGAAAAACGCAGTCAAAAATCAAATATAGGACAAACAATGCAAAGTCAAAAGACGGCTTGCGATCCGGCAAGGTGGATTTTGACGAAGTACACGCATTTACAAGTTATGACAACATAAAAGTGTTTACGACTGCACTGGGGAAAAAACCACATCCGCGCAGAACATACACAACAACAAACGGAGACGAATGCGACGGTGTTCTGGATGATCTGCTTGAGAAATCGAAGCGCATTCTGGACTTCGAGATCGAGGACAACGGGCTTCTGCCTTTTCTGTGTATGCTGGACGATCCCGAAGAGGTACATGACGAAGAGAACTGGCACAAAGCAAACCCGAGTCTTCAATATCTGCCAACGCTCTTAGAGCAAATGCGGAAGGAATATCGGGATTGGAAGGAAAACAGGTCTTCCGCGTCTGACTTTATGACAAAGCGCATGAACATAAGGCAGGGCGACAGAGAAGTGGAGGTTGCTCCGTGGGAAATTATCGTGATGACAAAGCAGGAAGTAGAGCAGCCGATCTTTGGTGAGACTGGAATAATCGGCATAGACTACACAAAGATAAATGATTTTGCGGCAGCAGGCGTACTTACAAAGCGTGGTGCAAAATTTGTATTTAAGCAGCATACATGGATATGCGCAAACAGCGCAGACCTTCCACGCATAAAGTTTCCATACATGGAAGCGGTGGCAGCAGGCGATGCAGAGATCATAGATGCGCCGGAAATCCCGCCGGAACTGATCGCAGACTGGATAGAGACGCAGAAATACTTTTACAACATCAATATACTGGCGTTAGATGATTACCGCTTCGCGCTTCTGAAGAAAGAACTGGCGCGCGTCGGATTCGCTTATGAAAACAATAATATAAAACTGGTGCGCCCGTCAGACAAAATAAAGATCGAGCCGATCATTGACAGCGGGTTCAGAAATCACAACATTGTATACGGTGACTGTCCGATCATGCGGTGGTATACGAACAATACAAAAAAAGTGAAATCAAAAAAATACGGGAATTATGAGTATCAGAAAATCGAGGCAAAGAGCAGGAAAACAGACGGGTTTTTTGCTTTTGTTGCGGCAATGACGATGCACGAACTGATCCCGGAACAGCAATCAGGCGGAGAAGTGCTTCCGCTGTATACATTCTGATCCCAAGGAAAGGGGGTGGGCAACGTGAATATGAATGACTATTTTCTGAAAGCATTCGGGCGGCAGTCAACGATCAGTGTGAAAACGCAGATCGAGGAGGAGTTTACAGAAGTTTTCTTTAAGGAACTGGCTACAGCCTGCGCCATAAACATGATCGCAAATACGGTCGGGAAATGTGAGATCAGGACATTTGTTAAGGGTGTGCCGGAACGGGGAGAAGAATATTACCTGTGGAATTACGAGCCGAACCAAAATGAGAACAGCAGCGATTTTCTGCAACACTTTTTTTCAAACCTCTGCTATGACAATGAGGCGCTGATTATAGAGGTAAACGGGTATTTATACGTTGCGGACAGCTTCTGCCGCCGGAAATATTCTTTTTATGAGGATATATTTTCAAACATCGTGATCGGTGATCTGACGCTGCAGAAGTCGTACAAGTCAAGCGACGTGATTTATATGCAGCTTAACAATATAGATGCAAGGCAGCGGCTGGAGGGATCCTATACAAGCTATGGGAAAACAGTTGCAAAAGCAGTCAGAAACATGCTCCGGCAGGGCGCGCAGAAAGGCATATTGAACATTGATGCGCATATGTCACAGCAGCCGGATTTCGCAGAAAAATTAAAGGAACTTATGGACAATCGTTTCAAGCCGTTTTATGAAGCCGGGAGCGCGGTTTTGCCGCTGACGAATGGATATACATATACGGATGTGACAAAACAGGGGACAACCTCAACACCTGCAGACATAAATGAGAGGATAAATTTTGAATTTGAAATGGCAGGGCGCACATGGCGCATCCCAAAAGCGCTTATACTGGGGGACGTTTCCGAAGTTGAAAAGATCACAAAGAATTTCCTGACGTTTGCAATTGATCCGCTGACAGAGAAATTCGGGGAGGAAGCGACCCGCAAAAGGTACGGGGTAAAAGAATTTCGCAGGGGAAACTTCATAGATGTGAATACAAACTGTATTCAGCATATAGACATTTTTGAGCAGGCGACAAACAGTGACAAGCTGCTTTCAAGCGGTTTGTACTGCATTGATGAACTGCGGATAAAGCTGGGCGACACGGCGATCAATACGGACTGGTCGCGGAAACACTACATAACAAAGAATTACGAAGATGCAGAAAAAATGGCACATCTGGGAGACCGGGAAGGGGGTGGAACGGAATGATACAGCAGAAAGAACAGAAAGCGCACTATTGTTTCCAGCAGGAAGCCGGATCGGATGTACATAAATTGTATATTTATGACGATGTGTCGGAATACGGCACATTCAACTGGATGACATGGGAATACGAGGAGAGCGAAACCAGTGCGGGATTTTTCAAAAAGACGCTGGCAGAAATACCAGAGAGCGCAACAATTGAACTGCACATCAATTCGTGTGGCGGATCGGTAAAAGAGGGAATTGCAATCTATAACCAGCTGAAGCAGAAAAAGTGCAAAGAAATTGTTGCGTATATCGACGGATTTGCGTATTCGATTGCGTCGATCATCATGCAGGCGGCAGACCGCAGGATCATGGGAGTGGGAACAAGCATACTGATACATAACATGTGGATGGCTGTGGCAGGAAATGCAACAGAACTGCGTAAGGCAGCGGATGATCTGGATGTACTCATGGAAAGCAACAGACAGGTATACATGGAACGCGTGAACATTACGGAAGATGAACTGATCGAAATGCTAAACAATGAAACATATCTGACGCCGGAGCAGGCGGTGGAAATGGGCTTTGCTGATGAAGTGGACAAGGCTGCGTCTGCGCAGGATATGACACAGCAGTTACAATACCAGCTGTCACAAATGCGGCGCGAAATGACAGGGCAGAAAGCCTTCAGGGAGGAAATGAGAGAGTTCTGCAGGATGGCACAGAAGAAGGACGACGAAGACGATAAGGACACAGACACGGATGAAGAGGATGGCACAGAAGATACGGGAGACGCTGACGAGACAGATGACACAGAGGGCGATGACAGTGGCGGGGAAGATACGGACAAAGACGACGACACGGACGATGAAGATGATGAAAAAAAGGAGAAAGCAGCAAAACAACATAAACTTGCGGTGCTGATAAGTCAGGGAGCCGCGCAATATCTGAAAGAGAGGTAAAAGGAACATGAAAAGTAAAGATGTAAAGGAAATGACACGGGAAAAACTGGCGCAGGCATTTAACGAAGCGTTGAAGAGTGAAGACACGGAGAAGGTGGCACAGGCGTTCGCGGACATGGCGGAGAATATCCAGCAGGAAGTGCTGGATCGCGCGAAGGACGCAGCGGCGGTTGAACAGATGGATGCGGCGGCTCTGGCGGCGCGCGGTCTCCGCCAGCTGACTTCAGAGGAGAAGAAATATTACGAAGCGGTGATCGGTGCAATGAAATCCGGCGATCCGAAACAGGCATTAGCAAATCTGGATGTCACAATGCCGAAAACGATCATTGAAGATGTGTTCGACAGCTTGAAAGCGGAACACAAGCTGCTGTCCGTGATTGATTTCAACAACACGACATTTGTCACGGAATGGATTCTGAATAAAAACGGGAAACAGAAGGCAGTATGGGGCGAGATAACGAAAAAGATTGAAGAGGAGCTTTCCGGCGAATTTGAAAAGCTGAATATGATTATGTTCAGTCTGACAGCATTTATGCCCGTTGCCAAATCCATGCTTGATCTGGGACCTGCATGGCTTGACAGCTATATCAGACAGGTGCTGCAGGATGCCTTATATGTCGGGCTGGAAGAGGGAATTGTATGCGGTACGGGAGTCAAGATGCCGATCGGTATGATGAAAGATATCAGTGCGGCACATCAGGACGAAGAGCCGTATCCCGATAAAGCGGCAATCAAAGTAACGGCTCTTACGCCGGAGGTATACGGTGGTGTGATCGGAAAGATTGCGGTAAGCAGGAACGGACGTGCGCGGAAAGTCGAAAACGTGATTATGGTCGTCAATCCCGTAGACTACTGGAAGCGCGTTATGCCTGCAACAACGATCCAGCGTCCCGATGGCACTTTTGCAAATGATGTCCTGCCGTACCCCACGGAAGTCGTACAGTCTGAAGAGGTTCCGATCGGGAAGGCTGTAATTGGTATTGCGGGTCAGTATTTTATGGGAATCGGCGCAGGAAAAGACGGTGTGATTGAATACGACGACAGCTACAGATTTTTAGAGCGCGAAAGGATCTACACCGGGCACCTTTATGGAAATGGCAGACCGAAGGACAATAACAGTTTCCTTGTGCTTGACATCAGCGAATTGCAGCCTGCGGCATATAGGGTATACGCACAGGGAGCATCCGCCGAGGGTGTTGCGGCATACGCAGCGGCACAGCCGGAAACCGTGGAAAAGATCGTCGAGAAGACAGAGTGGACGGAAGCCGAGTTAAACGGTATGACGATGGAGAGGATTGAAGGTCTGGCGGCATATAAGGGCTATAAGCTGACGGGTAGCATTAAAGCGGAAAAGATCGCATCTTTCCTTGCGGCACAGACGGCGGCAGCAGGCGGTAACTAAAAGATAAGCAGGCGGCGGGGCAAAGACCTTGCCGCCGTGCATAAAAGGCGGTGCAGTATGGCAGATGTACAGGAAAAAACAGCGGATGAAATACTGCTGGAAGATATCTTGAATGAGCTGGATATTACCTTTGATGATAAAGCGACAAAGAAAAAAATATGGGAATATATACAGCAGGGAAGGGCAAGGCTGGAAGAATTAAAGGGCGCAGCAATCGACTTCACAGCGGAAATGACGGCACGGATGCTTCTTTTCTCTTTCTGCCGATATGGGCGTTCAAACGCAATTGAGCAGTTTGAGCACGATTTTTCTTCACAGCTGACTTCTTTCGCGCTTAATGAAGCAGTAGCAAATGTACAGAAAAAGGAAAGCGGGGAAGAGGATGAAAGCGAAGTTTGAAGTGTTTAACGACGGGATTGCTGATGTATACGATGTAAACACAGACGACAGGCTGGAAAAAGCAAAAGAGGGGCTGCGCTTCGGCAATGAAAACGTGGGAATCACAAGGCACTATGCGGCGCAGGCGGCAGACAGCCGCGTGGACCGTATGATACATGTATTGTACCAGCGGGATGTAAAGGCGCATCAAGTGGTAGTGATTGAGGGCGAGCAGTACGACATAGAGAAGGCGGATTACATCATGGACACGCTGCCGCCAATAACGAAACTGACGCTGATAAAACTGGAGAAACATCGGGAAAGGGATTTTGAGGATGGGTGCAGTTAAAGCGACGATCCCGCCGGAAATGCTGGGGAAAGAGCTTTCAGAAATTCTGCTTGGATGGGCAGACAATGAAGAAAAGAAGTTTGTTGAAGCGATTGACGAAGCGGCGGATTCATGTAATGAGACGGCACAGCAGTATCTGAGAAAAGGACACGGACTGGAGACAGGAAACTACAAGGAGCATTTTGCAATAGACCGGGGCTGGCAGGCACGGCATCATTATGCGGCAGAATGGCATGTAAAGGAGCCGGAGCACAGACTGACACATCTGCTGGAAAACGGGCATCTGACAAGGGACGGGACGAGAAGGACAAAAGCGGTAAGGCACATCAGATACGGCAGGCAGAAAGCGGAGCAGGTTCTGGAGGAACGGCTGAATGGATTGTGGGGTGACTGAATGGACATACGGGCATACATAGAAAAAGAGACAAACCTCCATACGGCAGAAGTAGCTTTCACAAAACCGCAGAAACTGCCGTTTATCGCTATTCTTGACAGTACAGATGAAGATGGTGACGACTATAACGCACAGATTTTATCACATGATCTGACGGTGGAGTTCTATGCGCAGCGGATTGACATGGAAAACGAAAAAAAGATTGAGGCGGCATTTGCGAAGCAGGCGTGGAAGGTTACAAAAGACAGGGTGTGGATCGCAGGAGAAAAGATGTTTGAAACTATTTATAAAACTAATTTTACAGAAAAGAGGTAAAAGAGTATATGAAAAAAGGAACCAAGGAAAAGGTAACACTTGGCAGCGGGAAACTCTATATGGACGAGTTTACGGGAGATTTTGCGGAAAATTTCGCGGATATTCTGGAACAGCTTATGACGGAGAAGAACCATGTCGGATGGATCAAGGGCGGTGCAAGCATTGAGTATAAGCCGACAATGACCACGGAAAAAGATGATCTCGGACATATTATCAAGGAAATTCTGGTGGAAGAGGAGGCAACTCTCAAATCAGGTCTTTTCACATGGAACGGGAACACATTGGCAAGGCTGACATCCACGTCACAGATCAAGATGGAGAAGAAGAACGGGGTAACATACCGCAGATTATTGATCGGCGGTACCGGGAACGACGATGGAAAGCAGTATGCGATCCTGTTTGTACACGAAGATCCCGTGGAGGGTAATTGCTATCTGCTTGTTGTCGGGAGAAATTCGGCTGGATTTACGATCACGTTTGCGGCGGACAGCGCAACGGTGATTGATGCGGAGTTTACCTGCAAGCCGCATGACGAGAGAGGGACACTGATTGAATTTGTGGAAGAGATCGACCCGGAATTTCAGGAAACATATACGGAGGAAGAATTAAGCGCACTCACCGTATCGCAGATCGAAACAATTGCGGCGGAAAAAGGATATACGCTGACAGGAAGCGACAAAGCGGAAAAGATCGCATCTTTCCTTGCGGCACAGGCGGCAGCAGGAGGAGTAACCGGCGATGGAAATGAAACCGGGGACGGCGGAGACACGCCGGGAACGACTGGAAACGAAAATGCGGGGCAGGACGGAACGGAATAATCAACACGGGGCTGGTGTTTCCAGCCCCTAAACAGGAAACGGGGTAAAAACATGAATTATAATGTTATTTTTCAAAAAGCAAAAAGGAACTACATGGTTCTGACATTTGACGACGAGCGCGAAGTGGAGAAAAACGGAGAAAAAACAATCGAGGATTATGAAAGAACAATCTGCGTGGGGATGCCGAAGAAACGCACGTTTTCAAAGCTTATGGACATGCAGGAACTTGTGGACAAACTGGAAGATGCACAGACGAAAACGGAGAAGAACGCAGCAAACAGGGAGATTATAGACGGGTTATACGATCTTACAGCAGAAATCCTTTCAAACAATAAAAAAGGAGAGAAAATCACAGCTGAGTGGGTGGAAGATCAGCTTTCCACAGAGGAATTGCGGATATTTTTGACGCAGTACATTAAGTTTACGAACGGGGAGGCGGCAAACCCAAACTAGAACTGCCCTTCTACCCGACTGAAGAGACAGGATATTTTGATATCCCGACGTTCTGGGAGCATCTGGTGCATGAATACACAGGGCTGAATGTGAACGAGATCGAAGAACTGGAGTACATAGATTTTCTACAATATCGCCGGGACGCATTTATTCACGAGATGAACAAGACGGAAGAGGGGCAGGAGTATCTGGAAAATGCGAGGACATTGTTACAGACAGAGCCAGACAGGGAGGCACTGAGGAGGATTTCTGGAAAGAAAGGATAAACAGAAATGTCAAAAGGGCTAAAAGGTATAACAGTAAAGATCGACGGAGATAATACAGAGCTTGTAAAAGCGTTAACAAACACGGAAAAGGAAGCGAAGAGTCTTTCAGACGAATTAAAAGGCGTAAACTCCCTTTTAAAATTTGATCCAAAAAACACGGAGCTTCTGGCGCAAAAGCAGACAGTCTTGACACAGGCGATCGAACAGGCAGAAAACAAACTGAAAATGTTGGTGGAAGCGCAGCGGCAGATGTCAGCAGAAGGGAAAAATGCGGATAACAGCGAAGAGTACCGTGATTTGCAGAGGGTAATCGTAGCGACACAGCAGAAACTGGCAGGTTACAACACACAGCTGAAAAATACGCAGAATGCGCAGCGGCAGGCGGCAAAAGAAGCGGAAACTCTGGGGCAGAAGATATTTAAGATCACAAGCCATATCCCGGTCGTAAATAAACTGGCGGAAGGCTTTGTAAAGGCAAAACAGAAAATAACGGAAACCGTGAAAGAAAGTGAGACGGTAAAGAAAATCGGATCGGCGGTGGCGGATGCAAAGCAGAAAATAGAAGCCTTCAAGGATGCGCATCCGGCGGTAAAAAAAATTTCTGACGCTTTTCATAATGTAAAGGAAAAGGCGGACGAGTTACGGGAGAGCCTGCCATCGCTACGGGATGGACTGGAAAAGATAGGAACCGCGGCATCAACAATGGGAAAGGCGGCAGGAACCGCGGCAACAGGACTTTTGAAAGTGGGGGCAGCCGCTACGGGGACACTGGCGGCAGGATTCGGATATACAATAAAGCTGGCAGACGAGGCAAAAGGTGCATTAAATGATTTCTCAGCATCAACGGGAATAACAGGTGACACCCTTAAGGAATTTGACGGCGTGATGAAAGAAATATACGCGGATAATTTCGGGGAAAACATGAAGGACGTAGCAGAAAGCATGGCACTTGTTCAGAAAAATTCGCGGCTGATTGATCCAGCGGAAACAAAAAAGGTAACAGAATACGCACTGGCGTTGCGCGATACGTTTGGATATGACATACAAGAGCAGATGCGTGCAGCTAACATGCTGATAGATCAGTTTGGGGTCACAAGTGATGAGGCGTTTAACCTGATTGCGCAGGGTGCGCAGGACGGGTGGCTTGACAAAAACGGTGACATGCTGGACAGCATCAACGAATACTCCGTGCATTTCAAACAACTGGGGCTGGACGCAGAGAGCATGTTCAATTCCCTTGCGAACGGTGCATATACTGGCACTTTTTCAGTAGATAAGTGCGGTGACGCAATAAAGGAATTTGGCATAAGGGTAAAAGACGGCACCGCGGATGACTCTTTCAAAGCATTAGGGTTAAGTGTAGATCAGACAAAAAAAGCATTCAATGAAGGCGGAGCAAGTGCAAAAAAAGCAATGCAGGAAGTGACGGATGCACTTTTTGCAATGAAAGACCCGGTAGAACAGAATGCGCTGGGCGTACAGATGTTCGGAACCATGTGGGAAGACCTTGGCGCAGAAGGAATACAAGCAATCACTGATGTAACAGGAGAGTTTGACAAGTCGTATGATGCCATGCAGAAGATCAATGACATTAAATACGAAACTTTTGGAGAAGCCATGCAGGGGGTAGGGCGTATAATAAAGACAAACTTTATTACGCCAATAGGAGAAGAAGCACTTCCATTATTTACGGATTTTGCAAAAGAATTATCAAAGGGCGCAATGGAAGCTGAAGGCGACGTATCAAAGATGGGAGAGGCGGCAGCAGGGGCAGCGGATGCGCTGGTCAGCGGACTTGACGGGATGATCCAGAAAATTATGCAGACACTGGTACTATTCATTGCTGAGATAGCAGCGTCTATTGTGTCAAATGTGCCGGCATTGACAGAGACAATCCTGCCGCCTCTGATAAACGGATTTATTACACTGATGAAGGCAGTAACAGCAACATTTCCGACGTTGCTGCCGCAGATACTTAACGCAGCTATTATATTGTTCGGCGGAATGCTGCTGGGACTTAATGAAACAGTTCCCCAGATCACGGCAATGCTGCCGGAAGTTATTCAGACAATTTCTCAAACGATCACAGACAATTTACCGCAGTTAGTGACAGCAGGGACACAAATCCTTGTCAATCTGATTAGCGGAATCACACAGACAATACCAATTTTGATAGAAACAGCCATAGGGCTGTTGCCTGTCGCCGTGCAGGCAATAATGAGCAACCTGCCGCTTATCATAGATGCAGGCTTAAATCTGCTTCTGGCACTGGCAAATGGTATCACGCAGGCAATACCACAGCTTGTTTCAATGCTGCCCCAGATCATAGACACGATAATTTCACAGCTTGTTTCAATGCTGCCGAGGATAATAGAAACGGGAATACAGCTTTTAAATGCCCTTGTCTCTGGAATTATACAAGCGATCCCGCAACTGATTGCGGCATTGCCACAGATCATAGCATCTACGGTAGACACAATAATTGCAAATCTGCCTAAGATAATCCAGACAGGAATCGAACTGCTTGGCGCATTAATCTCGGGAATCATACAAGCAATCCCGTCGCTGGTTGCGGCATTGCCACAGGTATTTAGTGCAATCATAAACGCATTCAGAAGTGTCAACTGGGCTGATCTGGGCAAAAACATCATAGATGGTGTGATACAAGGTGTGAAGAACGCAGCGGACAGTCTGATAAATGTATTCAAAGATTTGGCAAAGCAGGCTCTTGATGCGGTGAAGGATTTCTTCAAAATCAAAAGCCCTTCAAGGCGGATGCGGGACGAAGTCGGGAAAATGTTACCGCCGGGCATGGCGGAAGGCGTGGAAGATGCAATGCCGGATGCAGAAAAGCGGATTAGGACAGCAATGGCGCGTGGTGTTCCAACGACGATAGACGGATATATAAAATCTGGCGGAAACAGCCACGGCGGCGAAAATGTGGCAGATGGAACAGGAAAAGGAGGATTTGTACAGAATCTGACTATCAACAGTCCGAGAGAGCTATCACCATCAGAAACGGCGAGATTGAACAGAATCACATTACGCCAGACGGTACTAAAGCTTAAGCCGACGTAAGGGGGTGGAGAAAATAAAAATTATAAAATGCGAGAACAACAACGGGCTTTCAGCCGTGTTTACTTACGATCACGACATAACGGAGTTTTTTCTTGTATCGCTGGATGGTGTATATGAAATCAAGAATGCTGTACATACTTCCCAGAATGCAACGACGGACGGCAGCAGCTATGAAGGAGAGGCATTAGAGGAAAGAAATATCGTAATAACTGCAAATATGTGCAGAAATTATGCGGAAAACAGGGACTATCTGTCACGGGTATTCAAAACAGGATCAGAGGGGACTTTTTACCACACAGAGGACGGAAGAACACGAAAGATAAGCTACCGCGTGGAAAAAATTGATATAGAGGAAAAGGGCGTGTTACGCCAGATCGTCATATCGCTGATCTGTCCAGATCCGTACTTCAAGGACGATGAAGCAACACACATCGAGATGGCAGGATGGGAGGGACTTTTCGAGTTTCCATGCGAGATACCAGAGGAGGGAATGGAGTTTGGCAGGCGGTTAAAAGAAACAATAAAGATTGTTGACAATAACAGTACAACCTCAATTGGCATTCAAATGACGATCATTGCTGAGGATGTCGTGGCAAATCCATCTGTTATGAATGTGACAACAGGGGAAGTATTAAAACTGCTCTGCACGATGCTGCCGGGAGACGAGATTATCATAACGACAAGACAAGGGGAGATAGACGTCGTCCTTCACAGGGGAGAAAAAGAAATAGATTACAACTATACAGTAGACGAAGAGAACGAAGGATATATCCAGCTGGAAACAGGGAGGAACCACATAAATTACACGGCAGATTCGGGCGGGGATCACATGAGTGTACATTTTGACTTTGAAAACTGCTATGTCATGCCTTGAGGGGAAAAGAAATGCATCAGATGATTCAGTCAGCCGTGGAAATGCGGCAGAAGAAACAGATAAAAGTATATGATATAAACCTTATGCGGCAGGGAGTGATAGACGTTTACAGATCACTCATATGGACACGGAAATATAAAGAAGCCGGGACAGTGGAACTTCATGCGGCGTTAACGGAACGGAATCTGAAACTGCTGAAAACAGGATATATAGTTACAATGACCGGGTCAGTAGAAAGCGCAATCATTGAGGGTGTAGCAGCAGACGATTACAGCAACGAGATTACAGCAACAGGGCGCATGTTATCTTCCGGGTTGTCACGCAGAGGAATCAAAACAGTCGTGAACGTGTTAAATGAGACATATGAGGACGTTATGCGGCTGCTGGTGGATACTTCTGCAATAAGAACAGTAGATCCGCTTACACGACTTGCGCTGGGAGAAAAGAAAGGACTGGGGGACCGTGTAACATTGCAGGTGTCTTACAAAGATTTGTATACATATCTGACAAAGCTGTCGGCATGTAGTAATCTCGGGTTCCGCATCCGCGGGGATTACAAAGAAAAGAAATTCTATTTTGAAGTGTATGAAGGAAAAAACCACAGCCAGAACCAGCGCGGAAATAAGCGGGTCATTTTTTCAGAAGTGTATCGCAACATCAACAAAACAACATTCACGACAAACAGTCAGAACTATAAAACACATGCGGTTGTTTTCGGGGATGGCGAGGGAACGGAGCGCACGATCATGGAAGCGGTAATTGATCCGAATCTGACAGGATGGGAACGGCGTGAGGTGATGGTGGATGCGCGGGACATAAAGCGGGATGACCTGACGGAAGAGCAGTACAAAGAGGCACTTATACAGAGAGGGACAGAAAAACTGGCGGAATATGGAATTGTGGAGTGTCTGGAAACGGTGACGCTGCCGAACGTAAATTTTAAATACAAAGAAGATTATGATCTGGGCGATATTGTGACAGTTAATAAAAAGGCATGGGGAATAAAGATGGACAAACGGATTACGGAGGTGCAGGAAATATATGAAAACGGCGGATTTTCTATAGTGCCCACATTCGGGGATCCCCTGCCAGATAAGGTAAGCCTGTCAGATAACTAAAGAAAGGACGGACGGTTAATGAAGGAAGGTTATAGTTTTTTTAACTCAAAAGAGCATGATCGGGTTTATAACGCAAAAGACTGGGCAGATTATTTTTTCCCGCTGTTCCGAACGGGTGTATTTAACGGACACCTGCAGGTCGTTGAAAATGAGGGGATGAGCGTAAAGGTAAATCCGGGATATGCGTGGATTGACGGATATAAGTATCATTTGTGGAATGAAGGCACATGGGATCTGGAAATAGCAAGCGGAAACATGAACCGCATGGACAGTATAGTTGTGCGGCTGGATCACACAAACAAATGGGTCAGAATATTCTGCAGAACGGGAAGCTATTACGCAGGGACGCCAGTGCCGCCTGCGCCGGAAATTTCGTCAACAATACATGAGATTGTCATCGCACATGTTCTGGTTAAGGCGGGAACAACGCGCATCACGCAGTCAATGATTAAAGATACGCGGATGGATAAAACGATCTGCGGATGGGTATGCGGAGCGGTAGAACAGATAGATTTTTCGCAGATTACGGCACAGTTCGACAGTTTTTTCAACGACTATAAGAAAAACATACTGAATGCGTTTAACGAATACGTCATTTGGCAGGATGACAAAAAAGCCGAGATCGAAGTCTGGCAGGCGGAAGAGGAAAAACAGACGGACGACTGGCAGAAAAAAGAAACGGATGACTTCAACACATGGGTGCAGGATTTCATCAACAAATGGGAATCGTGGCTTCTCGGCGAGACAAAAGGATGGCAGGAGGAGATCATTGACTGGTTCAATAACCTGCGCGAGCAGATCACAGAGAATGCGGCGGTGCAGCTTCAACTGCAGATCGGCAATCTGAATAACCTTGAAACAGAAGAAAAGGGCGACCTTGTATCAGCGATCAACAGCCTTGCCCTCACTTATGATGAGACAATGGCGATTCTTGCAGGCGTAAAGACTGTGACACTTACCATGAGTGCGAACGACGGCGCAAGCGTGGAAGGGCTGACAGTGACGCTGCACAATGTGGCGACAGGGGAAGATACGGTCATGGTATACAGCGGCGACGGAATCTCTTTTGAAGTGTTGGCAAGTAGGAAGTATATCTTGACAGTAGGATACATGGAAAATCATATAGTTCCTGACCCGGTAGAGATAATTATTACAGTTGAGGAATCATTGGAGCTGAATCTGGAATACGGGGTCGGGGATTTGGTTTTAGATGATCTTTCATGGGAGCAGATTTCTAACATAGCAGAAAGAGGAAAGCCCAGTAAGGTGTTTAACCTTCACGACACGAAAGAAATCGAGTTAACAACAGGAGAGAAGGTTATAGTGGAAATCGTTGGATTTAACCATGACACACTGGCGGATGATGAGACAAAGACGGCCGGTATCACATTTTGTACGAAAGACTGTCTTGCAACAACATGTAGAATGAATCCCACGGCAACCTGTGCAGGCGGATGGAAAGAGTCAGAGGCGAGAAAAACTCATATTAGGAAGTTTTTTTATGATGTACTGCCAGAAGAGGTAAAAAGTTGTATTAAATTGGTTTCAAAAAAGACAAGGCAGATGGAGAGCACAAGACCGATAGAGGTGACACATGATGATGTATGGATGTTTTCCGTAATAGAGATGGGAATAATTAATAACAGTGCCAGCATTAAAGAAGAAGGTACGCCGTATCCTGTATTTACAGAAAACAGTGACAGGATAAAGCATAAATCGGGAACAGTTTGGTTTTATTCGCTGAGGTCAGCAGACACTGTAGACAAAAAAGGGTTCTGGTGTATTAGTAGGTCAGGATTTATAACAAACAACATAGCGAGTGATGATTCCCATGGTATTGTTATTGGATTCTGTATATAAGGAGGAATGATCACAGCATGAAGCAGGCAGAAGAGATGATAAAGGCAGTCAAGGACTGGGTAGAAAGTAATCTGGGGAGAGTTAGGGAAGAGAGTGAAGGGGAGTATCTGAAAAAGACAGGTGATGCGAGCAAAGTCACAACTGCCTTTTCAAACTACGGGTCCCGGACACTTCCTACAAGCGGAGAGGAACTAGAGATCACCATTGGAAAGATCAGAAAGTATCTTTATGATCTCGGTAGTGGTATGGCGTTTTCAAAGGACGCAGATAATCTGACATGGAAGCAGATAATCAGATGTTATTATCTTAAGCACGCATCGACATCAGCAGCGTTTGAAGAAACGATATCAAACATGTTTACATCAGAAGAACTGAATTATGACCCGGATAACTGGCCACAGTGCTTATATTTATTGTACGGAACGGGAGGGGCAGTAAATACATCAGGCGTAAAAAGTGATGCGGATTTTTTCCGGGTGTATTTTTTGGCAAAGCCAAAAGGTAATATCAAAGTAATTCAAGCGGCATCAGTCGGGAGCACGGCGAGATTTTCTCTGGTAACAACATATGCACCTATAACGATCAAGGTTCCGAAAGGTTCGTATGCAAATGTTAGGGTAATGAGACTGCCCTTTGCTGCAGATTATGTGAATCGTTAGATTCAAAAAAAGTGAGGTGATCGAAAGTATGAATACAAAAATAGTTTTTTTGGATGGGAAGGAGTTTAATACCGATGGTTATTCAATCGGGATCAATCGGGTGTCTCTTCATATCGAAAATCCAGAAGAGAATTTAAGCGGCTTTATCATCTATGACGGGGACGGGAACATCCTGCATGACTGCTCTGACTTTATCTATCGTTGGGATGTAGTCGATCAGAAGGAAAACGCGATCTACTACACCAACGACCCGGATTACCGCCAGACAGAACCGTGGCCGGATCTGAGCAACATTTCTGAGCAGGCTGAACCGTTAAGCAACGAAGAACTGACAGAAGCTGTGGCCGACCTCATGTACGAGGTCAGCATGGCACAGCTCGGGTTATAGAGGGGAGGTGAAAGGATATGGCATATAGGATTATGAAAAGTCTGATTTCAAACAGTGGTAAGACAAACGAGGAGCTGTCCAACATGGCGGACGTATACTACGGTACCGGCAGGCTGACGGAGGAGCAGTACACGGAGATTGCCGGGCTGATCGGGCAGAGGGAACAGGGGGAGGCATGAGATGTACATAGGAGCGGATGAGGTTATCACTTTTGCGGCGGTATTATCTGCGCTGGCTGTGATCGGTGGCGTCCTGATTGCCGGGTATAAATGGTATGCAAGGCAGCAGGCGCAGGATGAGGAGATCGCAAAGATCAAGAAAGAGCAATGCCTTGTTGTCTATGGTATTCTTGCGTGTCTGAAGGGGCTTAAGGAGCAGGGATGCAACGGTCCCGTGACAGAGGCGGTGAACAAGATCGAGAAGCATATCAATAAGGCTGCGCATGACGAGGACGAAACATGAGGATGCGGAAAGCAGAAAAAGCCAAAAAAAAGAAAAAGCCGAAAAGAAGTAACTTCAGGACTTTTACAAAAAACTGGGTAGGAAGGCTTATGTATATCGCGGTGATCGACCTGCAGATTTCCTACTTGCTTGCATTTCTTGGGCGGGAGCAGATCGCAGAGGCGTTGTCACAGACCGTCGTGGTGGAGATTATCGGTGTGATGCTTGGATATTTTGGAAAGTCGTATTTTGAAACACGGGAGGCGGAGAGGATCCGGCTCCGGGAGGATGAAGTTGCACCGGTGCAACCGGTAGAAGAAATGGAGGAAATGGATTATGAATGAGGTGGTACTTGAGATTTTAAAGGTAATCGTGATGCTGGCGGTGCTTGTGGTGACAAGATATCTTGTTCCTTGGATTAAGGCAAAGATTGGTGCAGAACAGCTGGAGGAGGTAAAGACGTGGGTTAATGCCGCTGTGCTGATGGCGCAGCAGGTTTATGACGCAAAGCCGGGGGCAGAGCGGAAGGCGATCGTTGTGGATCTGATCCGCGGGATGCTGATTAAGAAGAACATTGATATTTCTACAGAACAGCTTGACACGCTGATCGAGGCGGCGGTGAAAGCCATGAAGATGCAGGATACGAAGGAGCAATACATTAAGACATACGGAATATAGGAGGGAACGGGATGAGGACAAGCCAGACAGGGATAGACCTTATCAAAAAATTCGAGGGATGCCGTCTTGATGCGTATAAGTGTCCTGCAGGTGTCTGGACAATCGGTTATGGACACACGGCAGGAGTCTCGGCAGGACAGAAGATATCTCCTGCGCAGGAAGAAGCATATCTCCGCGCTGATCTGGAGAAGTTTGAAAAGCTGGTTGCGAAGTATGACAACATCTATCACTGGACACAGAATGAGTTTGATGCAATGGTGTCATTCGCATACAATCTGGGCAGTATTGACAAGCTGAGTGCACGTGGGACACGGACGAAAGCAGTAATCGCGGAGAAGATGCTTCTTTATAATAAGGCAGGTGGGAAAGTGCTTGCAGGACTTACGAAGCGGAGGCAGGCGGAGCAGGAACTGTTTCTTGCAGGCGCAAAGGAAAATGCACCAGAGGCAGCAGGAAGCGCAGTCAAAGAGTATTCCCTTGCGGCGGATGGAAATAAGTCTGTATCAGCCAACTTCAAGGTGAAAGAGTTCCGCTGCAAAGACGGATCGGACAAGATTCTGGTTGATGTGGACTTTGTGATGGACAAGTTGCAGGCGATCCGGGACCATTTCGACGCGCCCGTGACGATCAACAGCGCATATAGGACGCTGGAACATAATAAAAAAGTGAAAGGCGCGAAAGCATCCTACCACCTGCAGGGGCGTGCTTTTGACATTGTAGTCAAGGATCACACGCCGCAGGAGGTGGCAAGATACGCACAGACACTCGGCATCCGTGGCATTATTCAATATAACGGGTTCGTGCATGTAGACAGCCGGGAAGCAAAGTATTGGGCACATGACAGTAATGGGAAGAGGATGAGCGTTAAGGAATTTTAGGCGATATGATATTAAAGAAGCTGGCAAGAACTATCTCGACCAGCTTCTTTTTTATTTGAACCAATAATTTTATAAAATTACATAAACAAAACCAAGCACACAAGATGCTTGGCTGTTTGTTGAAAAGCCTTACAGCGATCCAACTGGTATGTAATTATTCTTCGCAAAATAATTATAGCATCGCTGTTCGACTTTCGCAAGCCAGTTGGTGTACCTTTATTTTATAAGGCTATTGCGTCCAGCACTTCATAAATTCTATTATCAATTTTGTTATAGGCGATTCTTCTGGCATCTTGTTCATCTATTGCCTTAATGGTCAAGGTGTAGACAAACTTGTGATTGGATTTGTATGCGTAATGTACTGTGAAAAATTTCATTTTTCCTTATTTCTCCCGGCGAAACCCCGCCGCCAGAATTCCCGTCAAAAGGCTTTTTCCCATGGGCTCTACGGTCTTC
>ERZ778511.462-NODE-462-length-37866-cov-6.190817_pt1 | contig 37866 bp, 35 predicted proteins | sample MGYA00510347_ERZ778511 | MGnify/ENA primary metagenome ERZ778511 (study PRJEB29527, sample SAMN07138967) | mouse gut metagenome | material: feces | host: mouse | place: China:Nanjing | collected 2016-01-25 ...
AGACTGTTGAAACTATAAAAAAGAGACTGCCCAAACTTGTTAGACAGTCTCTTGCCGACTTGGGTCAGAAGGGCAGGGTGGAGGTTGTGGTGATATACCTGCGCTCAAATTCCTCGTTAGTCATGCAGAGCATCATTATGCCTTGTATGAGAGATAGAATTGCTGCAACCGAACCGCAGGACACCAGAGAAATAACCAGAAATATTATTCCGGCTGTGGTTTTGCCCAGGTAGAAATAATGAACGCCGAGCGAGCCGAGAAATATGGCGAGGAGAGCCGCTATGCCGCGGCTTTTTCCGTGGGGACCTTCGGCAAACGCATCATTTGCTGCCCAGCCCGACACATACTGGGAGTTGTTGCAACACTGCTGCTGGCTCTGTTGCTGCTGAGCTCCGAATGGAGGAGGGGTAACAAGGTCGCTCTGGCAATAACGGCATTTTATGGCTTCCTGCTTTATTTCTTCGCCGCAGTAGGGGCATTTTTTCGTATCTTCTGTCATGACAATGATGGTTTTTTCTGTTAAAAGTTGTAATCAGGCACAAAGGTATAGTTTTTCAAAGGCTGTCACAATACTTTCGGCAATATTTATGCAGCAGAAGGCAATTTTGTCGGTCAGTTCAATGTAACCGTCTATTCCCATGTCTATGCAATGGCTGTCAGTCAAAGTGTTGCGCAGGTATTCGACTGAGTTTCTTACAGGAGACAGAAAGAAGGATGCCGCTATCATTATGACTGCCGCTGTTGCGGATGCCGCTTTGTCCGAGACTTTCATTTTGAAGAGATGTGTTGTATGGTGCTGTTTTCTGTGAAAAGTTTCAAGGCTGTGTTCGGTACGGAGATGCTGTTTATGCGCATGTTAGTCGCGTATACAGTCACTCCGTCTTTGTTGTCGCTGTCCATTATCAGCGCGTTGACGCAAGTAAGCGAGTCGCCCCTAAGGTTTGCCTGATAGTTGCCGTTGTGCGGAATCAGGGAGTCGATTTCGCTGCCGTCAAGATATAGGCTTATTCTGTTTCTCCACGTCGATTTCATCTTTACATTGTTGATTTTGCATGAGTTCAGCATGACAGACGTGAATCGTGATGTGATATTGAGAGAGTCAGACACCATGCCGTTTATAGCCACTGAGTAGTCACAGCCCAAGAACATTGATACTATCGGATAGGGGGTGGTGACAGTAACTGGCACTGGGCAATTTAGCCGCCGGAGTCTGTAGCTGCCGGGGTCTTTTATAGTGTCTTCCGGTGGAGTCTGAATGGAAATACGCAGAGTATCACCCGTGTTTTCGCATAAAAGAAACCGTTTCAGCTGATCGGGGACAGATATGGTTACATTTTTTGCAGTATCGCTCACATTGACGCGTATGCCGGCAAAAGAATCGGAAATAATAGACATTTTGGAATTGTTCACAGTCGGTATAACCAAAGTGTTGAAGCGTTTTGCATTAAAGGTATGGCATGGCGCCCCTTCCTCAACTGTTATCGTGCTATCGGTGTAAGGCACGCCCTTAAGACATTCATGTGCTACGATGCCAAGCATCAGCGCCCAGCACACTGCCGTCATGGCAATCATTATGACAGTACTCTTTTTCATTTCAGGCTCTTGTTATTGTTGTTGCAGAAAGCGCGGTATTCATCCGCAAGATTATCGGCATTCCAGCCGAAGTAAGATATTCGTTCGAAGAAATAGGGCAGCTCCTCGGCATAGAACACGTCGCGGCGCATCTCAAGGATTTTTTCGCCGGCGCTGTCGCTGACAAAATAGCCGAGACCGCGTTTGTTAAACACAATGCCTTTCTGTTCGAGGTATTCATATGTTCTCACAACCGTATTGGGGTTTACCTCGACTTCTGCGGCAAACTCCCGTACAGAGGGTATGCGCCCGCCTGCGGTGTAGCGCCCGGACGTTATGGCATCCATGATACGGTCGCCCAACTGGAGGTATATGGCTTTGCTGCTGTTAAAATCCATATTGTCAGCGGCGAGTGGTTATTACATCCAGTTCACGCAGCCTTAGCCACGCCATGGCGAGATTGAACACTATGGCTGCAATTTCCAGACAAATGAAAAATTCCACACAGTGTTCTTCAAGCCATGATTGCTGTATGTATATCAATCCATGATAGAGCTTGTCGGTAAGCCAGACCGCCGAGGCTATATAGCAGATAGCCAGGGCTGAAAATACAACGAATGTTTTCAGCGCGGAGGTCTTGTGCCATATCACCGAGCCGAGAATAAACAGAGACTCCGCTGCGAGAAAGCCGACGGATATGAGTGTCACTACGCCGAATGTGTGCCATTTGGGCAGTATGAGATCACGAATCTCCGGTTTGAAAACCGCAACATATAGCGGCATTGGCTCTATTACATGCACCATGCAGCTAACCATAAGACACCGCAGACTCTCTGCCACGCACACCAGAACAATGAATGCCACAGGAAATACAATCATGTAAAGCACCACGCGCGAAATCAGTTTTTCGGAAGCGTTTGCCGGAATCATGAGAAGGTTTATTCTGCCCTGCTTGTTTTTCAGAGTAGAGAATATGTTCGAGCATCCCAGCACTCCGAGAATATAGCCTGTGACTATGTACATCGGCACAAGCCTGAGCATGGCACTGTCGTGGTTAGGATAATCCGAGGTATATATAATGTAGTTGGCTTCTAACGAATATACGCAAGCCAAAAACACCAGTATGCCGAGAATGCCTGCCAGTGCAAGCAGAAAGAATCGTTTGTTTTCCGTTATGTAAAGCCTGGCAAGCAGCGCGCAGCGGCTTGGGCTGAAAGAATCCTTTGTCATGTGTGCGGCAGATTTTTATTTGTTTTGAAAAATGGATGAGAGAAGCTCCGGATTGGAGAGCGCGAATTCAAACAGCGATTCCAGATTAAACTCCGTGTCAGAGTTGTCGTTGTTCGCCACGATTATGTTGCTGCCTCCTACAGACGGTTGGGAGTAGAAAGCTTCGCTGATGAGGCGAGGGTTGTTGGTAGACATGAATCTGAGTCTTGACAGTATGGCGCTTACCGCCTGGTTGAACAGCACTCGGTTGCTGTCGGTAACAACCACATGGTCAAGGATGCGGTCTATGTCGCGCACCTGATGCGTTGATATCAATATAGTGCGCTCATCGTCCATAGACTATACAATGAATTTGCGGAAGCGGCTCTTGCCCGGAATGTCGAGCCCGTTTGTAGGCTCGTCGAGCAGCAGCAGCGGTGTGTTGCAGGCAAGGGCGAAACTCATGAACGCTTTCTTTTTCTGACCCATTGACAGCGCCCCGAGGTGCAAATCCCCGTCAAGGTCGAGGGTGTCAAGATGCTTTTTCAGGTCCTCATGGCTGAAACGCGGATAGAAGCGCGAGTTTATAGAAAGGTATCTGCTCAGCGATATATTAGGCAGATTAAACTCTTCCGGCACTATGAATATGTCTGACACGGTAGACGGTAGTCGGAGTCTGGTGTCTGCGCCGTTGAACAGAACCTGCCCTTTTGCCGGGGTCAGCAGCCCCGCGATAAGGTATAGCAGCGTAGACTTGCCGGCACCGTTGCGACCGAGTAACCCGTAGATGCCTCCGGGAGCCAGCGACAGCGAAAAATCGCTGATAACCGGCGACGATTTGCGGTAGGCGAACGAGACGTTTTGGATATCAAGCATAGTGTAATAGTATAATAGTACACTGCAAATGTAATGATATCTGTTCCAATTTTCCAAATTTTTTGCCAAAAAAATGTTATCCCGCCCGGTATGTACTGCCTTCCGTGGCGCCTTCACCTTGATTTCGCATCAAGCCTGTGGCTGTTGCACAAAAAAATGAAGATTCTGTAAGATATTGAATTACAGAACCTTCATTTGAGCCGCGAGTGGGACTCGAACCCACGACCTTTTCGTTACGAATGAAATGCTCTACCAACTGAGCTATTGCGGCTGATTGCAATCTGTTATTTAAAAGCCATGCAAAGTTAATAAAAATACTTTACAAACCAAAATATTCCATGTCAAACTCTCAAACATCTAACGCTCGCCGGGCTTCACCTCGCCAGACTCCATACTCTCGCCGGGCGCATCGCCTCAGTGACTGTCACTTTTACCTGTTGAAGCAATTGTGTCGGCAAGTATATCGCGATAAGGAGCTCCCGCCTCTTGTTGTACTGACGATTTTGATTTACGTTTTTTGGATTGCCGCTTCGTATTCCCACGTTTACCGCTTGTTCCGTCAGAATCATCACCTCTGTCATCGGATACGGAATCGGACATTGTGATTTCAACAGGTTCATAGTCCGTACTGTTCCGGCTATCACGCATACGTCTCCCTCCGAGCCCCCAGAACAAGGCTCCGAACAACAGGACACATATCAGCAGTGTCCAGGCTCCTTTTCGTTCATTGGTACGCATAAAATCCGTCTCTGCCGTTTACTCATTACCTTCCAGCAGGTCGGGGCGCAACCTGCGGGTGCGTTCAAGAGCCTGTTCATGACGCCATTCCGAAATCTTGGCTTCGTGTCCGGACAAAAGAATGTCGGGCACCCTCCAGCCATTGTATTCTGCCGGACGCGAGTAAACAGGAGGCGCAAGAAGATTATCCTGAAACGAGTCCGACAATGCGGACTGCTCGTCGCCTATAGCGCCGGGAATAAGACGCACCATAGCATCGGCAATTACAGCAGCCGGCAATTCCCCTCCGGTCAGGACATAATCGCCTATTGATATTTCCTTGGTTACAAGATGCTCCCTGACTCTCCAGTCCACACCCTTATAATGACCGCAGAGTATTATTACATTTTCAAGCAATGAAAGGGAGTTTGCCATCGGTTGGTCAAAACGCTCCCCGTCGGGAGACGTAAATATGACTTCGTCATAATCCCTTTGCGATTTCAACGCAGATATACAGGCATCGATGGGCTGTATCTGCATTACCATTCCCGCCTCACCGCCGAAAGGATAGTCATCAACCTTGCGATGCTTGTTTGTGGTGTAGTCGCGAAGGTTATGTATCGCGATTTCCACAAGTCCTTTGTCTTGCGCACGCCTGAGTATGGAGCAATTGAAGAATGGCTCAAGCATCTCCGGCATCACGGTTATCAAATCGATTCTCATGCCGCAAATTTACTAATTTTTTTCCAAACCGCAAGAATGCAGGAAAGCCGGACATTAAGCCCGGCATTCCTTACTTACTTTTGTGTAATTCTATGTGTGTATTTTCACGGATGTGTATGAGGTGAGGATCAATCCATTTCTTCGTCAGCCTCATAACCGCCCATCTCGCGGATTGCGTTGCGAAGCATGGTATGCTGCTGATAAAGGTTGTTTACAGGCATCTCTCCCTTGGTATAGTCGTGCATCGGACTCTTGAGGAAGAAGCTGAGGAAACGCTGCGTGCCGTAACGGCCTGCGCGTGCCGCAAGGTCGCTGAGAAGCACAAGGTCAAGACAGAGCGGAGCAGCAAGAATTGAATCGCGGCAAAGGAAGTTGATCTTGATCTGCATCGGATAGCCCATCCAGCCGAAAATATCGATATTATCCCAGCCTTCCTTGTTGTCGTTGCGCGGTGGATAATAGTTGATACGCACCTTGTGGTAATACTGGGTATCCTCGTCATTGCCATGACCATAAAGATCCGGTTGATTCTCCGGAACGAGAATCGTCTCAAGGGTAGAGAGTTTGGAAACCTCTTTTGTGCGGAAGTTTGCAGGCTCGTCAAGCACAAGACCGTCGCGGTTGCCGAGAATGTTTGTAGAGAACCAGCCGTTCAGACCAAGGCAACGGTCGCCGATGATAGGAGCGAAACCGGATTTCACCAGTGTCTGACCTGTCTTGAAGTCCTTGCCTGCTATAGGCATTTTGGTCTTTTCCGCAAGTTCCCACATTGCGGGAATGTCAACTGTCGTATTGGGTGCGCCCATGATGAACGGACAACCTTCTGTCAGCGCCGCATACGCATAACACATCGACGGAGCGATATGCTCTTTGTCGTCAGCCTTCATTGCAGCTTCAAGCGCCTCCAAAGTTCCGTGAATCTTTTCATCTACCGGAACATACACCTCAGTAGATGCAGCCCAAAGCACAACCACGCGCTCTACGCCGGTCTCTTTCTTGAAATTGCGGATATCCTCGCGGATCTGCTCGGTCATATCCCAGCGATCTTTGCAATCCTTCACATTGTCTCCGTCAAGACGCTTCGCATAATTATGGTCGAATGCGGCTTTCAATGGCTTGATTGCCTCAAGCTCGTCTTTTACCGGATTGATATCCTTCTCTTTCAGCACCTCTGCGTTGATAGCCGCCTCGTATGCGTTGGCAGGATATACATCCCATGCGGCAAACACTATGTCATCAAGCGTTGCAAGCGGAACGATATCCTTATAATGCAGATATTTCTTGTCTTCGCCTTTGCCAATGCGAATCTTATCATATTGAGTGCAGGAACCGATAGGTTTTGCCAACCCCTTGCGAGTCATGAATACACCGGTCATGAATGTCGATGTAACGGCACCGAGACCTACCACCATTACGCCAAGTTTACCTTTGGGCGCTTCTGCCTTTTTTGTTGCCATAATCAGTTTATGTGTGTTTTTTTATTGGTTTATGTTAATTTTCTAACGGTCGCTCTTCCGGCAACCTTTGGGAAACCTCGAAAACCCTTTCTTGATTTCCGGCGGTAAAATTATGACTACTTTAGCAGACTGCAAACAATTTTAAGAAAAAAATAAGGAGGCCTAATCTTAAACATTCTTAAGAGACCTCCTTATTAGCCAATATTTATTAAAATTATAATTTATCAGATAAATTCAGTTAAAATTTGTTAATTGGGCTTTGATGGATAATTAGCCCGATTTTAGAGTTTTTCCAACATTTCCGGAAGCTGTCTGATGTCGGAAATTGTGTTTGGATATGTCTGCATATCCTCTTCTTCCGTCCAACCTTTGCCTTTGATCCATACTGCCGCACATCCTACTTTTTCCGCAGGTTCTATATCCTTACGGAAGCTATCGCCGACCACGACCGTTTCCTGCGGCAGGCAACCGAGAGCCTCCACGCCGAGACTGAAAATCTTCGGATCCGGTTTCCTCACACCTACCACTGCACTCTCTATGATCTCTTTGAAATATGTGTCGATGCCGAAATCCTTAAGCACGGTCTCTACATTTCCATAGAAATTGGAAACGAGCACAAGGGGATATTTTTCACTCAATTCCTTAAGCACCGGCACTGCCTCTTCCACTTTTGTTCTTGCCGAATGGTAACAGATGCCAGCGATTTCACCGGCTTTCGCCTCAACCTGCGCCGGGGGGAAAAGACCCTGTCCGGAAAGCCACTGCAGCTCAAGACGCATCTTGATAAGAAGAAGATCTCCGAAGTCATGTTCCGGCAGAATATGCCTTGTCCGGGCAAGTTCCCTCTCGGCATACACGTATGCTTCGCGAAACTCTGCCTTATTCACGGCAACTCCCGCCTTTCCGTAGGCACACCATATGACTTCGCTCCAATGGTCGCCGCCGGTGTCAAGCGTGCCGCCGTAATCGAAAATTATACCTTTTATTTCCATATTACCTATTTGTTTAACTGTGTGTGGAATGACTTGCATATGCGTTCATGACGCCACATCATATATATCAGAACGCCATTCAGCACCGTGAGTTCGAAAGCGAAGTAAAGCCACGGCATGCGGAATATGAGTATTGCGGCGAACAAGGCGAAGGTACGGGTATTGAACGACAATATGTTGGTATATTTCATCAATGGCTTGCTCTTTGCCCTGAATGCGTCACGGAACGACTGAGGCACACTGTTTCCATATTTTTCGCGCAGTGCGGCACGAAGTTTCTGCATGCCGGGGGTGCGCTTTTCCTGACCCACAGTATAATTTGTGTAAAACGCGAGTGTCAGTTTCTGCCAGAAATTATATTTCCAGCTCAACGAATGGAACTTCTCCCACAGGAACTCGGCACGCTCAAGCTCACTGCCGTCCTCCCCCTTGAGAAAATAGAGATGGAACTGGCGGTAATAGTCACCCATAGCCGCCTGCACGGCATGACAGACTCCCGTAACCACAGCAATCACCCAGATTACCCATTGATGCGCCATAAAAAACTCACTTGTCATGTTTTCCCTGAAGCAGATGGCTATGTATATGGCGGCAAACCAGAAGTCGCCGCTCAGTCCGTCGAGTATCCTGCCGATTCGCGAATATTGCCTGGTCATGCGGGCAAGCTGACCGTCGGCACTGTCGAAAGAATCAGCCCAGACAAGCAAAAACACGCCTATTATATTCCACCAGAAATAGTTTATCCAGGGACTTGAATTCTCGTTGAAAAAGAAACACACGCCTGCTCCCACACCTAAAAATATGGAAGCGATGGTTATGGCATTGGGGGTCACTCCGAGTTTTTTTGCAAGCAATGCCCACATATATCCTATGGGACGATAGAATATGAGGTCAAATGTCTCCTCTGTATCCATCGATTTCAAAGAATCCTTGAAACCTGACTTTTTTTCTTTTTTATCGCTCATGACTATAATTGCAATTTCTACCTTAAAATATCAGTCCTGAAATTATCTGCGGCGCCTTTCCTTTATTGCCTGCAACACACATTTCGCAATATGCGGTGCCGCCTCGGCACGACATGGCGCGAAACTCGGCCAGTCGTTGAAATCTATTATGCGTATCGACCCGTCGGGATCAACTATGCAATCTCCGCCATATACCTTCACATCCATTATTTCAGATGCCTTCTGACATATGGATTTAAGATAATCCTCGTCAAAATGAAGACCGCGTGACTTACCGTTGATTGCCTCGTGTCCGTATTTGCTGTGTCCTTCATCGAATGGATAGAACCAGAAAAACCAGGGCTGACCCTGCACTCCGTAGAATTTGATAAGGTCTCCTTCGAGATGCTTGTTTATCACAGCGCGACGGATACCTCTGTAGAAGTATTCATGAAGAACCTCCTGCGCCTCCTGGGAATGGCGGCAATAGCTCACGTCTTCCTTATGCATGGCATGAAAGTCGCCACGCTTTATCCAGACTTTCCCATAGCCGTTTTCCTCAAGTTCGGCACGGACATCCTCGTTTGTATTCACTATAAGACTTTCCGGATAAGGTATGCCGTTGCCAAGAAGAAGCCTTGTCATCTTTTCACGGGTGCAGTTTTCAATTCCATAGCCGGAATTGATTACAAGATGTCCCTCGTCTTCAAGATGCATCAGTTTTTCTATAGAAGCTTTTTCCCGACACATGTTGAGTATGATGTCCTCGGTAACGTTACCGTTCTGAAACTGCTCTTCATTATAAATCCTTACCTCGCAGCCGCGCTTACGCAACTGGTCAGCGACGGCATTGAATATAGCCGCGTCATTCCCTATATGGTTCGGTGAATACGCGCCGGCGCGCATCACCCCCGCAATTTTAATATCTGCCATGTTTTTTAGTGAGGAATTAGGAATTGGTTGTTATGAACCGCTCGGCTTTCTCTATGTCTCCGGCATGATCCACATCAATAATCTTACCCATGTCGTATGCCTTGAGTGCCAGACCGGACTCGACAAGTGCGCGCTGATAATTACGCATGCGGCTCGTTCCGTTTGCCAGACAGCCGTCGAGCACCTCGACCGCTTTGTCTCCAAGTCCGTATATGCCTCCGGAAACAAACTCTGATTCATCGTCTGACCTGCCATCCGCAGGAGCATCCAGAAACGCGGTGATATTCATTTCCTTGTCAGTCTCGACATACAGGGGTTTCTCATCGTCCACAAACGATGTCACCGCCATCATACCCTCGGTTTCCGCGCTTGCCGATTCGTAAGCACGCACGTATCCTGCAAAATCAGGTTCTCTGAAAATCGTGTCCACTGTGGTCACGATGAAACGGCCATGCCCTTTGAGCAGTCTGCCGATCTCATAGAAGCTGTGCATTGACGAGGGTGTCGTCTTGACCACAAGCTCTATATGCACCGGCAATTCCCGCTGGAGTCTCTCCACAAATTGCCGGACTTCCGACATGTGCTCGTTTACTATCACACATATCCGTTCCGCTCCGTTCTCCTGAAATATCCTTATAAGCCTGCCGATCATCGGTTCTCCGTTGAGAGGGACAAGGGGCTTGGGGAAAGCCACACCCTCCTGCACAAGCCTCGATCCTTCCCCGGCGGCTATGATTCCAAAATTCATTCTGTTATTTCTTCTTTAGTAAGGTCTATCGTTTTGTCGGCTCCTTTCTCTGTGCGGACCTTACGCAATGGATTTGCCGAGGCGGTCTGATGCGCGGTGCGGTTGCGATAAAGGTCTATGGCTTTGTAGATCGCCTGCCGCATCGAGGTCGGGTCGGCTTTGTCTTTCCATGCGAGATCATAGGCGGTGCCATGGTCAGGCGATGTGCGCACGTACGGCAGACCTCCGGTGAAATTCACACCCGTATCCCCCGCTATTGCCTTGAAAGGAGCAAGCCCCTGGTCATGATACATCGCAAGCACTCCGTCGAAGTTACGATATGCGGCAGAAGCGAAAAAGCCGTCCGAAGAATACGGACCGAACACAAGAATACCCTCCTTCTTGGCATCCTCGAGCGCCGGAATGATCTCATCTTTCTCTTCATTGCCGAGAAGACCCTCGTCGCCGCAATGCGGATTAAGGGAGAGCACTGCTATTTTGGGGCGTTCGCATGTGAAATCACTTTTAAGCACCCGCACGAAGCTGTGGATCTGATCAAGCACCCTTTTGCGGGTAATGGTCTCGGGCACTTTGGAAAGCGGGAGATGCGTGGTGACAAGCGCCACTTTCAGATAGTCATTGAAAAGAATCATCAGTGCGTGCGCGCCGTTGCCGAGACGCTGCTGAAGATATTCGGTATGCCCGGGAAAACGGAATTCCTCGCTCTGAACCGCTTTCTTTGAAATCGGAGCAGTCACAAGCACCTGGATATCCCCGTCTTCAAGGGCTGCCGTGGCAAGCTCAAGCGCCTTGACTGCCGCCATACCGGACTTTTCGGTAGGGACTCCCGGCTCCACATCGTTGTGTGTGACACCGATCTCGACAATATTCAGTTTCCCATCGCGAATATCACCCTTATTCTTTACAATATGTATCGGAAGCAGTTCGAGCTTGAACTCCCTGCGGGCTTTCTCCACAATCTGAGGACTTCCGAAGAACACAGGAGTGAAAAGTTCGGGAACTCTCTCGTCCGAGATAGCCTTGAGCGCGACCTCATATCCTATGCCGTTTATATCGCCGTGGGTAATACCCACTCTTATTGGTTTTCCCATATTTTTTCAATTAACCTCCAAAATTACAAAAATTATACGAGATTCTGAAATCTCAGACGTTTGCAATTCGTTTTGACTTCCATACGCTTTGAAATCTATGGTTGCCAGATCTCTGTCAGGCTATTTGGCAAGCATGCCGCATGCCGCCGCGATATCCTCCCCGCGCGATGCGCGTATTGTTGCGGTGATTCCCTTGGAATTGAGATAGCTCCGGAACATCAGCATCCGGTCTTCACTGCAAGGCACCAGATCAACTCCGGGGATGGCATGAAAACGAATCAGATTCACACGGCAGTCAGCCTGACCGATAAGTCTAACAAGCATTTCCGCATGGGCGATGTCATCGTTAACATTGCGCCACATTATATATTCAAGCGAAAGACGACGCTGATGGCTGAAATCATAACCGGAAAGCAGTTTCATAACCGTTGCGATAGGGAATGCCTTTTGCGCGGGCATCATCGACTCGCGCTGGTAGGCATCGGCGGTGTGAACGCTGATCGCGACATGCACCTGCGTTTCTTCAAGCAATTCCCTGAGCTGCGGAAGTTTCCCGACAGAAGACACCGTAATGCGCTTCGGGCTCCAGGCAAGACCCCAGGGCGCGGTCAGAATCTCGATGACCTTTTTCACTTCACTGAAGTTGTCGAGCGGCTCCCCCATTCCCATAAAGACGATATTGGTCAACGGCGTCATGGGTTCGTATCCTTTCTGGGGAGCCGGAGGAATGCTCAGAACCTGGTTAATTATCTGCGAAGCCGTGAGATTTGCCTTGAATCCCATGCGACCTGTCGCACAGAAATAACAATTCATCTTGCATCCGACCTGACTCGACACACATAGAGTCGCGCGGTCCTTGTCGGGAATATACACCGACTCTATGGCGTTCCCATTTCCAACCTTGAACAGATACTTGACAGTGCCGTCCGATGATTTGTGAGCCGCAGAAGGAGCTTCACGACCTATCTCGTAATTCTCCGAAAGCCATTGCTTGTTCTTTTTAGAGATATTTGCCATCTCGTCGAAAGAAACCACTTTCTTGTCATATATCCACTCTGCGAGCTGCTTGCCGACGAACCTCGGCATTTTGCCGCGCTGCGCCACACCCTGCAACTCTTCAAGAGTCATTCCTATGAGCGTTATCTTGTTTTCCATATTTCAACATATTTTTTTTAACAGCTTCTTATTGCCGTTGCTGTCGTAACGGCTCGTAAATTAAAAAAGCCTCCTATTGTAGAAATGGAGGCTTTTTCGTGTATCGTCCTAAAGCCGAATCAATCACCGGCTTCAAACTTATAGATATTGTTCTTGACTTTATTGTCACCCTTGATCATCTCAAGAAGGTTGGGATTCACAAGCTGATAATACTGCTGTTCATACATCTGGTCGCTAAACGGGAATTTTTCGGAACCCTTGCCTGTAACCTGATATACATAAACACCATCCTCGCCTTTGGTGATGACAACTTTCTTGTCTGCCTTCGAGCCGTTGATGCGACCCATAACCGCCGGATCGGCTACACCTGCGTTGTGTCCGAAACGGAATGTAGACACATTCACAGGATCAACGCCCATTGCCTGAGCCGCGCTCTGAAGACTCTGGGTCTTCTTGCTGAATTTACCCACAAGCTTGTCGCCGGCTTTCGATGCGCGCACCTCACGGGTAAGCATCGCGTTCACATCAGGATTGGAAACGGGAACAAAGTCATCATAACTTCTTTCGACCGCCACTGCATACAATGCGGGGGTGATGGCATTCTTGGATTCGTAGATGTGGCTTACTTCGCCATCCTCGCCATCAATCATCACCCAGCGCACAACCTGACGGCTGTCGGGATAATACGAGTTCATTCCCATCATGCGGGGCACTGCGGGTGTGGACTGTGTGAAGCTGAAGTTCTGGATCGTATATCCGGCTTTCTCGGCATTCTTCACAAAATCGGCGGCAGTCTTGTTTTCAAGGAGGAATTTCTCAAGTTTCGCACGCTCGTCACCGACTGTCTTCACGCTCGGACCGAGAACAAACTCCGCAAGATCATATTCGTAAATTGTCTTGGGTGATTTCTGCTCTACGATTTTACCGATAAGCATACCCTGAGGACCGCCCTGAAGGGTAACATATCTGCCACCTGCGCTACGGAGACTGTCAAGCATTTCGTCGGCAATCGCGTTGGTTGGACCCTGCGCTGTATAAAGAGGTATCCACTGGTTGAGCTGAGGAGCCACACTGTCCGTAGAGAAACGGACTGAGACAGAGTCAGCCGGAAGTCCGGAATTCAGAGCCGTGAGCACTTTGTTTCCGAGAGCCTCGGTAGCCGCGCTTACGAGATTGACCTGAATGGAGTCTACAGCCTCTGTGCGTTTGCCTACACGTACAACCGTGAAACCCTGAACGGTCTCGGAAATAAGTTTCACACTGTCTTTGGGTGCATTCATCACGAACTCCTTGACAGCTCCTGAAGGGAGATCTGCGGCACGCACTGCGTGATGGCTCATGCTCACGCCCTCTTTCTTGGTGGCTTTGCTGAGCTGACCCGCGCTGTCGCGAAGTTCCTTGATTGTATTCTGGGCAAGCTGACGCGCTGCCGCGCGGTCTGCCGATGAAGCAGAGATGCTTACGCTGATAAAGCTTACGTCTTTTGTCTCTTCGTCAACTCTGAAAAGACCTTTCTTCTCGGAATATGCCTTCTTGAGCTCGTCGGAGCTTACAGGATATTCTTTGGCATCGAGCGAACCGTAAGGAAGATAAGCCACATCAACAGCCGTAGTGGTTATATAGTCGTTATAAAGAGCCTTCTTGTCAAGGTCGTTTGCCTTTACTGTTCCGGCAAGGACTCTCTGATATACGCTCCCTTTTATTGTTTCCTGCATCTCTTTTTCAGCATTGAGCCAAAGACGCTGGAACGGCTCCATCTGAGCGTCGGTCATACCGTTACGTTTAGGATTGAAGATAACCTCATATGCCTGCTGCGGAGTCTGGACACTCAGTCCGGCGGCATTAAGCTGGCGCACTATATCCATCACTCTCTGGTTCTGCGGGTTCTCTATCATGTAATAACGCAGAAGATTGCCGGTGGTGCGTATACCTGCCTTGTCGGCGGCGGATATCACGATATCCTCCTGCATGAGCTGGTCAAGTGCCATCTGGGCAAGAACCTGTGTGTCGAAATTTGCAAACTGAGCCGGATTCTGACGGCGTGCTTCCTCAAGCTGGTTGTTGAGTTCTTCGCGTTTGCGCTGATAGTCATGGAAGTCAATTTTGGTGCTTCCGACTTTTGCGATTGTGGTGCGCTCCCCGAAAATGTTCTGACTGTTGGTCAGTGCGTCACCGATGATGAAGGCGAGAAGAGCCACTCCGATCACTACGATGAGAAACACTGATTTGCTTCTGATTTTCTCTAATGTTGCCATTCTTTATATAGCTGTTTTAATTAATTTCCTTATTCGTCAATGGTAATGCCGATTAAGACGTTTATTTCCCCGATCAGGTCAAAAACGCATAATTTTCGGCTAATAAACGTGCAAAGATAATATTTTTGACAATAATCGGCAAATTTCAACACCATAATTGTCAAAAAAATAAGGAATCGGTTTCTATATGCGAAACCGATTCCCCGATATGTTTCTGACATGATGTCGTTTTTACGAAATGCCGAAGGCTTTGCGTATGTCATCTACCGCATCAAGTTTCTCCCAGGTGAAAAGCTCTACCTCTTTCACTATTTTCTCATTCTCATAGCGCGATTTGAACTCCTTCCTGACTGTGCGGGGCTTGCGACCCATGTGACCGTATGAGGCTGTTTCGCGATAGATCGGATTACGCAGTTTCAACCGCTCCTCTATCGCTTTGGGACGCATGTCGAAAAGCGCCGTAACCTTGTCGGCGATTTCGGAATCTGTCATTGCCACTTTCGACGTGCCGTAGGTATTCACGAACACGCTCACAGGCTGAGCCTTGCCTATGGCATATGCAACCTGAACAAGAACTTCATCAGCCACACCCGCCGCCACAAGATTCTTGGCGATATGACGGCAGGCATAAGCCGCCGAGCGGTCGACTTTCGACGGGTCTTTGCCAGAGAAGGCTCCTCCGCCATGCGCACCCCTGCCGCCGTAGGTGTCTACGATTATCTTGCGGCCTGTAAGACCGGTGTCGGCATGTGGACCTCCGAGAACGAACTTTCCGGTGGGATTCACATGCAGAATCAAATTGTCGTCAAAAAGATTCCGGATTGCGGCCGGCAGCTTGGACTTGACACGCGGAAGAAGGACGTCTTTCACATCATTATAAATCTGTTCGAGCATCTTTTTGTCTGCCACGGCACGAGCCTCGGCGGTGTCTTCAAGAGGCTCGATAAAGTCGTCATGCTGGGTGGAAACGACAATTGTGTGTATTCTCACCGGTCTGTGGTTTTCATCATATTCAACAGTTACCTGACTCTTGGAATCAGGACGGAGATATGTGGTGAGCTTACCTTTGCGGTAATAATTCATGGTGTCACCCTCGCGACGGATGTCAGCAAGCTCGCGAAGCAGAAGATGCGACAGGTCAAGTGTCAGCGGCATGTAGTCTTCAGTCTCGTCTACGGCATAGCCGAACATCATGCCTTGGTCACCGGCGCCCTGAAGGTCTTCGGCATCCATGTCCTCGCCACTGCGGCTGACGCCGCGGTCGATATCCTCGCTCTGCTCGTGAATGGTACTGAGAATTCCGCATGCATCTCCGTCAAAACGGTATGCGCCACGGTTGTAACCTATCTCATTGATCAAACCGCGAATAGAGTTCTGTATGTCTACGTAAGCCTGAGAGCTAACCTCTCCGGCAACAACCACCTGTCCGGTAGTGCAAAGCGTTTCGATTGCGACATGACTTTCCGGATCACGCGCAAGAAATTCATCAAGCAGAGTATCACTTATCTGGTCAGCCACCTTATCGGGATGACCTTCGGAAACGGATTCCGATGTAAATAAATAATTCATATGTAATTTTAGGTTTTCGGTTGTCGGTTGTCAGCCGTGTAGTTTTAACAAAAAGAGTAACCGCTGTCGCGATCACTCTTTATAATGCAAATTATGTCGTCATTGTTGAACATGACTCCAGGAAGAGCCATACCTAAAGATGCGATTTTAGCATTTTTTTGAGTGGTTGCAAGCAGCCAAATTTCTCCACTTCCGTCTCCTGACCTTCTTACTTCTAAATTATAATAAGAAAGACCAGTCCGCAGAATTGCAATGCAAATTTAATATATTTTCATGACAACAGCAACTTTAAAAGACAAATAAGCGTTAAAATTCTATAATTAAAATTTTATGATATGATCAAAATGATGCTACTTGCCGGTGCCGGCGGATTCGTGGGCACATGCGGACGGTTCCTGATCGGGAAATGGAGTTCCGCCATGTTTCATGGGGCATTCCCTATGGGAACATTTCTTGTAAACATTATTGGCTGCTTCGTTATCGGACTCCTCTTCGGACTATTGGAGAAAGCACATGTCATGACACCGGGAGAAAATGTCATGCTGATCACCGGTTTCTGCGGAGGTTTCACGACATTCTCATCTTTCGCCGACGACATGTGGGTTCTCGGTAGCAAAGGAGACTGAACCACGTTCATCCTATATCTGGTGCTTTCTGTTGTAATCGGCATCCTCCTCGTATGGGCAGGACGCGCAATCATCAGATAAAATCATCAAAAACACAATTACGGGCTGCCTGCCGCGCCATTCCCGACGCAACAGGCAGCCCATAAAACTTTATCTTTATTAATACAAGAATCAAACTACATGTAAAAATCCACATGTAAGAGCCATAACTTTCATTCAATATATATTTTAATGACTTTCATCACATCTTTTCCGGAAGCTTTTGCAACATAAATTCCTGAAACAAGATTCCCGACATTCAACGACCCGTTTGGGGTGCGAAGTATTTCCCTGCCCTGCATGTCATATATTGCAATAATGTCTGAGTCATCTGCAATCAAAGTATCACCTTTAAGGAAGAGCTGCATATCACCTCGTTCCTCAAGTTCCCTTACATCCGACAATGTTTTTTCTGTTACCTTATCAGACGTTGCAAGCAGATAGTAGTCCCTGCCTCCTTCAAATACGAAATCCGGTAATTGCGAGCCATTGTTCCAGTTATTCAAAATAAGATTATAACTTCCTTCTGACCGGTTATGACCAAATACTTTATATTTCGTTCCGTCAATCACAACCTCGTCAATCGGTGCCTGTCCGGGCCAGCCGCCCCAGAACTCGTCGGTTGTCAACGCTCCATAAGCATATGCGCCCATAGATGCATAACCCGTCTTGTCATCCACATATATGTGCCAGTCATAAACAGGCACAGGTGGCAGTTGTCCTTCTATTTCAACATTATCAATAGCAAGTGCCGGAGCTGCGGCGAAATTATTACCGGAAGCCACAGCTATCTGCCACATCAGGTAAAGCTCCGCACCGGGAATCAGTTCCGCCGATAAAAAACCGGTTTTTAAAACTGTCTCTCCGGGAACCACCTCGAATCCGGCTGTGACATCATCGGCATCGAAATGATGATTAAGGTTTTCATCCGAATTTTCAACCCAATTAACACCATCATTGGAATAAAAAAGAGTCACATCAAAACCTGCCGGATTAGAACCTTTACGATATTTCTCGATATCATAACTTAATGAAATATCCGTAAGTTTCTTTTTACCGCTATTGGTCAGCAACAACATGACGTTAACCTTGCGCGTGCCACCGGCAACACCGGTTGTGATACCACCCACCGCACGATCCGTAGACGTGGATGCACCAAAATTCCACAATCCGTTCTTAGCATTAGACGGAAGAGACACCCCTCCGGCATATGTGGTATTTTCCACCCCTTTATAGAAAGACGGCAGCTCTCCATCCTGTTGCCCCTGCACACGCCATCCCTTAGGCAAGCGTGCCGCTGCAGCATCTCCTATTTCATCAAAATTTTGAATGTAGTGCGTATTTCCTGCCGACATATCTACAGAAGGGATGATATCCATCTTCTCAACCGCTTTTCTTACCATCACCACAGCTTTTGCTTCAAAACCTCCACCATTTGCAGTAACATTATACACCGCTTCATTGCAATCCGGAGCCTTAAACACACCTTCCGGTGAAATTGTAGCCCCGTTATCCGCATGGAATGTTATATCCCCTTCAACATCCATACCAAATTCATCCGACATACGCGCATCGAAATTGATCATTCCGGAATGATGATCAACAGTCTGTATAAAACCTTTAAGGGCATTAGATGCATATGTCCTCATTTCCAATGCTTCAGCGGAAGAAATTGAAGTTGGATGAGTGGATATGTCTAAAGGATCCGTTCCGAAAATCAGTCCATATTCCATACATGCCGCCATGTATGTAGCTTTTGCTGTAGGATGTCTGTCATCCAGAAACAATCCTTCGGCTGCGACCGCACCCTTATCATCATAAACAGCCTGGTATGCATTTGCCACAGGACAAAGCACTATCCCGAACTCAGCCGCAACCTTGGAATAGTTGGCAATGAACAATTCATTAAATTTTGTAAAGTTACCCCAATCTCCTGCGTATGCCCAGTTTACAGGCATAATGATTACAGCATTCGGATTCGGACAACGTTGACGGATATATTCCACCCATAACTTTACATTATTGCGGAACGTTTCGGGATCAGTGCGAGGAAGGGAGCTCTGTTCCTGAAGAATAATATGGCTCCAAGGTTGTGAACGCACGAGCATTTTTGCTCCCGGTTGCCCGTCATCTGCAAGACCTTCCCCTTCATTCCAATGGGTTGAAAGGGGTTTACCTAACAGTGTATGCTTAGTCCATTCCGCCACTTTCCCTTCTCCTTTGGCTATGTCATTGAACATCACATCCTGATCATTATAATAGATCAGCGAATTATTGAGCGAAAGAACCTTTATTTCCGAAGGAAGCTCCGGCACAAGGATTGTCTCAACCGGATTAATTACAAGAGAAGATACCGCCGAACTGACTTTTGTAAACGTATATCCACCTGTTTGCAAGTCAAAAGTTATGTCATACGTGCCAGGTTCCACACACGCATTACATTTCTTACCTTTGATCAGCGTCCCTTCCGTTGATGGCAACGAGGAATCTTCATTCAGTCCCCATGCACCTGCCATACCCAGGCGCTGATAGATCATCCAACGGCTCAAACCGTCAGAGCCGGCAGGCATTGAAACCCTGCCTTTAAAAAGTTTATCAGAATCATCATATTTCAAGATGCCGGAAGCATCCATATAATTCCAACCGTTATTGTCTCCTATCACATAAACGGAGGTTAGACCTTCTGCGTCTTCGTTAGCACTGAGAAGCAAAGTCGCGACTCCATCCTTTATTGTCAATGTAATTAAGGAACAATTGAACACATTCGGTCCGCAAGAAATATTGCCGTCAACACCAGCCTTCAACTCGTAAGGCATATCCATTACAATATTCGTGCCGTTCGAACCGTAATTGCAAGATGCGCTCCAGGATGCATCCGCAATTTTGAAAGTGCCGGAAATGATTTTATCCCTGAGCACAAAGGTGGTTTCATCTATTTTGTCAAACTCCCATTCATCCGAAGCATCCCATCCATCCTGTCCACGCATGTATATTCCCGAATGATTAATCTCGGGCACATCTTCCGAAGGATCTTTCCAGTCATCATCCTTATCGGTAAAAGATGCCTGAATCTCTACATCATCTATAGCAAGTCCTTGTGCCTTATCCGGAGTCGATCCGGAAGCAACAGATATATTCCATGCCAGATAAATATCTTTCTTCGGTTCAACATGCACCCGCAGGGAGTTGCCAACCTCGGTCTGAGAGACAGGAACGACATCCACTCCTGCCGTGCTTGCATCCGCCGGGAAATATGTATTGAAGCTTTCACCTGCCGAATACCATTTTTCGCCATCGCCCGACCAATAAAGCTGCACGGAGAAACCTGCCGCGTTAGCGCCTAAACGATATTTCTCAACCACATATGATATGTCAAGATAATTTATAATCTTGACGTCATCTTCATTCTTGAGTTTTGTCATGTAGCTGACGCAGCGTGTTCCATTGCTTACCGTAGTAGACAATCCACCCACCGCGCGATCTGAAGAAGAATCATCCGGTCCCCAGTTCCATGTTCCGTTTTTTGCATTCGATGCAAGATTCGCACCGCCTGTATACATAACGTCGGTCACCGCGTCATTCCATTTGCCAACTTTTCTGGGAGCTGTCAAATTTCTATCCACTCGCCATCCTTCCGGAAGATTCAAAGTTGGCGTGTTATCAGACCACATGGAATTAAAATCCTCACTCACCTTTGAGGCAGCAGGAGTCACACCTCCAGGAGACGCAACGACTCCAAAGGATGACACTGCTGTTGTCAATACTGACAATATTATATTTCTAATTTTCATAATGTCAAATTAATAAATGTATTAAATAAAAAATACCGGCCGACGTTCACACGCAAGCCGGTATAAGAACAATTGTTTTCAATGTAATTTCTTAATCCTGATTGCTGCCCCTCCTCCTGCTGCGAGAGGCTGCTTAAGCCTGGTTTTATTGTCAACTTTCACTTTACGGATGCGATACGCCTGTGGATTATCCTTCCAATGCGCACCAGGGGCATCTTCATAGATTGTCGCTTCATATTTTTTCCCTTTCGGCAAGAAGCTCATGTCTATTACTGCCGTTCGCGGAGACTCATCGGTTATTGCACCCACATACCAGTCGTCAGATTCCTTGTCACGCCGGGCTACGGTTATATACCTGTTAGGCTCCGCTTCAATATATCTCGAATCAGCCCAATCAACCGGCACATCCTTTATAAACTGGAACGCATCAGGAAAGCGTTCATAATTTTCCGGCAGGTCACATGCCATCTGCATGGGAGAAGGCATAGTAAGGTATAACGCGAGCTGACGGGCTAACGTGGTTCCTGCCTGATCGTTCTTACCTTCGTCATAATAACTCAGACGGGTCTCAAAAAGTCCGGGGGTATAGTCCATCGGTCCCCCTTTCAGCCTTGTGAAGGGAAGGATGCAGGTGTGTGACGGCGGATTACCGCCCATAGACTCAAACTCGCCGCCACGTGCCGATTCCTGAGCAAGCCAGTTGGGATAAGTGCGACAGAGTCCGGTGGGACGCGGCGCCTCATGACTGTCGACCATTATCTCATAATCTGCGGCACGCTCTATGACATGGCGCACATGGTCAACCATCCATTGCGATCCGTGATGTTCCGAACGCGGAATGATCGCGCCTACATAACCGGTCTTGACCGCATCATAATTGTTATCTTTCATAAACTTGAAAGCGCGATCAAGCTGAAGTTCATAATCGGCGGCGTTTGCTGCCGTCTCATGATGCATTATAAGCTTCACCCCTTTGGCAGCGGCATCATCACGCAATGAATCCACATCAAAGTCGGGATAAGGCTTGTCGAAAAGGAATTGCCGGTTCTTGCGATATGAAGCCCAGTCTTCCCAACCTTCATTCCAGCCTTCCACGAGAACGCCGTCAATTCCGTTCCTTGCCGCAAAATCTATATACCTCATCACATTCGCTGTATTCGCCGGATGCCTGCCATTGGATTTAAGGGAGGCATAGTCTGTCACTCCCGGTTTGGCAAGGTATTCATCAGAATATGCCCATGTCTTCTTCTTTCCCGTAAACATCTCCCACCACACGCCAATGAATTTCATGGGTTTGATCCAGTAGGTGTCTTCGATCTTACAAGGCTCGTTAAGGTTTAGCACAAGTTGAGAAGCGAGTATGTCTCGGGCGTCGTCACTTACAATAAGTGTGCGCCACGGAGATTCGAAAGGGAGATGAAGATATGCCCGCACCCCGAGTTTATCGGGAACAAGGTGAGTCTTCATCGCATGCCGGTCCGTATCAACATCAAGAAGCATCGCAGGATATCCCTTAAGTGCCGCTTCATGGATGTTCACATACACCGGAGTCCCCGTTTTTATCAGCATCGGAGTCTGAATGGTATTTCCGCCGGTGCGCTGAGCCTCTGAATGTCGCCTATAACGGCCTAAAGCATCCGGAAGTCCGGAAAACGAAGTCTCTGACCATAAGTATTCATCCGTGTCATAATCTCCCGGAATGCAGAAGAGGGTGTGATCTCCGGTGAAATTAAACTCAGTCTTCTCATCGCGCACTGTCAGGTAGTTGCTACTACCCCTCTGTGCCGGAAATTCATAGCGGAATCCAAGACCGTCATCAAAAAGACGGAAACGGACTGTCATTTCGCGATCAGGCTTCTCGGCTTTCAAAATTACGGCAAGTTCACGAAAATTGTCACGTACGGTTTCATATTCCCCCCATATCGGCTTCCATGTCCTGTCTACAGAGAGGGTGTCCGTTCCTGCAATCTTGAAACCATGTGTAAAGTCTGCTTCATCAGACACAAGACCGAGCCTACTCTCTTTCACGAGTGAAGACCCTTTGTAATCAAGGGAATAACAAAGACTGCCATCTGCATCAATATCAACATTCAGAAGCAATTCTCCGGAAGGAGAAGTTATGCGGGAAACGGCAGAAACACCTAAAGCCGAAACCAGCATCATCATAAATATCAATTTTCTCATAATGAAGCGGCTAACGATTATTGAGTATCACCAAGATAAATTTTATACCCATAGGCTGGAATATCCGTCATGACGGGAAGTGACGTTTTCTCCCCGGAAATCAGTTCCGAGACTTGCATGCCTGTAAACGATATCGGAGTTTTTACAGATATCGCCTTGGCTGAAGGATTAACCATTACGAGCAACGTCTTGCCTCCATTCTCCCTGCTGAACACCACGGCTTCATTTTGAGCATAATTCTTAAGTTCGCCCCCTCTTGCCTCTGCCGACACTTTGAAAGCATTGTTTATAGCTTTATATGTGGCTGTCAGTTCCGGTGAAAAATCCAGTTTGCGATGATTGAAGAAAGAGAGTTTCCCTTTAAGCCCTTCAACATCCATGGAAGAATAAATCATGGGAGTGGAATTGGACATTGCCGCCAAAACGTATGCCGCAGGAACCCCTTCCGGCGCACCAAACATCCTGTCAACCTCATTTTCAGCAGCCACGTCATGATTGAAAGCATAACGCAAAATAGTTTTACCTGACGGAATTTTTGCATTGCTTCCGGTCACATAATCATGGAATGCTGCCGGTTTTCCACCATTGAAGAGAGTCTTCATCGCGGGAGCAAAATTCCAGTCGTAAACCATATCAAAACCGTCGGCATAGAAATCCGTTCGGGATGATTCAGCAAGCATAATGATATCGGGATCTTCGGCACGCAATTCCGTAATGGCTTCTTTCCAGAAAGAATGAGGCACTCCCTCCGCATAATCACACCTGAAGCCGTCGATATCAGCCTGCTCAATCCAAAATTTCATTGCCTCTTTCATTCCCGTGCGCGTAGATTCTACGGAATAATCAAGTTGAGCCACATCTCCCCATGACGGGGTGGCAGCAATATTTCCATTCGCATCTTTGGCGTAACGTTCCGGATTCGTGATTGTCCATGTATTATCCCATGATGTGTGGTTTGCGACCCAGTCAAGGATTACGTCCAGACCTTTGCCGTGAGCTACAGAAACAAGTTCCTTAAGGTCTTCCATTGTTCCGAGAGATGCAGCCACGCTCTTGTAATCCTTTACACAATATGGAGATCCGATGCTGTTCTTGACACCGATCTCATATATCGGCATCAACCATATTACATCGCAACCCATATCCGCAATTCTCGAAATATCGTCTGTTACCGCTTTCAGGCAATCGCTTTCACCATAAAACCTCGGATTAACCTGATATATTACCATAGATGCCGCCTTATCTCCCGACGGTTTATCGGGGATAACCGGGCCGGCAGGCTCATTGCTGTCGCCGCAAGCTACGGCGGCGACAGCAAGAGATGCCAAAAAGATTTTTTTACCTGTCTTTGTCGTGTCCATCATCTATTATTTGTTAATCAGTTCAGCAGATTCGGGATTCGCCCTTATATAATAATCCTTGTCCAACGTAATCTGCAAAGCATCATACTGGATTCCGGCATTGTCTGTAAAAATAAGGTTCTCCACTTCTCCGGCACCTTCCACGGGGAACACGAGATATTCCACACCATCTATTGTTTTTGTTGAAGAAGCTGTTGCCCCGGGCCATCCCCCGAACGCTTCCTTATCACCATAAGCATAGACATGAAATTCGTTCCAGCCTGTGTTGTTTTCTATATAAAGATTATAGGAAACCGGTTTTTCAGGTTCGGTTGCTCCGGGTGAATAATCGGATGGATCTATCTCCTTGGCAGAAGTTGCAGTCAATTCCACATATACATCGCGGTCGAGTGTGAACACCACGACATCATCCACCTGCTTGCCATTTCCATTATTGAGGATCAGATGCTCTGTGAGCCCTTTGTCGCAATTATCCTTTCCGAAATCAAAATACGTGTAAGTAACGCCATTGATAACCTGTGTCCCCGTAGGTGACATTCCAGGCCAGGCGCCGTTAAGGTCGTTGACATCTCCCCACATGTAGAGATACAGCTCTTCCCATCCGGACTGGTCTGAAACATAGAGTGTATAACCGTCATGAGGAATATTGGAAGATGGATCGTAAGGCACCACCCCGTCGGCAGTCAGCTCAAGATAATAATCCTGATCAAGAGTCACGTTGTAATCGCCAAGCTGGGAGCCGTTATTATTGTTGTTGAAGATCAAATTGATATTGAGACCTTCGTTTGCTTCTCCCGTATCGAAATACTTATATTTCACACCATCGATGGTGGTCTCACCAGTGGGCTGTATACCCGGCCATCCGCCGAATACTTCCGCATCACCCCAGGCATAAAGCGACAACTGCTCGTAACCGGAATTGTCAACCACGTATATGGCATATCCGTCATGATCTATCTCCCCGGGGTTCTCAGGCTCTTTAAAATAATCCGCCCAACGATACACGATCACGTTCGTCCTCTGTCCGAGAGCCGGAGATTCGGTATGCGCCACGGGTTGATTGTCGAGAGAACGCTCCTCCCCCTGTTCTACGGAATAGAATGTATAGCCGTCGGCAAGTGTCTTCCCTTCTAAAAAGTCTTCGGGATTAAGGTAAATACCCCACTTGGCATCTGTGTCATGCGCCTTTTCAAGTTCCCAGCGGGGATCTCCCACCGCAACATCCTTGCCACCGTTAAATTCACCTACGATATATATCTTGTCAGTAGGCATGGTGCGTTGCGGCACTATCACCTCAAGCAACTGGTAGCCGGGACGAAGTTCGAAACGGGGCAACTCCACGTCAAATACGATGTCTTCCTTTGAGCATGCGCCCATAAGGGGGAGCAGCATAAGAAGCCAAAGATACGATATTTTGAACTTTTTCATTTTGAAGTCTTTTAAGAAGCTGTTTAATAATTGGGATTTTGAACAAGACCGGGATTCACCATAAGTGCTGCCTGAGGCAGAGGATACCATTCATATTTACGGTCTCGTTTTGCGGGTAGTTGACGGTCGGTTTCCGTAGCACGTCCGAAGAACCACCACTGTCCTTGAGTGAATTTGTCAAAACGGCGCAAGTCGGTGCGACGTCGGCGACCTTCATTGAGAAACTCAATACCCCACTCGCTGAGAAGCCAGTCGGCATCAAATGTATCGAAACCGGGACCGGGTTTTTCAAGTTCCTTCTGATCTGATGCGCCGAAATATCTGCCGCGCACCTGATTTACGTAACTCTTCGCCATAGAGGGGTTACCGGAACGCATATGACATTCTGCAAGTGTGTAATAAACCTCTGCAAGACGAAATTCCACCTGATCTGCATTACGCCAGTCGAGACCTGTGGAAGTGGGATAGATAGGGTAACGGATCACCCTGTAACCGGAATTGGTTTCTCCCCATCGCGGACTCATCACGGGTTCGAGCTGACGACCGAGGTTCTGGAAAGTTCCTACCTGATCCACATAAATCAACGGCTTGTCCTGAAGATCGGCATCGGCAAGCACGTCGGCACCGGTGTTCCAGTCTTTCTGCGGACCCATAGCGAATATTCCGCGCCAGTTGCCTCCTGCATCGCATTTGAAGGGCTGCTTTCTGATGTCGGCATTATTCATGCGGTCAAAGGGAGCACCGAGTTTGTCACCATAATCGAAGATGAAACTCTTGGGGTTGGATGTTCCTGCGTAAGGCACAAGTGTGCCGGTATTGTCTTTCGAAGGCACCATGCATACGCAATTCCATCCACTTTGATCGCAAGAGAATCCAAACATCTGGTCATAATTGTAAGGGAGGAAGGGGGTGTTGCGGTTATTGTTGGTATTATGCCCCGCTTCCATTGCGAAAGCGAACACCACCTCGGGGCATGTCTCGTTATTTATGCCGTATATGTCACGGTAATCTGAAACAATCGAATAATTTCCGTAGTCACCGGCAATGATCTGTTCGCAAAGCGTCTTGCATTCCTCATATCGCGCCGTTCCGGTCCAAAGTTCGGAGTTGAGGAGAAGACGCATCTTGAGCATACGGTTCATTCCCTGGCTAAGACGGTTCCGGGTTCCGGGATTGCCCTGTTCCGCAATAAGATCTCCATAACAGCCATCAAGCTCATCTGCCATGAATTGCCAGATAATCTGCGAACTCTTGTTGAAATCCGGATCTGCGGAACCTGGAACATTGCCATCAGCTGCAACACACAGGGGCAACGTCCCTCCCCAAAGCTCAAAGTTATTATAATATGCCCATGCACGCATGGTCCGCACTTCAGCGATATATTGCTTCATTGCGCTGTCACTCATACCGAGCGAAGCCGGATTGAGTTTCTCAAGGTCTCCGAGGAGAGTGTTGCAAAGACCGATGGTCTCCCAAGCATGTTCCCAAGCCTGGCGTATTATCACCGATTCGGAGTTCCACGTCTGCGACGAGAGCACAAATTTTGCAGCTTCGTCATATCCCCATGCTCCACCGTTCCATGTGCGCCATGTTACCTGGTCTGCCGGAAATTCGTTGAGATACCAGAAATATTCAAGGAAACCGCTCTGTGCGCTGGCATAGATTGATGCTACAGCACCCTTTACGCTGTTCTCGTCCTGATAATATGCTGAGGCGTCTATCCTGTCGTAAGTGATCTCATCGAGATTGGTGCAGGATGGCAGAACTGCCGTCATGGTGGCAGCCGCAAACATTGCGCCTAAATATTTAATTAGATTCATAAGAAATTTTAAATTGAGGTTTCTGTTTCACGAATTGATCACCTGAAGCGGATAGTCACGCCTAATGTAATCTGAGTTGCCGAAGGATAAGCACTCGACACGTCTACTCCCGGAGTGATACCTGTCGAAGTCACAGCCGAAGGATCCGTTCCGGAATATCCGGTAAGAGTGAAGAGGTTCTTTGCAGAAACATATACACGTAATGAATCGAGCAAACGGCGGTTCTTTATCGGGAAATTATAGCCGAGCGTAACGTTTTCAAGTTTGAAATAGTCACCGCGTTCCAAGAAATAAGATGATATCACACCGCCGCCGCTCCAAGTGTCGCGATCGTCAAGATATGCACTGCGAAGCACATTGTCGCTACCGCTTCCCTGAAGTCCCATGCCGTATTTACGCATATTGAAAATCTTGAACCCGAAAGCGCCCTGGAACATCATGCTCAGGTCGAAATTCTTCCATTTCAATGAATTGCTCCATGAGAGGAAATGCTTGGGAGCGCCATCTCCGATAAAACGTTTGTCTTCCGGATTGGCTGAAGCAGCTGTAACTTTCGAACCGTCGGCAGCATATACGAGCATGTTGTGGTTCTCGTCTGTTCCTGCATATTCATAACCATAGAACTGCCCGATCTTTCCACCCTCCTCCACTCGGAAGAAGTATTCGCTGGTGCCTGCACCCGGTTTCTGATAGAGATCAAGATAGGAGGCACGGTAGAGATCGTTGGAAAGTTTTGTGAGCTTGGTTGTGCCATAGGAATAATTGATTCCCATGTCCCATGTAACAGGCGTGTTTACGAGGATGTTGCCGTTAAGGGTCAGCTCAACACCGGTATTCTTTGTCGTGCCGACATTCACGAGAATCGAAGGATACACATACGGCGGCTGAGGAGCTGTGTAATTATACAGAAGGTCATTCGAACGGCGGTCGAAATATTCTATAGATCCGTTAAGACGATTGAAGAACATGAAATCCACACCAACGTTTATACTGGAAAGCTTCTCCCAGCCGAGATTCGGATTCGCGTTGTTCGAAGGTCTATAACCGGTCATCCAGTTTCCGTCGATAAGGTACTGACCACCGGTGGAATAAGTTGCAAGTGCTTTGTATGCATCGAAATCGCTACGTCCCGTCATACCATATGAGAAACGTGGTTTCAAACTCTGCACAATCTGTTCCTTGTCCTTGAAGAAGGGAGTTTTCGTCATTTCCCACGCTACCGACACTGCCGGGAAGTTACCCCATTTCTTGTTTGCACCAAATTTTGTGGAGCCTTCGCGACGGATGGAGGCACTGGCTATCAACATGCCTCTCCAAGCATAATTGACACGACCGAAAAAGCCCACCAAAGTAGACTCACTCTTGCCGGCATACATCTGTGCCTTGCCCTGTCCGAGCCATGAACCGGCACCGATGCCGTTCCAGAGAGGCTTGTCGAATGTGAAATCATTGTTCTGCTCGAACATCTGCTCCCAGTTGCTGCGTTCAAAAGAATAACCGCCTACAAAACGTACATCATGATCATCATTGCGGAAGCTATAGTTGGCAAGCCACTCCACGCGGTTCGTATACCATTTCTGATACTGAATGGATGCCCTGCCGGCATAACCACCCCAATAAGATTCTCCGGAAGTTGACGGAGTGTAATAATCACTCTTCAGGTCATTATAATTGTAGGAATATGATAACGTAGTGCTTACATTATGGTTGTCGTTATGCCATATATCATATTTCAGATCGATTGTACCGAGCAGATAAGTACGTTTACCCTCGGATGTGTTCACCTTAAGCTGCTGAACAGGATTCTTGATATCCGTAGGGGAAGTGGGCTGATAATATGTTCCGTCGGTATTGAAAACCGGAATTGTAGGATTCATGCCGAGGGCTGTGTCAAACATGCCGTCGTCACCCCATTTCTCATTCACCCTTCTGGCATTAAATGATGCCGTTAAACGGAGATGATTGTCAAGAGTATTGGCGGAAACAGCGGCACGACCGCCAAATTCCTCACGTCCGCTGGTAATGTCAAGACCGTTTGCCCTCTTATAGTTGACGGAAGCTGTGTAATATCCTCCGTTTGCCAACGAGCCGTCAATGCCGACATACTGGTTGGTGTCATAGGCAAAGTCGCGTGTTATTTCGTCATACCAGTCTGTGCTTGCACCATAATCGTTACCACGGCGAGACAATCGCCATTCGTAGGGTGACAATACTTCGGGTCTGTTTTTACCGAAAGCAAGCGCTCCATATGATTCGTAGGTAACTACAGGCAAACCGGGCGTACCGGTACCTTTCTTGGTAGTGATAAGTATTACGCCATTGGCACCCCGCGTACCATAGATAGCGGCAGACGCTGCATCCTTAAGTACTGACATGGATTCGATATCCTGTGGCGCCAAAGTACGGATATCCCCTCCGGCAACACCGTCGATCACTATGAGCGGACCATTTCCTGCACTCAGTGATGTGGCACCCCTGACCTGCAAAGCTGAACTGCCGTTAGGATTTGCGGCAGCTGTCGTGGACACGTTTAGACCCGTAACCTTACCGGTAAGCATCTCCATCGGGTTATTCATCGCTCCTGTCTGAAAATCGCTTTTGTTTACCTGCACGATGGAGCTTGACACTTCACGGCGACTTAGCGAACCGTAACCCACTACAACAACTTCGTCGAGGAGTTCCTGATTCTCATGCAGCACCGCATCAACAACGTTTCGTCCCTTCACCGCTATTTCCTGAGCCGCAAAGCCAACATAGCTGAAGATTAGCGTCCCGCCTTCGGGAACATCGTTCAAGGTGTAGCGACCATCGATATTGGTTGAGGTTCCCAAGGTCGGTTTTCCCTTGACAGAGACGCTGACACCGATCAATACCTCTCCCGTAGGATCGGATACAGTGCCCGAAACTTTCAACTGCGCCTGTGCAAATAAAGGAGCAGCTACAAGAACCAACGTCTGTGAAATAGAGAAGACGATCGCCCTTAAATTCCATGGTTTTCTGTTCATTTTATTTTTTGATTAAAAGGTGATAGTTTTTCTTGGCAGCAACGGAGACAATCTCCGTCAGAACGATGCAAAGTTCATAAACTTTACTATCCCAATCAAGGCTATCAAACAAAAATCAAAATATTATTCAATATCAACAGATTATAAACCAATAAATTACAACTGCAAATGAACTTAAAAAATCAAGATTATTTAGAGATTGTTTAAAGAATAATTTAACCTATTTCTTTAACTTCATTCTCGAAATTATCAGGATCGATGGCGCGTTTCCTCATCTTCGACCGATATGTGTAGACGGTAGAAATCGAACAGCATAGGAAGTGAGCAATTTTGGGACTGTCGTTAATGCCTATGCGAATCAAGGCAAAAAGCCTCAGCTCTGTATTCAGCAGTTCGCCGGATTTCAAGACCACCCTGTAATCAGGAATAAGGAGCGCGTTGAATTTTTCAACAAAAGAAGGATATATGTTCAAAATCGCTTCGTCAAATTTTTCATAAAAATTGCTCAGCAGCTCGTCTGCCATCTCGGAAGATTCCAGTTTCTTCAACAAAACCGCCCTGTTGGCACCTTGAGCGGCAAGAATGCGCAACGATTGCTGATAAGAACGTAACGTGGATATGGCTGAAGAACAATATTCCATGAAAAGACCGGCATACTGCTCCTTCGTGCGATTCGAATCACGCAACTCGTCATTAATGGTTTTCAGTTTTTCAGACAATGCGCTCAATTTTTCATTTGCAGAATTGATTCTGTCATTTGCCCGGTGAAGACTTTTGAACTGCTTCAATATAAACAATATCGTAATCACCAGTATGCACGATATTATGCTTACAATCCAGATCATTGCCCGCAGTTTGCCTGTCAGTTTATTCTGCAAAGTGGCGTAGGCATCATCTATCAAGGGCAGAATCTTGGTAGACTGGGTGTTGCGCATAAGTGCCGAATAAAAATTAGCATCAGCTATGCTTTTCTTCAGATAACGATGAGCACGCTCTATGTCACCCTCCTCAAACATGATTGTAGCCATCTCCCTGAATGACATGTTTTCTTTTACAGCTCCCCTTACATCGGAAATGGCACTTGCCACCAGATAGCGTTTATATTTCTCCTTTTCACCCGTAATTTTGTATATATAGGCAAGCGTTGAAGCCAAGATCGAATATTCCCTGGTTCCTGATGGATATTTCTTGAGATACGTATGTAGAAATTTGATTGCATCCTCCGGATTTCCATCACGCGCCGATTCCGATGTAACTAAAATGCAATTAAACGACGCCTTGTCAACAACCTTACTCAAAGAATCGGCATATAAGGCACGTCTCTGTTCATGTCCGCGTGCAGTTTCATGTTCATTTGCATATTCGCACAGATATTGATAGGCGGCACAATAAGTAGAGTAATAGTCTTCAAGAAGCGACTCGTGTGAATCAAGTGAATCCCTCGGAATCTTTTGCATCAGAGACAAGGCATCGGAAAACAATCCGGCATGTGCGAACACATCTGCCCGTTTTATAAGCAACCTGGTATATTCACCCGGTTTCGACAATATCTCCGGACGGCGCAGATTTAAATTTATATAATACAACGCCGAGTCTGATTTATATGCCGCAAATTCATCGATGAGACTGTTTATTATGTCAGTACGCAGTTGCTCGTCATCCTCTCCGGCACATTGCAGACGCAACCTGCCTATCCTGTCTTCCTTTTCTTTCTCATAGACTCCGCTCCTTGCAATTTCTGCATCAAGCAGCGCGTAAGAATCCTCAAGAGCCGATTCACGATCAGCCTCAGGCGTTCCACACGACATGCAGAGCATCATGACAACAACACAGGCATATACCCTAATGACATACATATCCTATCATTTTTATTTCATTAAGCATGGAGCCATAAAATCAAGATGATTTCACTCTAAAAATCCACTTGGTAAAGATAATACAAAAACTATTTGTTGCAAAACTTTCAAGCCAATATCGCAAATATTATTTCAACATTATCTCAACAGACAGCCACCCTTTCACCTGTTGTCAGAACGGAGCAGGTGATTCGAAACAATAATGATTACCATCTGCAGGGAAGGTAAATTCCAGCTTTTCTGCATGAAGATGAAGTCGTCTCTGACCATTCCCGATATTCCTGCCATACAGGCGGTCTCCGGCAATAGGCATTCCGAGCCCCATTTCTGATGCCGCATGTATTCTCAGTTGGTGGGTACGGCCTGTGACTGGCCGGAACTCTACGCGGCTTCTTCCACCTTCCGCACCGGTGAATTCGTAATAGGTAAGAGCATCCTTGCCACATTCAAGATCCACGCGCTGACGCGGTCTGTCGAGCCAGTCCGGAGATAAAGGCAGATCTATATGTCCGCAACGGGAGATTCCGAGTGACCGGTAATCTCCCACAAGTTCGGCAACATACGTCTTTTTTACCTTTCTTGTGGCAAAAAGCGACTGCATGACCTTGAGAGTGTCGTTCCCGAATGTGGCTATAAGCAGACCGGAGGTGTCCTGGTCAAGACGATGAGCCATTCTGACAGACCTGCCGGAGCCATATTTCTCCTCAAGCCACTGCTGCACGGAAACCGCGTTCCCCTTACCTGGCACAGAGAGCATTCCAGACGGTTTGTCAACCACACAGAACCATCTGTTCTCATATATGATTTCCGGATCCCGGACTACCGGTTGCCCGCAACCACTTTCCAGAGGCGGATATACATCAAGACCCTGCAGCATCCAGCCCAGCACCGGAAGACATTTCCCGCGACAGGCGGGATAATACGCGCCATCTATCCTTATTTCTCCGCTCTTGGCATGTCCATACCAATATTCGGCAATCGCTATTGGCTTCCAGCCGCGCAGATAGGCAGCCTGCAAAAGTTTGGGCGCACAGCACTCCCCCGCTCCGGATGGAGGAATCTTCAGTGGCGTTTCTGCAAAAATCTCACTCAGTGTCCTGCTTTCACCTCTGGCGTTAAGCAATGTGAAATTAGAGAAGAGCCATTGCTGCAAAGCTTCGGAATCCATACGGCGTCTCTCTTTCAGGGTGTCAATATGCGACTGCGCCTCACTCATTGCCGCCAATAAAGGCTCCAGTCTCTCTGCAGCTCTCTTCTTGAGACGATGAAGTTCGGCTTTTTCAAACTGACTCTGACGTATCATGGCTGCCAGTTCTGCCTCATCGCATGATGCCGTTGCTCTTTTAGCATCCCTTTCAGTTTTTGATCTTCTGCATTTATCCTTATACGCCTCAATTTCCGCATCAGATTGTCTCTTCGCCTCTTCGTATTCACGCTTTGCTCTGGAGAACGTGTTTTTCCCGAACTCCGCAATCTCTGCGCTAAGACGTGATATGTCGCGTTCTTTTGATTTGAAATAGCCATCGGGGTCCAGATAATCGAACACAGGTCCTACAAAACCGGGATAAAAGAAGCCTCCGTTGCCAAGTTGTCCGGAAAAGGCACACAGGGTGTGACGCCTTCCGCTGTCATCTGAAGCGATAAGCACGCCAAGCATTTTCCCGGCTTCAAGTTCCCGACAGAAATTGACATCATCAGGGTTGACACTTCGCTTTAACGCCTTCAGCCTGTCTCTTAATTCCTGATAAGCTCTCTCGCACGCGGCATCGGGAATATAATCAAAGGGATTGTTCATACCCTTTCCTGTTACAGATGCGCCGTCCATATTCTATTTTTTGACATCCCAAACATTTTACAACACAAAAATACTACATTCTCTCAGCACCGACAAATCCATTTGTATCTGCCGGGGGATTGCATACGATGAATCTCTTGTCGGGCAACAGATTAAAGTAACATTGATAGCAGCTAACAAACCACAGCGATGAGCAAACTCAATATCGACGAAGTGATGGCGTTGCAGATGTCCGGCGAAAAGCGGCTCTCTGCACACCATGCGTTGCGGGACTTCGACGGTACGCTCATCGCCGCCAGCCATGACCGCGACTTTCTTGACGGACTCGTCACCAAGGTATATGAATTCGGCGACGGTCGTGTGCGCGAGCACCTGTGCGGCATTAATGAATTCCTCGAAAAGAAAAAAGCAGAGCAGCTCTCATGATTCCAACAACAGACAGCGGCGGGGAGCTGACAACCTATTGTGCAAAAGAAGTCATACGCCGCCGGCTTCAGCCGGCAGGCTTCACTGTGGAACGTCTTCCTGGACCCGCAGACGGCAAACACGAAATCAGTATTTTACGATATTTTTAACTTCAATAGACAAGTGAATCAGGCGATGAAAGACAATGAATGCACCACGTCATCACGATTTGAAATCACGAAAGGATCATTAGTCTTTCCCTTTGTTCTTGGCTTTGGCATTGAGGGCTTTGATAGTATCGAGATAGGCACGTTCAACTGGGGACAACTCTCTTACCTGGAATTTGCGGTACTCTTCGCGGGCTTTATCCATCGCCTGCTGATGGCAGACCGAGCCGGGACCATTGAGCAATGCTTCGCCTGTTGAGGAAAGAATCATGTCAAGTTGTCGCACATAGTCATCCATATACATAGGGCGACGTTTCATCGCCTGAATCTCGGCGAAATCAAAGTATCCGGAGACAAGATTGTTGAGAATTTTCAGTTCATTTTCGCTCAGATAATTCTTGGCAATCTGTGCGTCTCGAAGTGTTGGATGGTCACCTTTGAATGACGTCAGACCCATCATCGGAGCATCTGCATTGGCTCGCTTAAAAATCACCTCGGCAGCAGTGTTGCCATGCGCAGCAAAATGAAGCTTATTCTGCACAATTTTGAAGAACTCGACCGAAATTTCAGAACGAGGATCATAATCGACAGCCGTGGCATAAAGATCGAGTACCTGTCGGTACATCACTTTCTCCGACGAACGGATATCACGGATACGATCGAGCAGCTCACGCCAGTATGCACCGCCGCCGTTACCCTTCAACCGCTCGTCGTCCATTGTAAATCCCTTGATGATATACTCCTTCAGTCGCTCCGTGGCCCACCTGCGGAAGTGCGTCGCAATCACCGACCGGATTCGATATCCCAAAGAGATAATCATGTCGAGATTATAGTAAGCCACATTGTAGGATTTGCCATCTACAGCAGTTGTTCGGAATTTCCGAACAACTGCCTCTTCATCAAGCTCGCCATCCTCAAATATATGCTTAATATGCTCACTCACATTGGCTTTGCTTGTATTATAAAGCTCACAGAGCTGTTGCTGGGAAAGCCATACAGTCTCTCCCGTAAACTTCACCTCGATGCGGGTCTCGCCGTCCTCGCTCTGATATATGATTATTTGGTTGTTGACATCCATGGTCGCAAATGATTATTGATAGATGTTCAATAATTGTAGTATACTTTTGTGTTAATCAAACTTGTCAATTAACCGCGAATTAGTATGGTTGATTATTCCAAACTGGTAGACTCCCACTGATATGTAATATTTCATTTAATAAAAGTCTTTCCACTTCTACAGGATCATCGTTCTCTGTATCAAACCAACTTACTGTTAATTTTTTTATCCCATATTGTAACATTATAATAGGCCATATTCTTTTTCGAGGTAACTTCCCAAATTGGTGACCATTAACCAATCTATCCTTAATTCCTCCCAATCCGGCTTTGCGATGAACAATTTTACCATTTTCCTTTTTTCCTGATCGGCCGATATAAATTAATTCTTTGTTTCCATTGCAAGTTGAGTTCCATACCAAATAAACGCCACTCTTATTGGTGGGAGCATTACATACAGAAACCAGTTTGTCATCTGGTTCAAAATCAAAATATCCGTTGTTTTTATACTTTGTTAAAATATCGAACATAAGAAAATATTCTATTATTAACTATTGATTATAAGTTTTTGATGTAAAATCTTTGCTTATTCCTCATTGGAGGAATATCAGGTAACACTAAATTAGTAATTTGTGCTATTTTTAACTTTAATAGCCAAGAGAATCGGGCGATGAAAGACGATGAAACGCCACTGCTTCAATTATAATTTTGAAAGTAGTTCCGACCCTGTCATCACCTCCATTCTAGAGAATGCAAACAGTTTATTGCCTATGTCTTTAAGGGAAGCACCAATATGATATACGGTTTCATCAATAATCAGGAAGCGGTCGTGAGCTTTGGTATATTTATTGAGGGTAACACCAGGATACTGTTTGTTGTGTTTTTCCACATCCTGACGGAGCTGCTTGGAAATCTGCCCGTCATAAATATCAACCGTAACATCTGACGCACGTTTGGACAACTGCACAAGCACAGTGTCATCAATATAATTGTCGATAACCACAATCCTATGTTTCGCCTCTTTGATTCGATCGGCAACAAATGCATAAGCATCGAAAATCTGCCCATTGAAGAAAATACCTTCCTTTGGTTTGCTATCCTTCCCAAGTTTATCAAGGATAGCATCTATTTTCTCGTCAGTCTTTAGCTGCTTCTTCTCAATCCTCTCTATTCTCTGAAAAACAGACGCATTGCTTATCAGTAAATTTCGCATTACCACAAAGGCCTCTATAATGCGGATACTGGTCCTGACAGCTGTCTCGCTTTTCAATACCGCAGAAAGCATGGCTACCCCTTGTTCCGTAAATGCAAAAGGATTAGCTGCGGAATATTTGAGCGATTTGAACCGGTCACAATTTGTGACCAGTTCATCTTTTTCGACATCAGTCAACTGAAATCTAAAGCCTTCCGGGAAACGTTCTACATTTCGCTTGACGGCCTGATTAAGCACTTTTGTCTCAACGCCATATAGTTCAGCCAAGTCACGATCTATCATAATCGGTTTTCCCGCAATGTGATAATTCGATTTTCGATAGGCATATCCAACCGGTCACATTTTGTGACCAGTTCAAACTCGTGTCCTGAATTCTCTTCTTTCGGTTTCATCTTACAAATTTAGCGAATTTTTCAAACAAAGCCAATTTTACCACAGATACTCAACGTTATATTGCAGATGTCAAAGCAAAGCGACACAGTACATACGATTATATCTTCGTCATTCCAAGATCTTTATAACATCGCCAATGGCTTTAGAAGACAAAAAGACGCAAAAATTCAACGGAAGACTTGGATTGTACCGAGTCTCGCCATTATTATTACCACCGGTTATCATTCCCACAACTTGATTCCCTATCAAGATAGGGCTACCACTGCAACCGCCTTTAAGCGGGATATCGGATAGACATGAAATTAATTTGCTTCCCAATCAGAATCTCTCTGCATGCTATATCACATGGCCGCAGGTGATGAAATAATCACCTACAAAGAAATCATAACCTTCATAATAATTATGGGAGCCAATGGGAAGGATGTAATTATTAACGCGAGTTCGGGATAAGGAACACCATAAAAAAGTTGAATCGGCAGCTTGAAA
>ERZ778511.469-NODE-469-length-37585-cov-10.129230_pt1 | contig 37585 bp, 30 predicted proteins | sample MGYA00510347_ERZ778511 | MGnify/ENA primary metagenome ERZ778511 (study PRJEB29527, sample SAMN07138967) | mouse gut metagenome | material: feces | host: mouse | place: China:Nanjing | collected 2016-01-25 ...
GATTACGTTCGTATCACACATTATTTTCATATTTTAACAGACGCTCCTCTCGTAAAGAATCCATATCAATATCAGAGGAAATGCCGCCAAGCATTCCACGCAGGGAATCCACAGCAGAAACTTGTGGATTTACAACTTTAGCAACCATTTTTCCATTACGAGTAATAAAGATATCCTCCTTAGTAATTAATTCAAGATACTTTCCGAAATTAGCTTTAAATTCTGTTGCAGTAACAACCATGGCTAAATCCTCCTTTTCTTTGAGTAATTTTTATTATATGCGATTTTATGAATAAAATCAATAAAATCATGCGAAACATGAAAAATATTATTAAAATTCGTACAATATAAAAGAAAAAATTTTATATCTTATGATATTTTTCATATGATAGATTTATATAGAAAAAACGTTGCACATTCCCTTCCTTCTGGCAATGTACAACGCTCTTTGTAAATCTCTTTATTCTGTATCGGTACTCTTTTTCTTCTTATTGATTACCAAATAACCTCCTGCAAAGAAAATACCCAGGCACAACACATATCTGGCGTCAAATGCAACACCCGTCTTAGGAGTGCCGCTTCCTACCTGTGCCGTACCCATATTCCTGGAAACAGAAGTCCTTGAACCTGCGTTAGCTCCAGTGCCGCCGCCAGTTCCAGTCTGTGTCGTTCCTCCACCGTTATTGTTCGTTCCACCAGTTCCTCCAGCGCCGCCGCCAGTTCCTTCATCTCCAGGCGCAGGCGTGCCTGATGGCTTAGGTGTTGGGGTAGGAGTGGGAGTATCATCTGGACCAGGGGTCGGCGTTGGGGTAGGAGTGGGCTCTTCCTCTCCCACTGTACCAATACTCTCAAAAATATAACCGTTCTCATCTGCAAACCGCTCTGCCTGAGACCCTGTGTAACCGCGAATCACATCTGGCGTCCATCCAGACTGGGAACCGATGGAAGTTGTACTGGGCGGAATTGTAACAGCCTTAATTCCACTTCCTGTAAAAGCATCCACTTCAATGGTAGTAACAGAAGAAGGAATCTCCAAACTATATACATACGGGCTGTTGCTAAAAGCAGCAGAAGCAATGGACGTCATGGTGTTTGGCAATGTGAGCTGGGATTTTCCCACTGGACAATATAAAAGCTGAGATAGTCCTGCATCATATACTGCACCATCAGAAGAAGCATAGCTGCCACTTCCGCTTTCGATATTTACTTCTGCTAAATTGCTGCACCCATCAAAAGCGCTGAAATCTATAGATGAAACGGAAGCAGGAATACTAATACTTCCTAATCCGCTGCAATTTCCAAATGCCTGGGAACCAATACTTCCCACGGAAGCGGGAATACTAATGCTTCCAAGACTGCTGCACCCATACAAGGTTAATTCTGGAATCGAAGACATTCCGCCAGAAAGACTTACCGAAGATAAACTGCTGCATCCTGCCAAAACGCCGCTTCCCATGGAAGTTACTGAAGAGGGAATCGTAACATCAGACAAGGACACACAATTATTAAAAGCGCTGCTGCCGATTTCTGTAACAGATCCTGGAATATTAATACTTCCAAGACTTCCGCAGCCGTTAAATGCCTGGGCGCCAATTGAAGTTACACCTTCCGGAATATTGACAGACCCAAGGCTGCTGCACCCATCAAAGGTCTCCGGTCCAATTGCTGCCAAACCTGCTGGAAGCTCTACAAATCCAAGAGCAGAACACCCATAAAAAGCGCCGCCTCCAAGACTTACCGGTCCCCCAAATACTGCATTGCCCAAACCGGTACAGCCTGAAAACGCATAACTTCCCACGCTGGTAACATTTGCAGGAATTGTCACACTGGTAATCGCTGCATTTCCAGCAAATGCATAATCTGCAATCGCCGTTGCCGAAGCTGGTATGGTAACATCACCACCAGGCCCTGTATAACCAGTAATGGTGCTTCCCTCCATAATAAATGCACTGACATCTTCCTCCGCCATTGTTGATATTGCCGGGCACAAGGCGAAGGTCAGGGCTAGTATCAATATTGCATTGAAACATCTGCCAAATATTTTTTTCATTCTCTTGTCCTCCTTGAAAATTGGTGTATGTGCCGTTAGGGTGAGCACTTCTTCGCCACCAAAAATAGCCTTCCGTCTTCTGTATAATTATTACAGGTTGAAAGTGTCAATAATCTATCTCCATACGAGACGCCTATGTCCTCGCCCATAACATTCATTCCCTTTATATTTTCCAGGTAGCGGTTAAAGTTCTTCTTATTTCCCGCATTGACAAAATCATAATAACGGAACCCTTCTTCCCCTTCCTGCGCTGCCTTTGACAAACATACTGCTACCACTTCATATTCTGCTTTTTCATAGATTGTATTAAATGTAATGGTCTTATGTTCTCTTAAAAATGTTTCATCCAGATAATTCTGTAATTCTCCGAACATCATGCCGCTTTTCATGTTATGTCCATAGATGATTAAATTGTCATCCTGTTCCTCAAAATCATTTCTGGAGTCCAGAAAAATCGAACCATTGATATCTTCCTCTCCCAGATAATTATGGGTCAGATAGAAATCGCTGCTCTCGGGCACTGCCTGCATAACCGGATAATCAATCTTTGTCCCTGGTATGGTAAGCCAACCAGAAAAATCTGAATTCTGCTGATATAACTGTTGATACTCTGGCAGAACCTGCGGTCCTTGGGGACGCTCTACCGTTTCTTGATTTAATTCAGCGCCATATACGTTGTTCTCTACTGTCCCCGATTGCGCCAATACAGGCTCCTCTTCCTCGTCTTCGCCTAAGGCTTCGATAAACCGGGCAGAAAGCCAATCGGACGCCACAGAAATCTCCTGCTCATCTTTGATTCTCTCCAGCTCCCTGATTTTCTGCTGGTCGTGATATTCACTTCCCAGGAAAACCAGAAAGCATATTACGGCTCCTGTCATACAGATAGCTCCGATGACCTGGCCAGGAGAGAGCTGCTTTAACTTGCGGGCCATTCGGTCCGTGAAGGTAGTTCTGGAAATGGCTTTGTAATCCTCCGCCACCATATCCGAGAGGTAAAGGAGATAATCATCTCCAATGGCGCTTTTGAATATAATCTTTCCCTCCCGGATAAGGGAATAGAGTCTCTGAGCCACTCCAGGTTCATTGATATCCATTTTCTTGGAAATATATCTAATTTTCTCTATGTCGTCCAATGCTTCCTGATATTCCTCATAGGACTCAAACTGAAATTTTCCAATGCAATATACTCTGCCCATGGTATCAACTCCTATCCTTCCTTGCTTATTTTTTTGCTTTTACCGATTTCACACCGGAATAACTGCTATAATAATTTTTCTTACTAATCTTCTTGCATACACGAATCTTATAATAGTACTTCTTTCCGCCTGTTGCCTTTTTATCAGTATACGACGTTTTCTTCGTTGTTGCAATCTTTTTATACTTTCCTTTTTTGCTGGTACTCCGGTAAACCTCGTACTGGGTAGCTCCCGATACCTTTTTCCACTTGATCACTGCCTGCTTTGCCTTCTTAGACGTTAGGCTTGTAATCTTTGTAGAATTAGGCGCTGTCGCTGTCTTAATACTTTTGAATGGACCATAGTAATATTGACCATCCTTGTTTACATATGCACGTACCCGGAAGGTTGCAGCCGTTCCTGCCTTCAGCTTCTTAACTGTACCGCTGGTTGTGCTGGCGCTCTTAATTCTCAGAGCACGCCTGTTTTTGGAATTGTAAATCTCATATCCGGTCACAACACTATTTTTCTTCCAGCTAATTGTAACCGTCTTATTCGTGTATTTCGAGAATTTAACGCCTGACAATGCGGGAACTGTAATCTTGTAATTCAAAGTCTGGGTTCCGGTAAAGTTTCCTTCCCCTTTCACAATCACACTTGCCATTCCCGGAGTAGTGCTATTTACATAAACCAATGTATAATCTTTGCCATTTTCTAAAGTTTTGCTTCCACTTGTAATAGTAACCGGAGGCTTCTGCTCCTTGCCATTGTAAACCCGGTCGCTGATTGGACTTATCTTCGCCCGTCCAAGCTGCTGAGGGGTAATCTTGAAGGTTGTGGATGTACTTCCGGTATATTTCCCGATTCCTTTAATGACAATGGTTGCGGTTCCTGCATCTATATTCTGTGAATAAGATATCTCATAATCCACACCACTCTTCAAAAGATTTCCGTCATCCTCTACACGAACCGGCGGTGCAATGGCTGCCCCAGTATAGGTATAAGATGCTGCCACACCCCGGATGACCGTTCCCTCTGACAATTCTCTTGCAATATCAAAGTTCACGGTTCGTTTTCCCACAAACCAAGGTTCAATTCCTTGAATGGTAATAGTTGCTGTTCCACGATCCACGTTGTTACTGTAGGTAACTCTGTAATCCGTATCCAATGTCAGTCTCTGTCCGCCAAGACTTACCACTGGCAATGGCGTTACTGCACTTCCCGTATAATCCTGAACAGGAATGGGCGCAATGGTTACCTTGCTCATATCTGCATGAATCTCAAATTCAGTTTCCAGGCTGCCAGCATAATTATTGATACCTTTTACGATAGCCTTTGCTTTTCCTGGCATCACATTCTTGTCATAAGAAAGTATATAATCTCTGCCTGCTATCAATTCTACAGGCTTGCTTGGATCTTCCTCGTCTTTCACTTCCGGCTGAGCAGAAGGATTGAATGTAAGGGATGCCTTTGGCGTCAGCGGACTTCCGGTGTATTGCTGGACCCCAATATTGCCTAGTGACATACCGGAAGCGATTGTACCATCCTCATTGCTAATCTTCTTGGGATGAATAACAAATGTTGCTGTGGCCGTCCCTGTAAATGGCGCTTTCCCTGTCACTGTCACCGTTGCTGTCCCTGCGTTCTGATGATTGGTATAGGTAACATCATAATCATTTTCTGTCAAAGGAACGGCTGTGTCGATTCCCTCTGCCAAAAGACTTACTGTTATCTCTGGTCTAATTGGCTGGTTATTAAAGTTCTGGTCCGGAATCTGGTCTATCTTAAGCACGCCATTGGGCGGGATAATACGGAATTCAACCCTTTGACGAGTTCCTGTATAATTTCCTTGCCCTTCAATCGTCACAGTTCCTGTAGCTCCAATCTCTACCTCGTTGGACTGACTGCCTTCCTTTATGACATAATCTGTTCCTTCTACCAGAGTCTTCCCCAGCAAAACACCTGCATCCTTCACTGTAATCTCTGGTTTTACCGCCTCCCCTTTATTATACAAAGCTGCACCTGTGGCTGTAATCTCTTTGCTATTAATATCTCTTGGCGCAATGTTAAAGTATATTTTCTTTTCGCCGCCGTATCCTCCTTTTCCTTTCAAGAGGATGGAAGGACGGTCGGCCTCTTCTGCATCTGCAAGAGGAACATCCACATTATTCTTATATTCAAGAATATCATAATCTTTTTCAGGGTCAAGCACGACTGTTTTGTTCTGTTCATCTTTATAAGATACTTTCACCGCAGGCTCTAATGGAGAACCATTGTAAGTCACATTCTCTATTTCGTACGTTAGACCTGACATCTGCCTGAGAACTATATTAAATTCAACCTTTAAGGTTCCAGTATAATTGCTTCCTTCCTTTGCCTTTAAGTGAAGATAGGAATGGCCTTTCGTTTCCATTGGCCCAACATTATTCTCCCACTTGTCAATAACATAATCCGTACCCAGCTTCATCTTCAGCTTATCCTGGTATGGATTGTAAGGCGGCTTTGATGGCCCTTCTGTTCCCTCTGATTCGTCTGGCTCTTCTGGCTCTTCCATACTCTCAATATCCTTGGCATTATTATTGTATACCTCAAACTTCGGCTCTTGTGCATTACCATTGAAAATATATGGATTCAGAATCTCTGAGTAATCCTCACAATTCGAAAACTGTACTACAATTCCTTTATCACTCAAATCCTTTGGAACAATCTTGTATGTCCGGCTTACTGCGCCTTCATAATTTCCAATTCCCCTTACAACAACAGTAGCGTTTTCTCCCTCTTTTGTAACATTTTTATTATTCTGACTGTATCCCTTGTCAGGATCCGGGTTACTTTGGGTAACAATTTCAAAATCCTTGCCCAATTGCAAAATATAAGGTTCGTCGCTTTCATGCGCCAACACACGGGAATAGTCTTCGAAACGTAAGTCTGGATACGTCTCTACAATTCCATAGGGAACTGTTTCTGGGTTACCCCAAGGCAATTCCATATACCGCTCATCATTAGGATTACCAGGATCCAACTCTCGGTCTACTTCTGTTATAGACGCCACAATTGAAAAATGTTTCTCATATGGTCCTATATAATTACTCTTTTCCGGGGTATTAACTAAAATAGTTGCTTCACCAATACCTACATTGTTCTCATATTGAATTGTATAATCCGTTCCTTCGATTAATTCTTTTACATCCGTTCCATTACTCCACGTTATCTGCAAACCATTTTCTACAGGATCCTCATTCGTCATGGAACCTGTCTTTGGAAAATTGATAGGCTTTCTGCTATAAGCCCACCGCCATCCGTCCTCATCAAGCTTCTCCGTATCCGTAAGATTATCCTTTCTCAGATTGACTATCGGTACCCTGGTATCAACCGTTTCTTCATTGATCTTCCTTGGATTAATCGTAAATTCTCCTGTGATTTCTCCACAATAATTACCGTCGTACTTTCCATCCTCATTGGTCTTAGCAGAAACTGTATATTTGGGGAATACACGTGTAATTACTCCATCCACTTCTGTTTCTGTCCAAACATTAATGTTATTCTCTGCCCTGACCGTATAATCATAGGGAGTACTTGGCGGAACTTCTTCTTTTTTTAACATCACCCCTATCAGAGAAACCGATTTACATGTCAATTTCAAGTTGGGAATTATTTCATCCTCGTTATACTCATATCCTTCTTCCAATAAACCTGAAAACTCTAAGTCTGTCCCTTCCCCATACTTACTAATGTCTCGCTGGTAAATCGCAAAGGTTTTGGGATTACTCTCATTGTTACCAGAGCCCAATCCAACGTGCTTATCCCCTGCAACATTCCCTGTAATGATGATCTTGCCTCCATCCCCCTCTTTGGGTTCAAGAGCAGAGCCCTCTGAGTTTTCTGGGTTGGGATGAGTTGCATATTTATTATCTCTGTAATCCACCAGATAATCCGTATCCTTTGTTAAGTTCACAACCTTATTAGGTTCGTCAAACATTTCCAAATTATAAGATACTGTCACATCTGGCCTATTCGTTGCAGTCCCCACGGGATTCTCCGGGGAATAATAACAATCCTCTGCTTCTATCTTGATACGTTCACTGCCCAAATTCACCAGTATTTTAAATTCTTTTTCAATTTTACCATCAAAGTTTCCAATTCCTTGAATGGTGTATTTCGCGGTTCCCGGCTCCTTATTGTTCTCATATGTAACTGTGTATTCTTCACCGTATACCAGTGGTCTTTCTTTCCCCTCTCTTCCATCAATCCCGACTGGCGTATAGAAAACCTGCAGATTCTTCCAGACTACCTCATCCCTGGAATGGGGAGCGCTGGCATTATGTTCATGGTTCTCCTCATTCCCTTCATTCCCCATCTCCGCTTTAGATGAATCCAATGTCCTCTGGGCATTATCCGGGGAAACTGACTGTCCATATTTAATATCATCCAATACCACTTCATCTGCAATACCATCAAGCCTGATCTTTCCATTGGCTACTCCATCTTTGGAAAGGTCGTATTGTCTTATTTTATAGCCTTTCTTTGTAGACTTTATATAATTATCGCCTGCCCCAGTAATTTCAACGCTATAATCACTTCCTACATTAAATTTACTATTTGAGTTTAGCTCATCCTTTCCTTTATAGTATTTCAGTGTATAGTCATTATTGAATGTTACTTCCTTTCCATTATGGGTAATGGTTGGTTCTGGCATCGTAGGAATATCTGAATAAGGATAAGGATCTTCATTGATGCCATCAATTTTATATCCATACTTTTCTTCCAGATCTTCAAAGGTCAAATCCAACGGATCCACGTTAAAGTTTATATCGCCTCCCCCATAATAATTCCCTATTCCTGTAATCTTTAATTTTCCTGTCCCAGTTCCTACTTGTGTAGGTCCAACCTTATCTGGATTCTCAATAGTAAAATCCTCTCCCAGTTTCAAAGTGTTCATTCCATTTGCCAACTGAAACGTTACCAGCAGATCTTCTTCTGGCGGCACAATAATACCTGCATTATAAATCTGATTCTTAGTGACAGAAGCCCTTGCTCTTCCATCAGAATTGAGAGGAGTGAGATTTCCCTTAATCCTAAAAGGCAGTTTCCTTATTCCCTTGTAATTCGTTCCTACTCCTGTTATCACCAACTGTGCCGTTCCTATATTAGTATTGGCTTCATAAGTAACGGTATAATCTCCCGATGCAGGATCGCCATCCTTCGAAACGAAAGTCATTGTCCGCTGACCATGCCTAACTATAATATTTTCCAGCTCAGTCTCTTCCTCCCCTTTATAGGGATAAATCCTATTCTCTTCTGGGGTAATTTGACTGGGATCATTGTGAGTAAACGTATATACGTCCGCTGCATCAAGTCCCTGGGCAGTTACAATCAACTCCATGTTTGAATTGGAAAGATCGCACTTCACAATATTAAACCGATGTCGCACCTCACCTGTATAATTTCCTCTTCCTTTAATTACAACATAATTATTAGTATCATCACCTACATTTATATTTACTCCATAATCTAAATCATAATCCTTCTCATTGGTTAATGTCTTCTTCAACGTAGTCTGGTAGACAGAATCCACATTCGGTGTTATCCTGCTCCCTGTATATGGCTGGTCGGGAATCACTGGAAATTGAACCGTATCTACATTAAGTTCCAGAGGAGTAATCTCAAATTCTCTGGTAATTTCTCCTGAGAAATTACCAAAACCACTGATTGTCATGGTTATTTTCCCATCTGAAACATCGCTGAATCCAGTTTCATTTTCTGTGTTATTTGCTGTATATTTTACTGTATAATCTTTCGCACCATTACTGCCTAACAAGTAGCTATCCTGTGTACTCGGCTGCCGATTTACATAAATTTCAACTTTAGGAGTTTGCGGCCCGCCTTTATATACATATGAAGTTTCATTTGGACTCACAACCTCGACATTTCCATGCCCCGTTGTACTTTCTACCAATTCCAGGGGTTGTATCGTAAATTCCACAGTCTTTGTATTTTTATAATTATTCTTGCCAGTTATGATAATTGTTGCCGTCTCATATGCATTTACATTTTTCCCATAACCTATGGAATAATCATTCTCACTTAACTTTCCGCCATCATCTGTAATCGTTAACTCATTTAGTTTTGGCGTCTGCTGTAGCCCATTATAAGTATATGTCTGATTAAGTATTACCGAAATCTTATTGATATCCCTTTGGTCCACCCGGACAGATATATAAACCGGACCTCCAATCAAGGCTCCATTGGACAACGATTCCACTCTGAATGCATTTGTATAAGTGCCAACATTGATTCCCTGCCCATTATACTTCGTTTCCCTTGTAACTTTGTAATCCGTACCTTTCGTATAGCCTGGAACACTAATTTTCGATTCTATTATATCCAGCCAGTTCGTTGTTCCATCATAATCTGTCTTATACATACCTCTGTATGTTCCTGTTGTTTCTTTGTCATAACCATCAACCTCTACCATATCATCTGTCAATTTATTCACACGAATAGTGATGGGAACTGCACTTCTATAGCCATTATACCCGTATTGAGTGTTTAAGGCAGATATTCGGACAGTAGTATGAATTAACCCATCCTGCACTGGAAGAGATTTCCAATTTGAGTTTTCCAGAGTTACCTTCACCTTATCCGAGTTGGGAATTTCTGCAAATTCTCTTCTAACATCCGGGTCATTAATGGTAAGCTCCGTATTAATATTCTTGTCTCCATCATCCGGTCCTTTTAGAATTGCTAAGGTATCTGAACCTTTGGGATATTCTTGCTCCTCAATGGAAAATGTCACATCAGATTGTGCTGTGACTCCACCCCCTGAACCACTCAAGAATTTCCGAATCCAAAATTTAGCCCCTCGCGCACTTCTCAAATTCAGGTATTTTCCACTGGTTCCCACGGCATATACCGTTTCTTCGCCCACCGACTTCTGATTCCCATCATACACAAGCTTATATTGATTAGCCTTTAATATTTCTTCCTTGCCATTATCAGTATACTTCACTTCTACAAGGTCGGAGGTGAGTTCAAACTTTTCCCCTTTAATCTGATTATAATTAACACGAAAATGTCCAGACTCCTCTACTAGGATCTTACCATCTGCTTTTAACGTAATGGTCAGATTCTCCTCCTTCATTCTATGAATCTTATATGAAATGGAGGCCGAACCTGTAAAATTGCCATTTTCCTTTGCAGTAGCAGTAGCAGTAGCAGTAATCTCATCCTGACCATCTGTAAGATCATTCCCACTATAGTCCCATGTGTACTGATCTGCAGGCACCTCAACTGCCCCTACTTTTAACTTAGGCAGAGATTTCGGCGTATATCGTCCATTTCTAATTGCATATTCTGGTTCTAATACACTTGGTTCAAACGTTGCAGACGATAGGTCAAGTGGAGTAATCGTAAAATAAAGTCTGGCAGTGGAAGAACACCCCTCAACACTTACAATTACTGTTGCCTGGCCCTGGTTGGTATGATTCTCATATTCCAAATTAAAGTCCGTAACTTGCTCTTCAACCACATCTCCACTATCATTCAGGTATCCTGCTGAAACTGAAATCTGGTCTTTTTGTACCTCTATCGCTGAACCAGTATAAGGAAAAGAAGGGGATCCACTTGCCCATTCTGCTGTGATACTAATATACTCTTTGTCTGCCGCGCGCACGGTCAGCCCTGTCCAATCCACCATACCGGCTATCATGCACAAGCTCAGCAATAACGCCATAACCCTTTTCCCAATATTCTTATGCATCATCCATTCCTCCTTACTTCTTCATCTCTCATCGCATAATTCTTCCATCTATATTAAATCTATACTCATATATTATTAATTTTCTTCGGCAATTTTGCTTGTATTTTTAATACACTTCACCATTTTTTCATGTTTTTCATTAATACATATAGAAAAGAGACGAAGAATCATACCCAGGACAGTTTTATCTTTTGTAAAAATTTGTCAAACTGTACTTTGTCTGCCCTGGATATAATACTTCGTCTAAAGATTATAACACATATTTCCTAAGAATGCTATTTTTTTACGAATTTCTAACAGGAAAATTTTTATATCCTTGGAAATATTTTATGAAGTTCATGTTTTCTAGTACTTATTTCCCTAATGTGTCAATAATTTACTCCCTCAATGATACATCAACTGGGTATACAGAACCGATAGCAGGTACAGCGCTGACGCTTAAATTTATATTTACTCTCCCAAGGCAAACTTATGCTCCAAACCACAAGAAATGGCAGCGTATCTCTTCTAAAAATTCGCATTTCGCGCATTAAAAGGAATTTTATTCGATTTTGTCGTTGTCAGGGTTGAAATTATTCAAAACAATGTTTAAAATTTATAATGTCAACTGTACAAAAGAGAAAATTTTAAATGGAGGGGAAATATGTTTCAATATTTACTCCTGTTGGAAACAGACAGGGAAAAAGAATTTTTTGCATCAATCTATAAAGAACACCGAGATGAAATGTTTTTCATTGCATACGGCATTCTTCATAACCGCTCGGACGCGGAGGACGTTGTACATGAAGCATTTTTATCACTGATCGACCATGTAAATAAGATTATCGACAAAGAGCCTTATCAAATCTGGTATTACATGAAGACCACTGTAAAGCACAAGTCCTACAACGTCTACCGCCAACGGAATCTCCATGAGGAAGTAGAACTTGATGAAACATGGATGCAGGAAAAAGATACGGAAAAAGGGCCGGAGCTTCTTATGGAAGATTTTGAATTGAAAGAAGCCATGTCCGGTCTGCTGAAACAGTTAAAGACTCCTTATCAAGAGGTACTAGCCTTGCAGTACTACCACGAAATGAGCGCTATAGAAATCGCAGAAGAGATGGGAAAAACGCCAGATAACATCCGTCATATTTCCATGCGTGCCAAAAGAAAGCTGCAATCTCTGATGAAAGAAAATGGGATGTGGAATGAAAAACCCGAGAAAAATCGCTCTACCAGTGGGGCAATAAAATAATTTTCCCAAAAAAGTACATGTAGACAAAAACGGAGGATACTGCAAAAAACAAGAATTCTACAACATATCGTTAAAGTAAAATCCATACTTGTATGATATGTTGTAGAAAATTCTTGTTTTATAACAGCCTCTCTCTTTTACAAAAATCTCTCCAAAATATTATTCTGGTACAACCACTGCAGCAAGGGATTCTCCTGAATTTCTTGCATCATTTGATTTCCCCACTGGCTCCCCTGGCACAATGCAATCACAAAAAACAGAATCCAGATCACAAGAAGCCCTTCCAGTAATCCAACCACAAGACCACCCATATGATTAATACTTTCTATGACTGGAAGTTTTGCAATAATGTCAAGAACATGAATCAAAATTCCCAATAAGATACTAATCAAAAGAAACGCCGCAATCCAGGCAATCCTCTGGACTGCCCAATCTGCAACCTGTTCTATCCCACCTTCCAGGTGAATGCCAATATTATTCTGAACTACTTCCGTACACTTTTCGTGAATTACACCATGCAAGGGCGTTTGCATTCGCAAAAACTCTGCCACATAAGGCGCTGTCAAGGATGCAAGTACAATGGTCACTAAAACCGCTGCCAGGGAAAATATCATCCTTACCATTCCCCTGATATAACCATGTAGTCCAAACACACCCAGAATCACAAGGGTGACAATTAGTAATATATCCATTTCTTTGTACTCCTATTTCAGCCTAATCCTCTGTGTCTCGCCATCTATGAGAAAAACATAATCTCTGATTCCTGCCACAGACATTATTTTCCAGATACTTTTGTCAAAATTTGCATGAAATTTCTGCACGCCCCGCAAAGTAAAAATGGCGCATTCCAAATCATTCCGTATACAAATCTCATCATTTTCCAAAAATCCTATTTCTTCATATTCCATCTCAAAATCTTTGGAAAGAACCTCTGCCCCACGCAGATCATGTATCTGCATATTATAAGAAGTATCCTTATTCTCATTATCAAATACAAATCCAAAGTAAGCGTCATTGTAGAAAATTGTACGAATCTCTTTTTCGATGGCAACTTCTTTTTTCACCTGAGGCTTCTGAGGGCCTTCAAAAACCACTGCTTTCTGGCTTCCAAACGCTACCATCACATCGTTGGTCAGAAATTCTACCTTTGGCACAACCATATCAGCATAGGAATACTGCCCCACGATATTATCAATCTCATTTTGCCCCATTGCATCAAAATTAAAAAAAGTAATTGTAGTATTCACATTCCCTTTATTGACGTCCAGCAAGGACACCGCCAGCTTTTTTCCATCATTGGAAATGGCAATATCAAGCGGATAGCCGCTGTTTTCTGTATGTACCTCTCCCTCTGCCAGAAATGTTCCCGATTTATCATACATCTGTATGTATCCTGTGCCATTCTGCTCCATTAAAACAGCAACCATTCCCTGACTGGCCACCTCAATGCGCTGAATCGGCATAGATGTTTCAATTTCCCCACAGGGACCGGATAAATCCATAATATAAATTCGATCGCCCTTTTTGTCTGCAATTGCCGCATAATTCTCACAAAAATCTACCATGGGCGCTTGCATTTCATAGGTCTGATTCCAAATAATTTTATTATTCTCATCCACCAACGAAGCCCCATCTTTACTGTATTTTAAGATATTGCCGTGAAATACATCAAATTGGGCGCCAGGGGAATCTTCCCTCTCAACAGACTTCAACACACTATATTCCGAATATGTTCTGGTCTGCAAATAAATATACACTCCAGCAATCCCTAATAAGAGGCAAACCGTCACAAAGGCTGTCCATCTTAAAATCTTTCTCCGGTGCCTTTGGATTTTCTCATTCATTCCTTTTACATCCGATTTTACAACCCGGTATGCTTTATCTGCCACTACTACACCTCCGTGTGGGTCTTAATCTCTCCTCTCACGTTGCCTGCTCTCTGACAGTCCTCCATCCTGTTATGGGAGAAGCAGCCTCTGGCCTACGTAAATCTTATCTCCATTTTCAATTCCGTTTGCCTCACATATTTTTTCCATCATATGTTGATTGTGATAAATACTAATACAGATAGAACCCAAGGTATCCCCTGGTTTCACTGTATAATAGCGCGCCTCCTGAGATTGTCCGGCAGAAGCTTCCGCCGTCTCCTGTGAACTTTCCTCAGGCTTGTCCGCATCCTCGCCTGCTCCTTTCAAATCTTCCTGGGACTTGTCCATATCCTCCTCTGCTTTCTCAGAAGATGGTAGCTCCCCAGACGTTTCTTGCTGCTCTTCTTCCACAGAAGATGTTGTTTCCTTAGTTTCTTGCCGCTCTTCTTCCACAGAAGATGTTGTTTCCTTGGTTTCTTCCATAGGATCCACTTGGGACATGACGCTCTCCACCACTGGACCTTCCTCGTCTTCAGAACGTTTTTTCTGTGATTCCTTGCTGTTCATAACGTAGAGCACATCTTCCACTTCCTGCATTTTCCGATAATTATTAATTGTGGTGATACCAAGAACACAGATAACCACCAGAAAAAATGAGGATGCTGTATAGAGGAATTTGCGGTTTTGCCGTTCGATCTGCCTCCCTTGCCGTTCCAATATCATATGGCGGTATGACTCCAGCGCTTCCTCAGCCTGAGTTTTCGGCTCCTCCAAATGGCTTTTTGCAAATATCTTTTCCTGATTCTCTGCAACTGTTTCCCTCTCCAATTCCTTATGCAATTCTTTGAACTGGTCTTGTTCTTCTTGTCGTTCTTGAGATATCCCTGTCTCTTCCTGCTGTTCCTCCGCTGCCAGCTCTTCCAGCCTTTCTCCTGTTTCTATTTCCGGCTCCTGCTGCTGGCTGTCCTTAACTTCTGCCGGCTTTGTTTCCTCTGATTGCAGCATTCCTTCCATCTGGAAAGATTCTCCCCGTTTTTGGACCATGTACTCTTGCATGGGAAGATTTTTTTCATAATAAATATAATAGCCTTCCCGTTTCTGTAAATATCCCTGGTCATAGATAAAGAACACTTCCTCTTCTTCCAGAATATCCATCAGCATCAAAACTTTGTCCCTGCCTGAAAAATATTTCCGGTGAGCGGCTTCCACAACAGAAGTTAATTCCATTGCCTGTCCCGTTTTTCCTAAAAACCAACCTACGATTTCTTTTTCAGAAAAATACTGTTTCCTTTCTTCCTCAATATAAGTCCAGAAACTATCATCCAGACAAATGCTGTCCCACTGAAATACTCCAGCGCCGCATTCGATTGCTCCACTGATAAAGGTATAGCGGATATCTTTCATTACCTGGCTTTCTCCCAGAAATATCACTGCACAGGATTCTTTTTTCTGAGCTATGTTTTTCAAATAAGTATACACATAATCTTCTATGTAAATTTTATGTCTTCCTCTTGGGCTTCCAATCTGGCGAATATTTTTGGGCAGACATACTTTTCCTTCCTCTTCCTGTAACCTGTCTTTGCAAACAATTTCTATCATGCCTTCACCTCTTTTTTACAGATGGTAGCACATTTTATTTGCAATTTTTGGAAATCCCTGTCATACCGTCGAAAAAGATTTCGACTGGATTCTACAACTCGGTCCTACCCTCCAGGGCACGGTACAAGGTCATTTCATCAATATATTCCAAATCGCCGCCTACTGGCACTCCGCTAGCGATCCTGGATACTTTGATTCCTGTGGGTTTTATCAGTTTACTAATATACATTGCTGTAGTCTCTCCTTCCAGACTGGAGTTGGTAGCAATAATCACCTCATCAATATCCTCACAAAGCCGCTGCATCAGTTCTTTTAGCTTTATATCATTGGGCCCAATGCCAAGCATAGGGGAAATCGCCCCATGAAGCACATGGTATACGCCCTCATATTTGTTTGTTTTTTCGTAAGCTGCCAGATCCCTGGTATTTTCCACCACCATAATTGTCCTATGATCCCGCTTGGTGTTTCTGCAAATTGGACATACATCTTCATCGGTAAGTGTATAACATTTCCGGCAATATTTTACCTTCCTTCTGGCTTCTAGAATTGTGGCAGAAAGGCTCTCGACCTGCTGAATTGGCATATTCAAAATATGAAAAGCAAGCCGCTGTGCCGACTTGCTCCCAATTCCAGGCAGAGAAGCCAGCTCTTCCATCAGCTTACTTATCTGTCTGCTATAATAATCCATTGATTCCGCCAAGCCCTCCTGTAATCCTGGACATGGACTGCTGAGAAGCCTCCTCGATCTGGCGAATCGCCTCATTGGTAGCCGCCATAATCAAATCTTCCAGCATTTCAATATCATCGGGGTCCACTACTTCCTCTGCAAGCTTTACCTTTGTAATCTCCTTCTTACCAGTAATCGTCACCTCTACGGCTCCGCCGCCTGCTGTTGCTGTAATTTCCTTTTCCTCCAGCTCCTTTGTAGCTTCTTCCATCTGTTTCTGCATTTTCTGGGCCTGTTTCATAAGATTGTTCATGTTCCCGGGCATTCCCATTCCACCCGGAAATCCTCCACGCTTTGCCATGTGATTCCTCCTGTTTCCCTGCTATTATTCTTCATCTTCAATGGTTATTTCCATATTTATTATTTTCCCAAGATCTGCATAAGTTTCTTCAAAGGGCTGTTTTGTCTCATGAAGCTGCACCTTTATCTCCACTTCCCGTTGGGTCTTTTGGGCTATCATTTCCTTCAATTCCCTGATATGGGCTTCTGTATTGACAAAGGCCTCCGCCACCTCATCCTCCAGCACAATCAAAAGCTGTCCCTCGCCTGCCAAACTTAAATGTGCTGGCTTTAAGTAATTTTTCAATCCTCCTGATAATCCCTCAATGATAGACCGCCAATCCTTTACTACCTGCTGGATTTCTTCTGGGATTGCCTTCGGGAGCTTTTGTTCTTTGCCTTTTTGCCTTCCATCTTCTTCATTTTCTGGCATGTGCTGCATAGGGACGGCGGTATCTTCCTGGGTCTTTCCTGGTACAAACATCCCCTGTTCCATCTTTTCCTCTAACTGAGTAATCCGCTGAACCAAAGAGCTGTAATCCTTCTCCATTTCTGGTCTGCACAGTTTAATCAATGCAATCTCAATCAGCACTCGTTTCTGAACTGCATACCTTAGCTGGTTGGATAATTCTGAAAAAATGCGGATATAGCGCATTAATCGCTCCCCTTCTATCATCTTTGCTTCTTCCTTTAGCAGCATCAGATTTTCTGTGGAAATATCCAACATATCCTCCATATTATCAGAACTTTGCAATAAAAGCAAATTTCTCAAATACCAAGTAAAATCCAAGACAAACTGACCTGGCTCCCGGCCATGCACAATTAGCTGTTCCAAAAGAGCAACTACACCAATGACATCTTGCTCTATAATTTTACGAAGCATCTGGGAAAACACTTCAACATCTACTGCGCCTAATACCTCTAACACATGATCATACGTCAGCTTCTGTCCCAGATAAAATGCAATACACTGGTCTAAAAGACTCAAAGCATCACGCATGGAACCATCTGCCGCCTTTGCAATATAGCGGATTGCTTTGGGCTCCGTTTCTACCTGTTCTTTCTCCATCAGTTCTTCCAGCCGACCTGCAATTGTGTCAATGGTAATTCTCCTGAAATCATACCGCTGGCACCTGGAAAGTATGGTAATAGGTATCTTATGGGCTTCCGTGGTGGCCAGAATAAAAATAACGTAAGAAGGGGGTTCCTCCAATGTCTTTAGCAACGCATTGAACGCCCCTATGGAAAGCATATGAACTTCATCTATAATATATACTTTATATCTGCCTTCAGCAGGAGAATACGTCACTTCCTCGCGGATTTCACGAATATTGTCCACACCGTTATTGGAAGCTGCGTCAATCTCTATCACATTCATGGAATTGCCTGAGGCAATGCCCCTGCAGGACTTACACTGTCCACAGGGGCTTCCTTCCACAGGATGCTCACAGTTGACTGCCTTGGCAAATATTTTTGCTATGGTAGTCTTCCCGGTTCCTCTGGTTCCACAAAACAGATAGGCATGTCCGATTCTTCCTGCCTGAATCTGGTTTTTTAAAGTTGTTACGATATGCTCCTGCCCCCGGACCTCTTCAAATTCCTGGGGCCGGAACTTTCGGTACAACGCAGTATACGACATATTCAGTCACCAAAGCTAATACCGATTAATTTTGCTTCTTTGATGATCTTGGAATTTGGCTCCACGATCTTTAATTTTCCAGCTACCTCTCCAAGAGGAACCTTCTTGGTATTTCCATTCACCATGCCTACCATGTAGCCATAATCCTCTTTCAGAATTAAGTTTGCTGCCGCTGCACCTAATCTTGTGCAGAGTACACGGTCATAGGGACAGGGGCTTCCACCTCTCTGGGTGTGGCCTGGAACGGTTACACGTACCTCACTTCCGATTTTCTCTTCAATCCGTGCTGCCACTTCATAAGAAACGGAAGGATATTTGCGCTTTTTCATCTTTTCTTTTAAATCTTTTTTGGAGAGCTTTGCATCTTCTTTTGAAATGGCGCCTTCTGCAACCGCTAAAATTGTAAAGCCTTTTCCTGCCTTATTTCTTCCTGCAATGGCGGACACCACTTTATCAATATCATAAGGTATTTCTGGAAGTAAAATGATATCAGCGCCCCCGGCAATTCCTGCATACAGTGTCAGCCATCCTACTTTATGTCCCATAACCTCCACGATAAATACTCTGTTATGGGATGCTGCTGTGGTATGAATACAATCAATGGCATCTGTTGCAATATCAATCGCGCTCTGGAAGCCAAAGGTTACGTCTGTACCATAAATATCATTATCAATTGTTTTGGGAAGATGGATAATATTTAATCCTTCCTCTCTGAGAAGGTTTGCTGTCTTCTGTGTTCCGTTTCCACCCAGAATCACTAAGCAGTCCAGACGCAGCTTATAATACGTCTGTTTCATGGCTTCCACCTTATCAAGACCTTTCTCATCTGGCACGCGCATCATCTTAAATGGCTGCCTAGAGGTTCCCAGGATTGTCCCACCCTTGGTAAGGATTCCTGAAAAATCAGAACCGGTGAGCAGACGGTAATTTCCATATATCAGCCCTTTGTATCCTTCATAAAAACCATATACTTCCAAATCCTGTACGTTCTTGCTCAAACCTTTTACTACTCCGCGCATTGCCGCATTCAATGCCTGGCAGTCGCCTCCGCTTGTCAACATTCCAATTCTCTTCATTCTTCTCCACATCCTTTACAATTATAGTCCGGTTATTTGGTGAAAATCAGCCTACCGAAAATATTATATCTCAAAATTATGCCTGCCACAAGATTTTTCATTTGCAATTTTGAAAATATTTGATATAATGGTAACAGTTCAGCCCACGTCATTCACAATATCATGATTCTTGGAGGAGTACCCAAGCGGCTGAAGGGTCTGGCTTCGAACACCAGTAGGTCGGTAGTCCCGGCGCGGGGGTTCAAATCCCCCCTCCTCCGTTCTTAAAAACACCGAAATATCAATTCTTTTTTATTTTTATGACAAATTACGTGACAAATTTTAAAAATATTTATATATCATTCCGATAAAAAATGTTGTAAATTATAAAAGAGAGACAAGAAAATATTGTATTATCTTTAGGGCAGCCACGCAAGCGGAACATACATTCCGATTGGCTGCTATTTTTATACCCATTTTTAAAGAAGGGCAGACAGCGAAAAAGCGAGGGTAGAAACGGATCATCCAGGATGAAACGAACTACTCAACTCGCTTTACTCGCACCAGTAACAAAGTCAAATGCTATTACTTTGTTTTCTGCAGATAGTCAGTCTGCACATCTTTACCCTTACAGAAGGATTAAGAGAATTTAATATCGATGTCAATAACAGTATAAAATATATTTTACTTTTTGTCAAATAAGCTGCATAAGCCTGCTACACCTCGGCATACACCGGATTAGTAAGATTTTTGCTGAACGGATGACTGGGCCGTCTGCCTGCAACTCACAGACCCATACAGCTAACTATTACTTATTTTTCTTATCTTTGCAAATGTTATGTATAAAGTTAAGGACTGATACTATGCAAGTGACAACCTTGCAAATAACATCGATATTCATATCTACTTTTCCCATATCATTTTTATTTCATAATAGAAACAGAAAAATCCCTGTAATCTATACAGAATCATGCAGGCTGTAAGCAATCATCTATCAATTACAGAGACTTTTCTTGAGCTATTTTGTCGAGAATCTGTTACCCCTTATCAATACTCCTGATGCATATTATACAGTTCTTTGTTCCCAGTGAACATGGACTTTGAGGAAAATTTTCCCAAAGTCTATGGCTTTTTTCCTATTTTGATGTTATACTTCCCCTATGGCAGGAAAATCTTGGGATTTTCTGCTAACGTGAAATTCTGATACACTTACAAAAGATACTACAAATCCTTATTTCTTTTCATTTAAAAAGGGGGTTTTATACTGTCATGGCATATTTCGATGATCTTATAGAGTATTACTAAAAGATTCCAGCCAGGTTTCTTTCAAGTATCCTCTTAACCGTTTGCATTGTCTTTCATCGCCCAACGCATAAAACGCGCAATAGCCCCGCAGTAAAGACTCCTTCGCTTGTTCCCGTTCCCCCTGCTCCATAAGGGCAAGTCCTTTGTTAATAAGGAATTTAGGGAACAGGCAGAAACGGTTATTTTCCTTGCTCATGGCTATTCCCTGATCACATAATTCCACTACCTTGGCATACTGCCTCTTATCCATCAAAAGATTCGAAAGATTAAATAAAATCATTGGATATTTTTGCACCTTTTCTGTCTGGTCTATGATATGAGTGTCCATATACTCCTTCAAGCCGCAAAGTATTTCAATTCCCTCCTCCAGTCTGCCCAGTTTGCGATAACCCCTTGCAATGTTAATAAGTATTACGATTTCATTGTACGTCAAAAGCCCCTTTAAAATTGCTTTCATTTCTATCCCATTGGGCTTTGTCATTCTCAGCGTATCCTCCAACTCCTTTATTTCCTGTTCCCAGTTTTGATTCTTTTGCTGTTTTAAAATAATTCTGGTAAAACGGCAATATTGGGAATTTAAAATATCACCCTTTGTAATTGTACGTTCAAACCTGTCAATCAGTTCTTCTAATCCTTCATATTGATAATTTGCGATTTTCTTTACAATCTGGTTGCAGATTTTTACCTGCTGCATTTCCTCTTTGCTGGAATACTGCAAAAATACCTCCCGGCATCCAAGCCTCTGTGTTAGCGCCTCCACCGTTTTCCGATTTGGCATGCGCGTGCCATTTTCAATTTTTGATAAATTTCCTACTGAGCAGATACCAAAGCACAGTTCTTCTTGGGAATATCCACGTTCTACTCTCATATCATGGATATAATTTCCGATTTCATATACCGCCATTTTCTCTCACTCCCTGTCGTTTTGTCCTCCCCGCTATCTGCTATTATAAAACAATTATCTCTCGTTACCCAGAAAATCCGCAATTCTCCTTTTTAAGTAACAATCCACTCTTTCTTTTCATGACACCCCTTTCCTTTGGACTGTTTTAGACAGTAAAAGATCAAAGCAGCAGAAGCCGACTGGAACCCTCGCGTTTTTCTTGCCTTTTCCTATATTTACCTTTATAATAATATCTATATGAATTATATATCCGGCATGAAAATTTTTAACTTTGAAAAAGAAAGGATCATCCATGAAAAAATTTTTTCCCATTTTATTTTGTATATGCTTGTGCACAACTCTTCTTACTGGCTGTAATGGCCCGAAGAAAAATGCTGCGGATTCCGTACAAGCCATTTACGAATTATATATTCTGGGCAATACAGATGGAATCGCTGCCTTGGGAATACCGGAAGAGGATATCGATAATGCCAGACAAACCTATCATGAGTCTCTAAAAGAAACCATTCGCGTTAAGTTTGCCGCCAGCGGCCAAGAAATCAGTGAAGATGTATTGAATGAACTTTTTGAGGCAAGAAAAACTGCGCTTTCCAAAATGAGCGCTTCTGCCGAAGTTATTTCTGAATCCAGCGGAAAAGCGACCGTAGTTGTTCATACCACATATTTTGACGAAGACGATCTGGATGCCGATGCTTACTATGAAGCCCGGGAAACTGCATGGCAGCACAGCTTTCCCACGGTAGCAGACCAGAAGATATTCCTCATGGATACCTATACACAGAACCTAATCGCTGCCTATGAAAATGTGACCCCTTCGGAAAAAACAACAGACATTGCGGTTGAATGCGTGATCCAGAATAATACCTGGGTTCCTGCTAATATGTCCTCTTTCGGCTCTGATCTGGCTCTGGCAATTACCGGACGGAAGCTTGAAACTATTAAATAAGCACCGTAAAGGCCCACGTAATCCATTGCGGCGCCTTTCTGATTGCAAAAAATATGCATAATTCCTGAAATATTAGAATAAGATATAAAAATTCTTGTGGGAGTACAAAAATGTCTGAATTTCACCGCATGATTACATATCTTTATCTATATGAACATGGAACAAAGCGCCACAATACAGGGTTTGCCAAAATAGAAAAAAGAGACGGACAATGTCTCATAGAAATACACCTGAAAAACACTGGACACAATATACCCTCTGCTCCAGTGTATTTTTATACCAAAAACGGTCAGAAGCATCCTGGCATTCTGGTGGGAACCATAGGACTTTTCCGCGGAAACGGCGATTTCAAATCCATTTTAAAAGGAGACGCCTTTACTGGCAGCAATTATACCTTTCAGGATGTGAAAGGTATCTTCATCCCCCTTTCTGAAGAAATCATGTTCGTAAGTCAATGGGATGATAATGAATTTGTAAGGGAAAATTTTGTGGAGCCGGAAACAAAAGTTTCGGCAAATAAGCCTTTGGCAGAAAAGCCTTCGGCAAACACTCCTTCGACAGAAAAACCTCTGGCAGAAAAGCCCCAGGCAGAAAAGCCCCAGGCAGAAAAAACCTCAGCAAAAAAGCCTTCAGCAGACACTCCTTTGCAGGTAATCTCTCCTAACAAGCCTCCTCGTTCCCAGGCTCTTATGCAAAACCCATCGTCTGCTCCTGCCCGTTTGATTTCTGCTATCCCGGTTCCTTCATCGGCTGCAGACTTAGAGGCAGCAGAGGCCGCTCCAAAACAAACACAATACCGCAATGAAAAAATCCCTGCTTCCAGTCAGCCAAAACAGACTTCTCAAGAAGCCTTGCCAGAAAATTGGGAACAGAAATGGAAATTCATTTTGGAAAATTATCCGGTCATGACGCCCTTTGCAGGCGATGAGAACACCATCTGTGTACGATTGGAATTAAAGGACATCCGCCTGTTGCCAAAACCTTATTGGTATCTTGGCAATAACAGTTTTCTTCTCCATGGCTTTTTCAATTACCGCTACCTAATTCTTGGCGCAACAGAGGTATCCGAAAAAAAACGTTGGTTTATTGGAATCCCTGGGATATACCAGAACCCGGAACGGGTCATGGCAACACTTTTCGGATTCCCAGAATTCCGCAATGAAAAGTCTGTTCCTGTCAACACTGGAGAATTTGGCTACTGGTACCGCTATCTAAATTAATTTATCTCAGCAAGCAGAGCGTAGGACTCGTGATCTCTCCAGACGCCATGAAGTTTAACGCTCTGCTTTTTCATTCCTTCCAGCTCAAATCCAAGGCTTCGCAAAAGGTTACGGGACGCTGTATTCTCTGGAAGCACACATGCTTCGATCCGATGCAGCTTCAATTCCTTAAATGCCACCCAGATGCACTTTGCAATGCTTTCCCTGGCATATCCTCTGCCCCAATATCTTTGGTCAAACTTATAGCCTATCTCACAGGACTGATAAAAACCTCGTCTTATATTATTCAAAGAAACCGTACCAACTACCTGATCGGCCTTCTCCTTTTCATACACCCAGAACCGGAGAAATGTCTGCTTCACTGCAAGATTATATTCATTTTGAAGAAGAAGCTTCTGAAATTCTTCAGTATAAAACTGCGGGGGCCTGTCTGTCTCATATTCTTCAAATATTTCCTGATTATCCAGATAAAATTTCAGAACCTGCTCTGCTTTTGTATCTGTAACTATGTTTAACTCCAAACGCTTGGTCTGATAGGTCATATTCATTTGTATATTCTCCCATTTTTTTATATAATAGTATCATCAAACACCATCATAATATCACAAAAAGACAGGAGCGCCTATGAATCAGGAAGAAAAATTTATGAAAGCAGCTATCCGTGAGGCCAAAAAAGCGGAAAAAATCCAGGAAGTCCCCATCGGATGCGTAATTGTATTTGAAGATAAAATCATTGCCCGAGGCTACAACCGGAGAAATATTGACAAAAACACCCTCGCCCATGCAGAACTTTCCGCAATCAAAAAAGCCAGCAAAAAAATGGGGGACTGGCGTCTGGAGGGATGCACCATGTACGTGACCTTAGAGCCTTGCCAAATGTGCGCAGGCGCGATTGTCCAGTCACGCATGGACAAGGTTGTCATCGGCAGTATGAACCCCAAAGCAGGTTGTGCCGGTTCTGTTTTAAACCTTCTTCAGCTCCCCGCTTTCAATCACCAGGTAATCCTTAAAACCGGCGTATTAGAAGAAGAATGCTCCAAGATGCTTCGTGATTTTTTTCGAAAGCTTAGGGAACTGAAGCGTTTGGAAAAGGAATCCGCCAAAATATTATAGTTTATCCTGCTCTAAATTTACGGCTGTTTTCCGATATATGCAAGAATACCGCCATCCACATACAAAATGTGTCCATTTACAAAATTTGAAGCATCCGATGCCAAGAAAACTGCTGGACCTGCAAGGTCTTCTGGGTTCCCCCATCTTGCCATAGGAGTCTTTGCAAGAATAAACTGATCAAAGGGGTGTCTGCTTCCGTCTGCCTGAGGCTCCCGAAGGGGGGCTGTCTGAGGCGTTGCAATATATCCGGGCCCAATACCGTTGCACTGGATGTTATATTCGCCATACTCAGATGCAATATTTTTTGTAAGCATTTTCAGACCGCCTTTTGCTGCTGCATAAGCAGATACTGTCTCACGGCCAAGCTCACTCATCATGGAACAGATATTGATAATTTTCCCATGGCCTTTTTTAATCATATCTGGAATTACTGCCTTTGCCATGATAAACGGCGCATTTAAGTCAATGTCAACCACCTGGCGGAAATCCTCTACGCTCATTTCTGTCATGGGAATCCGTTTAATAATCCCTGCATTATTCACAAGAATATCAATTACTCCAAGTTCCTCTTTGATGGCGGCTACCATATCCGCAACCTGGGCTTCATCTGTCACATCACAGAGATAGCCCTTTGCATCAATCCCTTTTTCCTTATAATCTGCAAGAGCTTTTTCCATATGCTCCTGTCCACGACAGTTAAATGCAATTTTTGCTCCCGCCTGTGCCATTGCCTCTGCCATGGCAAATCCAATGCCGTATGCCCCTCCTGTTACAAGGGCAACCTTTCCTTCCAATGAAAATTTTTCTATCATACCCATTTCTTTTCCTCCTTTCTCTTACCAATAAGTTCCCCAATCTGGATTCCATAAACGATAAAGAGCCTCCAGATAGAAATAATCCCCCCAGAGACTTGGCTCATCCACCCCTTCCCCAAACCGATAGGTATACACGCTATGGAGCAAAAGACCTTCAGACTCTGGTTCTGCCTCAGAAGACGCCATATTTTTCAGTACCTGTATCATCTCTTTGGCCCTCTCTATGCGTCCCATTTCCAACATACCACAGGCCGCGATTGCAAGGGCTGAGCTGTCCCTTGGCATGTCAGAGCCTTCCCCAAACACCAAATCCCAATAGGGCATCCCATCGGATGGAAGATGGCTTTCAAAGTATTCTACCAAATGTTCATACAGCTTTGCCTCTTCTTCTGTAAAAGCATTTCCAGAGGTTCGGGCATGGAGAGGCATCCCAAGAATCGCCCATGCCTGGCCCCTTGCCCAGCAGGAATTGTCAGAATATCCCTGATGAGTCGCCCCATAGTCTGGATTTCCAGTCTCTTTGGAAAAATAGAATGTATGGTATGTGGAGAAATCTTCCCGGACAATATTATGAATGACCCTGCTATAATGGGAATCTGCAATCTTCTGGTAAGATTCTTTTCCAGTCAAACGATATGCCTCATACAAAAGGGGCAGGTTGAGAAGGGAATCAATAATCAGCCGGTATTCATGGTCTGCTCCCAATTTCCCCCAAGCCTGAATAAATCCGCCTTTTTCCTGAAACCTTGCTGCAAGCACATCTGCAGCCCATACAATCACTGGCTTTAGCTCCTCCTCCTTAAGAATGCGATGTCCTGCCACCACAGACAGGCTGTATAAAAACCCAATATCATGGTGATCCAGAACGTAATGCTCTTGTAACCGCTGTCGAAAGCTTTCAATATTTTTTAAGGCAAGCTCCTTGTACACCTGCCGCCCGCTGAATTCATAGGCAATCCAGAGCATTCCTGTCCAAAATCCATTGGTCCAGTCATGGTTGGGGGTAATTTTGTACCTTCCATGTTCTGCGCACGCGGACGGGAATTCTTCGCCGAAACGCGCCATGTTCCTGTCAAGAACCTTTAAGCACCGCTTTAGCTCTTCCCGAATCCAAACCTGCTTTTCTTCCTTATGTAAGGTTTCCATATCACACTCCTCCTTTATTTGGACACGATATTTTTCATTTCCATCTGTTCCTGGTAAGGCATTTTCGCCTGTTTCACTTGCTTTTTTCTGGTACATGTATTATTGTAATAAGAAATTAGGAGGTATTTCCATGGGACATCGCCATTATTCAATTTCGAACACCGACAGCCAGAGTTTAAACATCAAATTACTTTCTCTCACTTTGTCCAACGATGACGCAGATTGGGCGAGTATACTCCATAGCCATCCATTTACAGAACTTTTTTACATCATTGAAGGGGAGGGGAAATTTGTATTCCGTGATGAAACATTTTCCTCTGTCCAACGGGGCGATCTTATCATTATCCCCCCACATACAGAACACACGGAGCAATCTCTTCCTGGAAAGCCTTTGAAATATTACGTATTGGCAATTCACGGAATTGCTTTCCAATTGGAAAACAAGCAGTATTTTACACAAATATTTTGCGATTTTCGTTCCAATAGCTTCATTAAAGCGCTGTTTGAACAGATGCACTATGAAGTTCGCAACCATGATTATGGTACAGACACCATCTGCCAGAAGCTGCTTGAAGTTTTAGTCCTAAACATTATACGCAGCCAGAAAGTCCATCCTGTGCCTGTGGCCAGCACGAAGATGACGAAGGAATGTGCAAAAATCAAGGAGTATCTTGACGCAAATTATGCCAAACGCATTACCCTGGATACTCTGACAGACTTAACTCATATGAATAAGTATTATATCAGTCATTCCTTTGCAAAATGTACTGGCTTATCCCCCATTCAGTATTTGAATGAGCTCCGTCTGGAAGCTGCATGCCGCCTTCTGCAAAAGACAGATTTTTCCATTGCAGACATTGCATCTGCAACGGGATTTTCCTCTCAGTCCTATTTCACCCAGGCTTTTCACAAAAAGCATGGCATGACACCTATTAAGTACCGACAAGAAAGCGAAAAATCAACATAGCCAATTGAGCATATATTTTAAAAATTCTAAAGAACATTTACCACAATCTCCAGGGAGGGGAAGGGCGTCATATGAATGAATCAACCCTGCCCTCTCCCTGAATAAATGCAATATTATTCTTTTCCCAGGTTAAATCTCATACCAGACAATCTCATTTGCTCCAAGCTCCACATCGAACCCTGTTCCATCTCCTTTGTATACAGTAGTCTTCTGCGGTTCGTATGTATTGTTGACAACACAATATTTTCCATTCTTTACATACGCATGAACTTCCACATTAAAGTTAGCGCTAAACCACTTATGCAGATTTTCTTCATCATGAGAGGACCAGAGGATCGACCGATACAAAATACGGCTATTTTCAAAGCTATATGGAAGTCCAGCAATATACACGCAACGTCCCTTGCCGAATTCATTGACTGCCATTTGGACTTCTTTTTCATGATGTACCAAAATCTTTGTCCCCTCTAATGCATAGATATTCTTCTGGCCTTCTCCAAAATCAATTTCCTTGGTGCAGTCTTCCTTGATGAAATGGTCATGCTCTTCCCAATTATACTTATCCATATTCAGCGTAAAGCCTATTTCTTTTTCCACGCCCATCGTAGTGGCAAGCTGGAAGAAATGTCCCTGATGCTGATAAGCGGAAGGTTCTCCAATACCGATAAAACCGCCGCCATTATAAATAAAGCGTTTCACTGCGGTGACAATTGTTTCATCAATCCAGTTTGCACCACCAGAATATGCCGTATCCGCTCCGCCTACATTGAGTATCACGTCAATATCATCAAGGACAGATGGATTGTCCTTAATATCGTCAAAGCTTATGAACTGCACGTCGAAAGGAGCTCCGCTCAAGGCTTCAATGACGCCTGCATAAGAATAATTCTGCTTATGATAAATTGCGTGGTGTACCATATGGTTTCCCCATGCTCTCATTTTACCCCAGCTATTTAACACAGCTACCTTCTTCATACAGTAGGGGGTTGTCCCTTTGATATTCTCATAAAGTACCCGGAATTCCTCGCATACGCTCTCTACATACTCAATAAACTCTGGAAATTCCATGGCCAATTTCAAATAGCCGCCATATCCGATACGGTCAATGGGTTTCCTTAGAATGGCACGTCTTGCTGTTACCCAATTGACCTTCGCTTCTTTCACCGGATCTCCGCCTTCATGGAACACATCTGGGAAGAAATAGGGGAGGAGTCTTCCTTCTGTATACTTCACTCCTTCAATATCGCTAATTAAGCGAAGAGTGCTTCCGTTTCCCACACTTCCTACCACTGCATCCAAACCGACGGTCTTAAACTCCTCTAAAAATGGCTCCATGCCAATCCAATGATCCCCTAAGAACATCATGGCTTCTTTGCCACATTCATGGGTAATATCTACCATTTCCTTGGCAAGCTTTGCTACTTCTCTTCGCTGAAAATCTTGGAAATCCCGAAATTCCTTACTTGGAATACGATAAGGATTATTCATATAGCCCTGATCTATGATAAATTCCGGACGAAATTTATATCCCACTTTCTTTTCAAACTGCTCCAAAATATAAGGGCTTACGGATGCAGAATACCCATACCAGTCTACATACCGTTCCCTTGCCAGCTCATCAAAAATCAAGGTAAACTGATGGAAAAATGTGGTATAGCGAATGACATCAATATGAGGATTATCCTTGATATAATTCTTTAGCCGTTTCATGGAATATTCTTTTGTTTTAGGCTGGCGCACATCAAAGGTAATCTGTTTTTCAAAATCCGTCCAGCCATTTGTCACTGCATTGTACATATGCACCGGATCCCACATAATGTAAGCAAGAAAGCTTACCGTATAATCATGGAATTCCTTCGTCTCATGAATCGTCACATTTCCTGACGCTCCATCATACACCCACCGGGACACTGGTACGGTTTTTCCTGTGGTACGGTCTATGACCTCCCACCATCTCTTGATATCATCCCTGTCATTTACCTTTAACATATCTGGGTACAGGTGATCCATAAGATGAATGGATAATTCCTCGCCCACGGCGGTATAGAAGGGCGTCATAATGTACATTTGCTGTATTTCATCTGGGTTCGCTTTCGCCCATTCGTTATCTTTTCTCGTGGTATAATATGTGGAATACACCTTCGCTTCCACATCTTTCAATTCTTCTGGATAATCTGTCCCATCACAATCACGGATTGCATCCGCTCCCCAGCGTTTCACAAGCTCCAATGTTTCAGGTACTACGTCCACATCTGTAGGTATTGTTACCCTTCCTGCAAAATGTTCTTTCAATGATATTCTCCTTCCTTACGGATATACAGGCTGGCACAGCACCGCCGCACCAGCCTGGTAAAAATCTACTTGTTGCTTTTTTAACCTTTGACACCGCCGCCGGTTACTCCTGAAATAATCTTCTCTGATAAGAAAATATAAAGCAGGAAAGTCGGCAGGAATACGATAATAACTGCTGCAAACAGTCCGCCGTAGTCTCCGGTATACTTCATACCGTTGACAATCTGCAAAAGTCCTACGCCAACTGGCGTCATGTCGGATGACGATGCAAAGATAAGAGCCAAAAAGAACTCGTTCCATACGCTTAAAAAGTTAAAGATTGTAACTGTAATCAGCGCTGGCTGCACCAACGGCAGCATAATCTGCCAGAAGGTCTTTGCCGGCGTACATCCGTCAATGGTCGCTGCTTCTTCATAACTTTTTGATAAGCTGGCAAAGAAGTTCAGCAGATATGTGGTAGTAAACGGTACACGCAGGAAGATATAAAGCACCATCAGAAGAATCCTGCCTTTAATATGATACTGGGCCGATAAGGAATAAATCGGCATGATAATCATAACCTCTGGAATACTCATTGCTAAAATCAAGCTAAATCTCATGGGCTTTCTTCCAAGAAATGTATACCTTGACAATACGTAGGCTGCTGGCGCTGATATCAAAATCACGCATACACAGGTTACCACGGCATATATCAAAGAGTTGCCAAAGAATACTGAAACATTGCTGGCTGACCATGCATTTACATAGTTTTCAAAATGGAATCCTGTCGCAAACTTAAACACATTTCCAGAAAAAATCTCTCTGGATGTAGAAAGGCTGGCTGCGATAATCCAAAACAGGAATGCAGCAGTAAACATAATCCAGATCAGTACGATTGCATATCCCGGAAGAAGCGCAGCTTCTTTTTTCCAGTTTATTTTTTCCCTATACACTACTTTTTCTTTTTTCCTCATTTTATCACTCCATTCCGCCCTTAGAATTCCAAATCATCATCTTTGATTACTTTGTTCATAATAAAGTAAACAACTGCTATAAAGAGTGACAAGACAACGCCGATTGCCGCGCCGGCTCCGGCATCTCTTGTTACATTTCCGGTAGTTCCAAACACAGTGTCATACAGGTAGACTACAGGCACCACCGTAGACGCTTCTGTGTTGACCGGAGCAAACATTTTGGACCAGAGGAAGAAGGAAATACAGTTAATACTCCAAAATGTAATGTTTGTCTTAAAGATGCTGCGCAGCAGAGGCATGGTAATGCTGAAAAACTGCTGTATCTTATTTGCTCCGTCAATGGTTGCCGCCTCAAAGATATCCCCCGAAATCCGTTCAATTCCGTTAATGAAAATCAGCATATAATATCCAACGGCTCCGAATACGAATGCAACGAGCATTGCCCAGAACTTCATATCCGTTCCCATCCAATTCTTTCCTTCCAGCCCCAAGGCTTCCAGAAATTTATTCAGCAAACCGTATTCCTGATTGTAAATATACTGAATCCACATGGTTGCCAATGCAACTGCGCTGATGATATTCGGCATATAAATTGCGGCACGGAAAAATTTCTTAAACCGGATGCCGCTGGTAAGAATCACGGCAAACAGCAGAGCGAACGACAATACCAGAATCCCCCCTACGATCCAAATCAAAGCCATATTTCTTATTGCCTGATGAAACGTAGGGCTTGAAAATATTTTCTGGTAATTTGCTATTCCATTAAAAGACCACTCCGACATACGGGCTGTTACACTTTCTACACCGAAGAAGCTCATAATCACTGTACGCACGATTGGATACAGGTACATGATAAATAAACTCAAGGCGCAGGGAAGGGTAAACGCTATAATAAATAACCGATTCTTCTTTGATTTCATATTCTCATCCCACCTCCTTGGCAAAAATATAGTGGCGTCCATTACAGACGCCACTCTTTAACCATATACTACTCTCTTAGTATAATCCATCCAGAGCCTTTGCAAAGTCTGCACCAGTAGCAAATTTCCCTTCAAATAACTGAATTACGCACTCATCAAGTTTTGGATACAAGTCAGCATTCTCTCCAATTCCCATGTTCCATGCAAGAGGAGCGGTGGTTGCTTTTAAAACTTCAACCGTACCATTCTGAGATGCCGGAGCCTGGTTTGCCGGATCTGCCGGAATCTGTCCTGCATCATTTGCCATCTGCTGGTCGTTCTCACCGGTAACAATCATCATAGCCAAGTCAAACGCTGCCTGTTTATTCTCGCAGTAATCTGTGATTGCGATGGAGTTTGCTCCTGCATATGCGCTTGCTGCAAGATCATCTTTGCCTTCTACACCTGGATAGTTGAACAATCCCCATTCAAGCTCTACGCCTGCGGTATTGTTTACTTCTGTGGTAACATAATTTGCACAAATTACCATTGCAACTTCATCACTCATACCAATCTTGTTCTGAGAATTCGGGTATTCATCTGGTGCGCCATCTGCAAGGTATCCGGCGTTTACGAACTCAATCATGCTGTCTGCTGCTGCTGCAACGTCTGCATTGCTGCTCCAGCCGCCTTCTTTTGACATTTCGCTGATGGTTTCCTCCGGTACATAACGGGAAAGATGATAACCAAATGCGAAGGATGCATAAGCGCTGTCAAGAGCTAACGGCTGAATGCCATTCTCCTTCAAGGTCTTACACACTTCCATAAATTCCGTCCATGTAGTTGGAACTTCTACGCCAGCCTTTTCAAACAGGTCTTTCCGGTAAAAGATTCCGCCAACCTGAGGCTGTTCTGCAAGAGAAGTAAACTTCTCTGATCCTGTCTTTTCCTGTGCCCATGCTTTCTGCTGGGTCTGGAATACCGCATAGCTCTTGTCTGCATATCCTGCAGCCTCTGCCATCTCGGAAAGGTCTGCTACATATTTTACATAATTCTGGGCGATTCTCTTATAATCGTCCTCGAACAGGTCGATGTTCTCTTTGGACTCTAATGCTGAGTTCAGGATGTCCTTGACGTCACGGTTTTTCCATTCAATGGTAACCTTAGCGCCAGTTTCTTCCTGGAACTTATCTACTGCTGCCTGGATTACCTTTCCCTGAGGCTCTGTGTTTGCCCACATGGACCAGTATGTAAGTTCTACTCCACTGTAATCTCCGCTTCCGCCAGCTTCTTCTGTCTCATCTCCGCCAGCTTCCTCAGTCTCATCTCCACCAGCTTCTTCCTCTCCACCGGTTTCATTGGTCTGAGTTCCGCTACTCTCGTTCGTTTTGTTTCCACCATTGTTCCCACCGCATGCTACGAGTCCTGTAGCCATCATAGCAACTAGCAGTAAACTGACAATTTTCTTTTTCACACTTTCTTCCTCCTTTATTTTTTGTGGTCTTAGTATAACACGCTCTCCCGACAATTTTCTATACATTTATTGTTCTGTTTTTTAGGTTTATTGTTAATTACACAATAAATATTTATAAAATCCCCAAAAATAGTAATCATTTTGTACAATACTTTCTCTATATATTCATCTATATTGTTACTTTTGCACCACTTTTTTCTTTTCACGGAAATTTCCATTAGGGGATATGACAAGAGCAAAGGGGGGGACAAGGTCTTTCCGATAGAAGAACAAAGTAGGCAAGCCCTTCAAAAATTTCTGCCTTTTTCTTCCATTCTGGTGTGCTTTGATTGGGATAGGTAATGTTCTCTTCATACCTAGGTACCAGCACTGGAGCATCCATATCCTTTACATAACGAAACACGCCATGTAAGAGATATTTTACCGCATCGCTCCAATGCTGCCTTTCCATACCAGTATAGGGACTTTTCTGGTAATCTGGTTCCTGCAACACAAATTTTGTTCCCACCAAATTATTCCCCTATTATTTCTTTTACCGCCGCTGCGATCTTATCACATTTACAGTTAGCAAAGAACAATTCCTTGAAATGCTCCCCACTCAAAGCCCCTTTTACCAGCTCTTGATCCAATTCTTTCAAAATATCTGTAAGCTCACGGTAGGTAACCTTTTTCACTTCATCCAGAATCCGCTTATTCCTTTGCTCTGGAACAGCCCGCTCTCTTGGATATCCCTGACCGCTTTCTTCTACATATAGCTTTTCAAATATATACTCCAGATTTAAGTCACCGCCCCAGCCATAGCCTTTTGCAAAGGGAAGGGCAATTGCATTCCCATCGTTAATCTGTGCGAAGGTATAAGCATCCAGAGGGTCCTGTACATGTCCGCAAATCACTCCTGGAAAAGAATTGCAGGCCAGCATTGCTCCCTCTCCGGTTCCGCAGCCTGTGATAACATAATCAGCCGCTCCAGAATTCAAAAGCACGGCTGCAAGAATCCCCACCTGCACATAGGTAAGCTGGCACTCATCCTCTGGGGTATACATTCCATAATTAAACACCTGATGACCCATGGGTCCTACTACCTTTTCCAATGCATTTAAAATGACTGGGTTTTTTGCTGCCTGGCTGTTCTCATTGATCAATGCAATTTTCATCTTGCTCCTCCTTATCCCATAAAAAACTGGTTTCTTCTTTTTATATTTTAACAAATATTATATGACAATTGGATTCTACATCAAATCCTGCATGGCAATTCCGTCCATATCATCAAAATCCTGGTTCTCTCCCATGTAAAGCTTTACGTCTTTTGGTGATGCTGCTGTTCTAATTCCATATGCAATCCCGTCCTTTCTTTTTGATAATCTTATTATAACTACTTCACAAAAGAAAAGAAATCCTTCTTTTGCTTTGTTTTTTAGATTTCCACAGATTAATCACAGAATAGTTGACTTTTTGGCAAAAACAAGATATACTTAAGTCTCCGAGCAGCTGGGGCGTTAGCGGTGCCCTGTACCAACAATCCGCTATAGTTGGAGTGATGCTTTGCCCCGGGTTTTTGCCTGTGGGGCTGCCTTTTATAAGTGGTGATGACGTTTGGGTCTTACGCAATGGAACTCTGTGAACCGTGTCAGGTTGGGAACAAAGCAGCACTAAGCAGAACCTTTCATGTGCCGTAAGGGCGCCTGAGCCGAGCTAACTGTAAAAGTAACGCCCATGGTCAGGATTCAAAGCAAAGCGCTCGGTTTTTCATACCTTTAATTATAATTACCATCACCCCCTGTCTAACAGAGCGGTATATTTGATTCTCGCGGCATCCTCCAATTATCCATACTACAAGGCTGTTTGACTCCGCGAAGATAAGGAGAGTTCTTTTGAAAAAGTTTTTTAACAAAACCAGACATATTCTTTTTGAATCCTGTAATTTTCTGGAATTGCTGATGGCTCTTATTGTTTTAGCCGCTATACTGGTTGCCTGCTGTTCCCTTGGTAATTCTTTTCTCATATATTTGGACAACAGGTATATGGGACAATCCTTTCTGACCTTTGTAGGACATATATTCAATATTCTAATTGGGATTGAGTTTTTAAAAATGCTTTGCCAGCCCAGCGGAGACACCGTATTGGAGGTTTTAATTTTCCTTGTGGCCCGTCACATGATCCTAGATCATACCACAGTCATGGAGAACCTTCTCACTATCATAAGTATTGGGCTGCTTTTTGCAATCAAGAAATATATCAGCTTGCCTGTGCAGAAAGAACATTATGGCATCTTTTCTGGTGATTCCACCTCAGAAGGCGCCGCCAAAGATGACAAGGAAACTAACAACGAAAAATAGATATCTGGAAATTTTTAGAAACATTCCTCCGGCTCTTGACATTTCTATGCTGGGGGATTATATTTATAAAGAAATCAATAATAATTATCATTATTTACAGGAGGAAAGGACATTGATGAAATACAGCCGCCAGCGGGAGTGTATCAGGGGTTTTCTCGCAGACCGTCATGACCATCCAACTGCTGAAACCGTTTATCTTAATGTTAAAAAAGAATTTCCAAATATCAGCCTTGGAACCGTATACCGCAACCTTTCCTTGTTAACGGAGGTAGGTGAAATCCAAAAAATTTCCACAGGTATCGGACCAGACCGTTTTGACTGGAATACAACCCCCCATTACCATGTACTCTGTACCAGATGCGGCAGTGTTATGGATTTAAAAATGGAAAGCATCAATCATATCAACATTCTTGCAGGAAACGAATACGAAGGCAGAATAGAAGGACATATTGCATATTTTTTAGGAACCTGCAAAGCCTGCCTGCAGCAAGAAGCCGGGAATCAGCATCCACAGAGGGAATATAACGCCGACAGCATGGAGCATCAAATCGTCACAGAAAAAACACAAAATATCTATTGACAGGCTTCGTAAGATATGGTATCTTAATTTCAGTAACAATTACTATTTTTGATTTACAAACAATAGAAAGCATCCTTCGTGAATTTTCTATTGTCAGAATAAAATTTTAAACAAATAGAAAGGAAGAATTATTATGAAAAAATTTGTATGTAATGTATGCGGTTATGTTTTTGAAGGAGATGCAGCGCCAGAGAAATGTCCACAGTGTAACGCTCCTGCTTCTAAATTCACAGAACAGTCTGGAGATCTGGCTTGGGCTTCCGAACATGTTGTAGGTGTTGCTCAGGGTGTTCCAGAAGACATTATCGAAGATTTAAGAGCAAACTTCAATGGCGAATGTTCAGAAGTTGGTATGTATCTGGCTATGGCAAGAGTTGCTCATAGAGAAGGCTATCCAGAAATCGGATTATACTGGGAAAAAGCTGCTTATGAAGAAGCAGAGCATGCTGCTAAATTTGCAGAATTACTGGGTGAGGTTGTTACTGACAGCACCAAGAAGAATTTGGAGATGAGAGTAGAAGCTGAAAACGGCGCTACTGCTGGAAAAACTGACCTGGCTAAGAGAGCAAAAGCTGCTAACCTGGATGCAATCCATGATACTGTTCATGAAATGGCAAGGGATGAAGCAAGACATGGCAAGGCATTTGCAGGTCTGTTAAAGAGATACTTTGGTTAATCGGAAGTGCCGTAAATTCAACATTTTTGAGGATTTAGGGGTATGTTAGAGCAATCTGACATACCCTTATTTTTGTGTAAGCGGTTGTGTCTGGATGTGGGTTTATATTTTTACTTCTCATTTTTTGGGGAGAAACACACACCTTTAAATGTGGGTTCAAAAAAGAGATAAGCGTTAACTTATCTCTCTTAGATACTGCAATAAACAAATAGGAATTTATTTATAACTTTCTAATCGGAAAAAACATATAATTCTTCCCTGTCTGTGGACATGTAAAATCATGAACTGCTCCTACTAATGGAATAGCATTATCTTCCAAATATTTTATTGCCTCTGAAAAGGTAGAATCATTTTCACATTCTATATAAATATACTCATAGCCAGGAATAATCCATTTTGTCCAACCATTGGGGGCTTCTGCATTCTCGTTGCACTCTACCCCAGCAAGATAAAGTCCTTTGTTGAAATCTTCCCACGGATTGAATGAGTGCGAGAAATCAGACATAGCACCCCATATACCACTGATATTTCCATTCTCATCTTTCTTAGCCAAATGCTGAACTTCTCCAAA
>ERZ778511.487-NODE-487-length-36992-cov-7.347186_pt1 | contig 36992 bp, 32 predicted proteins | sample MGYA00510347_ERZ778511 | MGnify/ENA primary metagenome ERZ778511 (study PRJEB29527, sample SAMN07138967) | mouse gut metagenome | material: feces | host: mouse | place: China:Nanjing | collected 2016-01-25 ...
TCCGGCTTGTCGTTCAGTCTAATATGTTTATATTCTCCTTCACTCCGCACCGGAACCGACTAAAAAAACAGTCTCGCATATTGTATAAATTAAATTTGAAAATTTACTTAAGTAAGTCAATGTACATAGTTGTGCCAATCGTGGTTATGATAGTGGCTGAGGGGCCGTATAGCCGGAAGAGTCAGCCTGAGCCGAGAGGAACGTGTCGCGGATATGGTCGATCAGGGTCAGAAGCTCGTCGAGAGATGTGATGCGGAGCATCCGTATGCGGGTTTCACGGAAATTAGGCAACCCTTTGAAGAGAGGTGTCGCAGCCAGATGTCGGCGGATATGGAGTATGCCTCGATATTCATCGATTCGGTCGACGCTTTCGAGAATCTGTCGGCGCAGCAGATTGAGCTTTTCTTCTGTCGCAAGTGGGATGAAAGAGCCGGTGTCAAGATATTGGCGTACTTCATGGAATATCCAGGGCTGACCGAAGGCGGCTCGACCTATCATAATGCCGTCGACGCCGTATTTTTCAAAGGCGGCCTGTGCCTGTCCGGCAGATGTGATGTCGCCGTTGCCGATAATCGGTATTTCCATCCTCGGGTCGGCTTTGAGGCGGCCTATGAGCTCCCAGTCGGCATCGCCGGTATACATCTGTGCGCGTGTGCGTCCATGCACTGTGAGTGCTTTAATTCCGCAATCCTGCAGCTTCGGGCCGAGATCGGTGATGATTTTCGACTCGGTGTCCCATCCGAGTCTGGTCTTGACAGTGACCGGAATTGATACAGCCTGTACCACTCGGCGAGTGATGTCGAGCATTTTGGGGATATCTCGAAGCATTCCGGCACCTGCGCCTTTCTGGGCGACTTTCTTGACCGGGCATCCGAAGTTTATGTCGAGCACGTCCGGACGTGCCTGCTCGACAATCCGGGCAGCCTCGACCATGGCGTCAGCCTCGCGCCCGTAAATCTGGATTGCCACGGGGCGCTCGGCATCATTGACCTGGAGTTTACGGGTGGTGGAGCGTATGTCGCGTATCAGTGCTTCGGCCGATACGAATTCAGTGTATACCATAGCGGCCCCCTGCTCGCGGCAGATAAGACGGAAAGATTCATCGGTGACATCCTCCATTGGAGCGAGCATTACAGGGCGATGGCCGAGGGGAATATTGTCAATGTTCATATCGTGTGTGGGGGAAAAATTGGGTTGGATGTAGTCAGGAAATGGTGAGGGTGCAGTCGGGAGCATCCGCCAGTTGGGCGGCCATATCGCGCAACTGTGCCGGAGTCACATCCCGGAGTCTACGTGTTGTGGTTGAGATATCGATTATCTCATCAAAATAGATCAGACTCTTGGCGAGCGACATGGCCATGTTCTCCCGATTGTCGGAACTTACAATAAGTTGGCCGCAATATTGGTCGACAATTCTGGTGAAAGCCCGTTCGGAGAGAGTGTCGGAGGCGAGCCTTTCGATTTCGCGCCTGATAAGGCGCTTGCATTTCTGCACTGCCTGCGGATCGCATCCGAAATAGATCTGCATCAGACCTGTATCACTCAGCAGAGCGATGGAGCTGTCGACGGTGTAGGCCAGCCCCCTTTTGTCGCGTATCTCCTGATTCAGTCTGGAATTCATGCAGGGACCCCCGAGATAATTGTTGAGCAGCATCAGCGGGTATTTTCGGGGGTCGCGCCGGCCGAAGAGACGGAATCCGGTGATAGTGTGTGCCTGATGCCCGTTGCGGTCTAAGCGGGTGTCGAATCCTTGGCAAGTCGGCGGCAGAGTGCGGTCCGACAAAGGAGCGGGGAAATGCAGCTGGCCGAAATGGCGTTCCATAAGCCGGATGCTTTTCTGCGGGTCGTCGTGGCTTACGATATAAGCCACCATATTGGCCGGAGTATAGAATCGGTCGAGAAAAGCCCGGCAGTCGGCCGATGACAGATTGCGCACGCTTTCGGGCGAACCGAGTATATTATGTGCCAGCGGCGAACCGGCGAATATGCGTTCCTCAAACTCGTCATAGACAGATTCGGCGGGCGAGTCGAGATATGAATTGATTTCCTCTATCACCACTTCGCGTTCCCTTTCGAGTTCCTTTTGCGGGAAAATGGAGTTGCGTATGATATCGGCCAGCAGTTCTACGGCCCGCGGAGCGTATCCGGCCGGGGCATTGGTATACACCATAGTTTCCTCCTTCGAGGTGTAGGCATTGATTTCGCCTCCGATACTTTCCATACGGTTGGAGATATGCCAGGAGCGTCGGGAGGGTGTCCCCTTGAAGATTGTATGCTCCACGAAATGTGCCAGACCGTGGGAGTCGGGACGCTCATCGCGGCTCCCGGCCCCTATGGCCACTCCTATATAGCTTACGAGCCCTGAAGTGCGCCGGGCCACTATCCTCATCCCATTGGAGAGGGTGACTACAGTCGGATTCGGGTCATTATGTATCGCTGTCATGAAACTAATAATCCAGATGGTATGCGGACAGGAGAGCGGAGCCGCTTAAAAATGTATTAAGAACCAGAATAATCTCCGGTTACAAGATGCAAAATTAGTAATTACCCTCCAAAATTCGGCAATAGATTGTGGAGATGTGTGAAAAATGATTAAATTTGCATTGTAAAATCAAGATATGCCATGTCTGTAGAAGAGTCCGGTGTGCCGGAGAAAGAGTGGAATGGCATGTCGGCATATGATACACATGAAACTTAAAAAGGTAACTCGACAGCTTCTTCATAACGATAATTTCATATATACATTCATCCGTTCCGGCGTGTCATCACAGACATCGGGGTGGACAGACTTTGCGGTCAGCTTCGTGTTTTTTGCCTGGGTGCATTGTACCCCGTGGTTTTCCACGGCGCTTGGAGCCGTGGCCGGGGGGGTGGTGAACTGTGTGCTCAACTATCGCTTCACGTTCCATGCCGAGGGCGTTCACTGGCGGGCGGTGGCCGTAAAATTCTTTATTGTATGGGTAGGAAGCTTTCTGCTCAATTCATTCGGCACGCAGGCACTCTATTATCTTATCCAGAATCTCGACTGGCTTGAAGATATAGGGTTCAAGCGCGACGGCTATTTCGCGGCTGCGCGACTGTTTGTGGCTCTGATTGTATCCTGGGGCTGGAATTTCCTATTGCAGCGATACTTCGTCTACCGCGTGACGCGTTTCGACACTCTGGCGATAAAGACAATGAACCGCCTCATTCCTTCTCTGCATTGAGATTGTGAAGAAACAGATTATAGAGTTTGTGCCGCAGGTCCCGGATAGTGATTGCCATTGGCGACAGTAGCGGTATTTCCGGTGCCATAATCGGGCGCATACGACTTTTGCGAGAAGTAGAGAACAGGGCGATGCCGGCATGATGGCATTCGACATCAATCTTACGGGCGAGAGATGCAGGCTCCCCGTCGAAGTGGACTGCGCCGTCAGAACTCCGGATTATCTTCAGACGCGATGCCCGGAATGTGGTGCATGTATGAGTCTTCCCTGCGAATCCCCACAGCACATCAAGCCCGGCCCTGGCCTCCTCGAAGAAATTGCCGTGGTGAATGACCGTAATGTCGAGCAGACCGTCTTTTATTGAGGCCTGCGGAGCGATATAGGCATTGTTGCCATACTGCGAGGCATTGCAGACCGCCACCAGCAGAGCTCTCTCAGTGATATTGAGGCCATCTGCGATAATGGTATATGTCTCGGCCTTATATTTGAAATATTCCTCCATGACGGTGCGGATATAATTGTTGAATCCGCGCCCGGGCCGGTTGTTGAATTTCTCGGTCACCTCTGCATCGAAGCCCACACCGAAAGTGCAGAAGAACGGGCGGTCGTTGGCCGTGGCATAATCAGCCCGCAGCACCCTGTCTTCGGCAATAACCTTCATCGCCCCCGGTATAGTCATGGGCACTCCGAGGTGGCGGGCAAGTCCGTTGCCTGAGCCGAGAGGAATAACCCCCATTGCCACATCCGAGCCGCATATTCCCCGGGCTACTTCATTGACGGTGCCGTCGCCGCCACAGGCAAGAATGCCGTAATACCCCTTTTCGACAGCCTCGCGTGCCAGAAGAGTGGCATGTCCGGCCGACCGGGTGTATCTGACGTCAGTCAGATAGTGCAATGACGAGTCAGCGCCATGAATCCCGGAATATGTCAGACGCCGCGCCTCTGTCAGAATAAGGGAGTCAGCCCCTTTGTTGGCCACGACACCGGCTTTGGGATTGATGACAATCATCAGACGACGGGGAGTAAGAGAGACCATAATCTTATCTTTACCTTAGATATACAATATCCAGGCGCATCGGAGGCCGATGGCCCATGAACAAGAGAAACGGGATAATCACCCGAATTTACTGCAAATTTACTTCAAATCGGTATTTTAAACAAATAAATTGTTAAATTTGCATTGAAAAGAGAGATTCATTATATATTATATCATGAAAGAACTGACGAGAAAACTCTTGCTGACTCTAATTTGCATACTTCTCGGCGGTGCTGTGGCGGAACTTTATGCCGGCCACAGCCACTCCGATTCCGGGAATCTGCCCACTGAAGAACTCAAACGCCTCAACAAGGCCATCAAAGCCGCCGATATGTATCTTCACGACAAGACGGTAGGTCTGGATTCAATGGCGCGTAGCTACCGTGAGCTTCCGGTGTCCGACCATCTCGGCCGCTGGCAGACAGCCATGAATCTTGCCGAAGGATATCTGCCTCTGCGTGCCGACTCCGCGTTGAAATATTCGCAGCTCGCACTTGAATGCGCCAGCACGGATCACGACTGGCCTCAGGAACTGCAGAGCCGGGTGCTTCGTGTCAATGCCCTGAGCACATGCGGCATATTCACCAAGGCACTTGCTGAATTCAATGAGATCGACGCTTCCAGGGTGCCTGCCAATCTCAAGGTGTCATACTGGATGGCCGGCAGAAAACTCTACGGCTACATGCGCCTCTATGTGGAGGGGGAACAGGAATTCTACAAACAATATACCGATCTCTACTTCCAGTACGACGACTCTCTGATGCAGATGCTCCCTGCGGCCGACAATGTACGCCAGTTCTATACTGCCGAACGAATGGTCAATCAAGGGCACAACAAAGAAGCTAAAGAAATACTGGAAGGGATTGTGCGCCAATTGCCGGAAGAGGCCAATCTATACGGCATGGCCTCATTCCAGCTTGCACTTGTGGCCAAAAACGAAGGGCATCCGCGACTTTACGCTACTTATCTCGCTCAGGCGGCGATATCCGATATCAAGGGGTGTGTCAAAGATGGCCTGGCGCTTCCGGCCCTTGCCGAATGGCTATACCGCGAGGGTGAGTTGAATCTCGCATTCCAGTATATCAACTACGCCCTTGAGGATGCGATGGAGGGTAATGTGAGAATGCGCACAGTCACTATAGCCGCCATGCTTCCGGTAATCGACGAGGCATACAGGGAGAAAATCAATGCGTCCAGGGATGAGCTGATGGTATATTTCCTTCTTGTCACGTTTCTTCTCATACTCTCAGGAGCCCTTGTATTTGTGTTGATGCGTCTCAATAAGCGGTCGCGCGCCAATGCGCGTCAGCTGGCCCGCACGTCAGAACTTCAGGAGTCATACATAGGGCATTTTATCGGTCTGTGTTCCACATACGCCACACGTCTGCATTCGTTGCAGAAACTTGTGGTGCGGAAGCTGGCCTCAGGCCAGGCTGATGAATTGCAGAAGCTGATAAAGAGCGGTAAATTCGGCGAAGACCAGAACGAGGAATTCTACAAGATATTCGATAATGCCTTTCTTGACATTTATCCCGATTTCATAGCGAGGATGAATGCCCTGCTGCGCCCCGAAGAAGCAGTGGAACTGAAGAAAGAGCGTGAACTCACTCCCGAACTGCGCATCTATGCCTTCGTGCGGCTCGGGGTTGATGAATCCACACGCATAGCGCAGATGCTCAACTACAGCGTAAGCACAGTCTATTCCTATCGCAACCGGATGCGTAACCGGGCTAAAGACCGTGAGAATTTTGAGCGGGATGTGATGCTGATCGGCAAGAGTCCGCTTGATTCGGATGAGTGACGGGCGGGGGGGGGCGCCGGGCGTGGCTCATAGCTTTGGCGATGGCCGGAAAGGCTCTTCCGAGGGAGGTGTAAATAGGGGAAATGAGACAATCAGGGAGTAGCTGATATTTAGATTCAAGCTGTATGAAGAGTTATATTGTAGATTTTTAACTGACAGTAAGACAAGGTGTTAAAACTTAGACAACTTATATTTGACCTTATATGATGATTACAAAGTTTTGATTGCGGCAAAAATCATAGTAACTTTGCATCGTGAAAAAGAGATTCTTTTCATCCATACTCTTTCTCTTGATTAAGTAAATTCTCATAAGGCAGAAAAAGATTACAAGGTTAGTAAAGGTGTAAAAAATTAGTATTGACGACTAAATCGTTTATGTTAGGTTTGTAGAAATAAATTTGATTCGCACTGCGGCAGACTTCTTGTGAAAGTGGTCTGTCTTTTTTTGTGCATATGCGTGTCGTGTGCCGGACCCCGTCTCCGGCATCTTTTTTCGGCTTGCAGAGCTTTTATATGTGTTTGCCTATATAGTAGCCCAGTGCGCAACCGAAGAGACCTACGAAGATGGTCATGGCGCCGAAGATGAGCCATGTCAGGAACTGTCCGGCTTCATAGTATTTTACGCTGTCGAGAGTGAAACTTGAGAATGTGGAGAATCCACCGCAGAATCCTGTCATGGTGAGGAGCGTGAAGGCGGTTCGGGTCTGTTCGTTCCACAGACAAGAATTATTTGCGAGCCATCCGCTTAAAATGCCTATCACCAGGCATCCTATTGAGTTGATGACCCATGTGGCGAATCCCAAAGGAGAATTTTTAAGCAGGAGTACGATAAGATAACGTGCGGCGGCCCCCAGGCCGCCAGCAATCGCTACTAATGTTATTCTTACCCATATGTTCATATGCGTGTCGTAGGTATGTGTATGTCCGTAATCTTATGTGTATGTCGTAGTCTGATGTCTGTGTATTCAGATAGCGCCCGGCGCATGCAGAGATACTGTAATGTGCGTGTGGCCGATCGTTGAGTCGAATATGTTGATATTCTTCTTACTCCGCACCGGAATCGGCTAAAAAAACAGCCCACCGGAATCGACTAAAAATAAGCCCGCATATTGTATAAATTAAATTTGAACACTTACTTATGAACACTTGCTTATAATATATACGGCTTGAGGATATAATAGTTCGTATATATGATGGCGGTGGCGAGGATAAAAGGAAAGGCCTGTGGCTCGAAAACCACAGACCTTTTCATAAAATAAGCAAAGTGTTTTATTATTTTATGGATAGGATTCGATAGATGGTGATGCGTCACACAGGGTGATGAATCTGGATTGGCGGGGAGAGAAAGACTGTTTTTACTTTGCGAGACGTGCCTCTTCGCGGGCAATGTAAGCGTCGATAGAGATGCCGTTGCCGAAGCTGAAAGTGGGATAGGAATCCTTAATCTGTTTGTAGCAGTTGAGGGCATCCTGATATTTCTTCTGAGCATCGAAGATATTGGCCTTTTTCCAAAGCACTGCGGGTGCGATTTGCTGGTTGCCGGCGGCGAGGCGGAGGGCCTTGTCATAGGCGGAGATGGCCTCGTCGTATTTCTTGATGTTGACATAAGAGTCGCCGAGAAGCACATTAGCCTGAGCCTGCATGATGTCGTCTTTTGTGCTGAAGCCTTTAAGATATTTGGCGGCCTGCTCATAATTGCCCTGGCGATAGAACGCCTCGGCTGCCTGAAGAGCGGCGAGATTACCGACATCTGAGCCGGAGAATTTGTCGGCTACTTTGGCATATTCCACGGCTGCGATTGAGTCGTTGCCATTGGCTTTTGTCTCTACCTGGAAGTAAGCGTTCTGGGAGTTTTTATAAGAGGGCTTGAGATATCCCCAGTACCAGGCGGCTCCGCCGGCTGCAAAGATTACAATCAATGCTACACACCAATAGATTACCTTTTTGTTATTGGCCACGTGCTCGGTGGCGCGGGTGAGGCTGTCATTGATGTTGTCGATAGCGTTTTGCTTCTGGTCGTTGTCGTTAGTTGCCATTGGTTGTCAACAATGATATTTTTAAGTAACTTTTTCAAATTGGAAGAACTCCTGTTAAGATTGGAGCTCGCTCTGAATTGCAAAGTTAAGAATAAATTGTGGGATAGGCAATTATTTTGGTAAATATTTTTTCCGGCGTTCGATTTTGTCTTGTCGGTGGGTGTGGAATGTGATTTTTGGAGTTATATTTGCATATGAATTGGGAAAAGCGGAGGGGGATAGTGTGTCCCGGGTGCCGGCGTGGCGTCATTTCGAGTGATGTGTCGGCCGACGTGGTGTGCGGGTAATATGGGGAAAGTAAAAATTAGTGACACCGCTCTAAATTGGACATAATGGCTCAGGAACTTACATTAGGGACTCGTCTGGGTATGCATATGACTCAGCAGCAGCTTCGCTTTGTGGAGCTGCTGGAACTCACTGCGCCCGAACTTGACGACGAGGTGGAGCGAGAGATTGAGTCAAATCCGGCTCTGGAAGTGGTGGATGACGCGCCGGATAACGGAGTTCGGGAGTCCGACCGTATGCCGCAGTATGTGCGTTGCAGTGCCGGCTCCGTGTCAGACGAAGGGGTGCGGGAATTTGCACCTGCCGATATGGGAGAGTCGCTTTACGACATCCTCCTTGAGCAGGTGGCACAGAGTCCGGCCGATGCCACTGTTACGGGGGTGGCGCGTTATCTTATCGGCAATCTTGACAGCAACGGGTATCTGCGTCGTTCGCTTGACATGGTGATTGAAGATCTGGCCGCCCACAGCGGTGTAGAGGTGAGCCGGGATGTGGCAGAAGAGGCATTGAGGCTTTTGCGTTCGCTTGATCCCGCCGGTGTAGGCGCCGAGAATCTTCGCGATTGCCTTTTGCTTCAGTTGCGGCGTATGCCTGCGTCGAAAGTGCGCGACGACAGTATCCGCATTCTTGAAAATCAGTTTGAAGCATTCTCTATGCGCCATAGCCATCGTATAATTTCAGCCCTGCATATGAGCAGGGAAGAGATTGCAGAGGCCAATGAGCTGATACTCACTCTCAATCCCAAACCCGGCGCGGCGTATGGTGGCGCGGCGGAGACTGCGGCCGGAGTGATTGTGCCCGATTACAATGTGGGGCGTGAGGATGACGGACTTCACATCTCGCTCAACAATCATATCCCGGAACTGGCCGTCGGCGAGAGCTTTGCAGAGGCTGTCAGAGGCATGGAGGGGAGGCGTGGACGTCCGCGCAAGGGTACGGAATTTGTGCGCGACCGCTATAAAAGCGCCTCCGAATTCATCCAGCTTCTGCGTCAGCGCCAGCTCACGATGATGAGTGTCATGACAGCCATTGTGAATCATCAGCGGGAATATTTCGAAACAGGCGATGTGTATGCCCTCCGTCCTATGATACTCAGGGATATAGAGCGAGTCACGGGGCTTGATAAATCCGTGGTGTCGCGGGCCACCAACAATAAGTACGTGTCCACTCCCTGGGGCTCAGTGATGCCTGTGCGGGCGTTTTTCAGTGATACGGTCACATCCATGCGTCGTCAGGATGCGGAAGAATCGCCGGTCACAGACTCAGACGAGGTTACCGATGTAAAGGAAGCCGAGCGTGTGCAGGCAGATGTGCTGACCAACCGTCAGATTGAGGCTGCGATACGCGAATTGGTGGAACATGAAGACAAGAAGCACCCGCTGAGCGATGAGAAACTGCGGGGCGAGCTGCTGAAGCGCGGTTATGATGTCTCGCGGCGCACAGTGGCCAAATACCGCGACCGCACAGGTATTCTTGTGGCTCGTCTGCGTCGGCAGCTATGATGGCCGTCGGAGTCGCGGAGCGGGTGATGCAGGGATAGGGGGTCAGAGTATCGGCAATTCGATGCGGAACGTCGTGCCTTGTCCGGGTTCCGAACATTTTACGAATATTCTACCTCCATGATACTCCTCGATTATGCGTTTCACGAGAGTCAGACCGAGTCCCCAGCCACGCTTCTTGGTGGTGTACCCGGGATTGAAAACAGTCTTGAAGTTTTTTCGGGCTATACCTTTCCCCGTGTCAGAAATTTCGATAAAGGCAAGATTCTTCTCGGCCCCGGTGGTGATGTCGATAGATCCTTCTCCATCCATCGCATCGACAGCGTTTTTGGTGAGATTCTCCATTACCCATTCAAACAGTGGACGCGACAGACGCACCCCATGATCGTCGGAATCCAGATGCATCGCGATGGCGACTTTGCCTGAAATCCTGTTCTTCATATAATCGAGCGACGAGCCCACTACGTCATTGAGATATTCCACATTAAGTTCCGGTGTAGATCCGATTTTCGAGAATCTGTCGGCTATCACCGAGAGCCGTCGCACATCCTTATCGATTTCTGTAGTCACATCCTTGTCGGCGCCGGTGACTTCAAGATACTGGGTCCATGCCATAAGAGATGATATGGGAGTGCCGAGCTGATGAGCGGTCTCTTTAGAAAGCCCGACCCATACTCTGTTTTGTTCGGCACGCTTTGAGTAAAGCACCGCAAGATATATTATAGCCACAAGCACCACCATAACCCCCAGTTGCACATATGGGTATAGACTCAGCCTCTTGAGCAGAATCGAATCTTCGTAATAGATATATTGTCGTGTATTATCGAAGATTTCCACTTCGATGAAATGAGGGTTCTTGCGTGCCATCAGATGCAGGGGCGTGTCGCCTCCCTGAGCCTTAAGGCGCTTGAGCAGATAGCGTCGGTTGCGTTGGGATAGTTGCTCGAATCCGGCGCCGGCCTCGGGCTGATGTTCCGGAAGATTAAAATTTCTGAATTCGATTATATTGAAATCATCATCGGCCACCATTACCGGGATGGAATTATTCTGCTCGATTATGGAAAGCAGAAATTCGAAATCGGAATCCACATCCGCCTTCGCCAGACGTTCGGTGGCTTTGGCCCAGATGTTCATTCGTTCACGCTCTTGTTGGGCCAGGGCCTTCACCAGATTATTTGATATAAGCATCACCGCCACTACAGCCGAAAGGCTAATTGCCAGGAAGATAATCTTGCCGGCGCGCTGATTGTCGTAGAAAGAAAGACGGGCCATAATGACAGTCGGGGTCTTAAAATATCGGGTATACAGACCGATGCCTATAACTCAAGAATTCGCGATTTGGCAGCATCGGCAGAATCGAGGTAATCAGAGAGTATGTAGCGGGCCACGGCCGATGAGTCGTGATGCCCGATGACGACATCAGCCTTCTCCAGTACCTCGGGTACGGCATTGCTCACAGCCACTGCCGTATCGGCGATGGCAAACATCGAGAGGTCATTGAGATTATCGCCGAACACCACAATCCTGCCGGCGCCGCAATCACGCGCGAGAGTGCGGATGGCCTGCGCCTTTGAGGCATGTTCCGGAAACACCTCAATCATGGCTATTTCAGGATCATTGGCATCATTATAGCACATCGGAGTGACACCCTCCACCTCGCATAGTCTCCTGTAGGCCGGATGCGCCATTCCTGCGGGCTGCATGGCAAAGAGCAGCATCGCATTGTCGATTTTTTCAGGGAATAGACTGTTGCCATCCGGAGGGATAATGAAAGTCTTATACGGACTGTGCGACCGCGCGGCGATGAATTCTCGTTCCATGTCGGACAGGGGTCCGTGATGATACACGTATATCTTATTGTCGCGCAGTGTGTAGAGGAAATACGACAATCCGTGGCTGCTGTATATCTCCCTCAGTTCGGAGATGACTGATTCGGGGAAGAACTGTGTATTCGAGTATGCGCCCGAGTCGCGATGCCACATGGTGGCGCCGGTCATTACGATTGCCGGAAGATTCAGATGGATTTCGCGCAGCAGACTGCCTAAAGTGCCGGGAGTGCGGGCCGTGGCCACGGTGAAGAGCGCTCCGCAGTCGATGGCGCGGTTGATCATATCGGCCGCTTCCCCGGGGATTCTGATTGATGAGTCGAGGAGAGTCCCGTCAAGGTCAGAGACGTATAGAGTTTTATCGGGTTGCATTTTTTTGTCTGATTTCAGTATATTCCACATCACTGACCTGACATTCGGCGGCAAAACCGGTCTTGGCGTCTGACTTGGACGAATCGTCCTTGATGACAGTCTGTGCGAATTCGCGTATTTCGGTGTATTCCACATCCACAGCATATTCCTTGGGAATAAGGGGTTCATCGGCCGGATGCCGGGAGCGGGTATTCTGATGCCCGGCAGGATTTGTCCAGGTGCCGTAGGCGGCATTACGTCGGTTTCTGGCATTTTTTTCAGCCTGACGCTGCTCCTTTTCAGTTGGCATTCCCATCTGCCGGCGAAGATAATCGGCAAGTTTCTGCTCGGCCCTGCGTTGCAGCCAGGGGCGTATATATGGTGCAAAGATCAGCCAAATGGCTATAATCGCGAGGATTATTACTATAGCGGTCATTGTGATAGAACTAAGGATATACAATACGACTGGAGAGAGTGTCGCGTGTGAGTGGCCTGCTGCATCGGGGTGTCATTATCCGGCCGGCTCATGGCTTCGGGCGAGAGAATGCCGAAAGCAGGAGATAAAACAGAATTATCGGAATCAGCCCCTGCAGCCCGATGCAAATGAGGATTGCGGCCGAAGCGGCAATAAGAATCCAACGGCATTCATTGCCTTTCCAGCCATAGTCGTGAAACTTCAGTGCGAACAGTGGCAGCGGCGACACCATAAGCCAGGCCTCGAACAACATAATGGGTATAATCAGAGCTGGGCTCCAGAGCCATCCCCATTCAGGGTGATTCCATATTACCGCCACATAACCGATCCAGAAAAGCGCATTTGCCGGAATCGGCAGACCGATAAAAGATGAAGTCTGGCGGGTATCGACATTAAACCGTGCCAGACGCAGAGCGCCGGCGACGGGGATAATCATTGTGAGCCAGGGGAGCCAGGCCGGGATTCCCGGCCGAATGGCGAGAATATTCAGCATCAGCATGGCTGGCGCCACACCGAAGCTGACAAGATCAGAGAGAGAGTCAAGTTCCTTCCCCATAGCCGACCATGCTTTGAGCAGACGTGCGGTAAAGCCGTCAAGGAAATCGGCGGCTACAGCCACAGCGATGGCGATACATGCCCATTGCCAACCTGTCAGTCCGGCAGAAATGTCCAAGGGATGGAATGTAAACACGATTGCCACGCATCCGGCCAGTATATTGATACAGGTCAGTGCGTTGGGTAGATTTCTACGTAAGATATTCATTTTTTGTCAAGGCGAGCGATAGGGGTCAGGCCACCGCGGGTAATCTGTCCCATTTTTACCAGAATGTCGCAGTCAAGAGGTAGATAGATATCGACCCGAGATCCGAATTTGATGAATCCGAGATGCTCATCGATAGAGGCATTGTCGCCCACAGCGGCATAGGTGACAATCCGGCGGGCCATGGCTCCCGCAATCTGGCGCACCGTGATTAGCTGGCCGTTGGAGAGGCGCATCCCGATTGTGGAGCGTTCGTTTTCAGTGCTGCTCTTCGGAAGATAGGCGGAAAGGAATCTCCCGTTGTGATGCTCCACGTATTCTACAACGCCTGAGACCGGATACCAGTTCGCATGTACGTTGAGCGGCGACATGAATACCGAGAGCAGAATCGCCTCTGCGTGTAGGAACTCCGGCTCATAAACCCGCTCGATAGCCACTACCTTCCCGTCGACAGAGCTTACCACCAGCCCGTCGGAAGAGCCGTGGAAAGTGCGTTTCGGACACCGGAAGAAATTGAACACGAAAGAATATACCAATAACGACACCGCAGAGAGCAATGCCGGCATAATCCAGGGCGGCAGAAACAGCCATACCGGGATGTTGAGGGCTGCCAGCACCAGAAAAAGCATTATTAGTATATTCGTACCTTCGTGATGGATTTTCATTGCGGTAGTAGGGGTAACTGTATGTTTTAATGTGTCGGCAACCTCAGGTTCCCGGCAACGCACGTACAAATTTACAAAAAATCTTCACAATATCCCCTTAAAACTGGGAAAAGAATCAAAAAAAGGGCAACGAGGGGGTAAAAAAGGGTGTCCAGAAATAAAAAAAGCGCCGGAAATTGATTAATTTTGCATTTTGGGAGTGCTCAGCGCCCTTGAGAGGGGATAGAGCACCTTGCGGTCTGCATGATGCGGTGACGCCGACAGCGTCATTGCCGGCCAGCCTGCCCCAACCTACAATAACAACAGCTTCATATATTTATTATGGACATCTCATACAAATGGCTCAAACGCTATATTGATTTCGACTATACTCCCCGCGAGCTTGCGGCGGTGTTCACGTCTCTTGGTCTTGAATGCGACAATGTGGAAGAGGTGGAGAGCATCCGTGGCGGACTTAGAGGTATCGTCATAGGCAAAGTGCTCACATGCGAGCCTCATCCGGATTCCGACCATCTGCACATCACCACCGTCGACCTTGGCGACGGTCAGGCTACCCGGATAGTGTGTGGCGCTCCCAATGTGGCGGCCGGCCAGACGGTGGTAGTGGCCACCGTAGGCACTACGCTATATGACGGCGACAAGGAGTTTCAGATTCGCAAGTCGAAAATCCGCGGAGTGGAATCATTCGGCATGATTTGCGCTGAAGATGAAATCGGACTCGGCGAAAGCCACGACGGTATAATGGTGCTTGGCGAGGATGTGGCTCCCGGCACCCCGGCCGCAAAATATTTCAAAGTGGAAAGCGACTATCGCCTCGAAGTGGAACTGACTCCCAACCGCGTGGATGCCGCCAGCCACTACGGATGTGCCCGCGACCTAAAGGCACATCTCTGGAAAGAGCGCTATGCGGACGATACTCTGGCAGTGCTTCCGGAGGTGAGAATCCCGGATGAGAATGCTTTCGCCATCGACCGCCCTGATGGCGGCGTTGCCGTGGAAGTGCTCGACACCGAAGGGTGCGGCCGATACACAGGCATCACGGTGCGTGGCGTCAAAGTGGCAGAATCGCCGGAATGGCTGCGCAATCTGCTTATAGCCGCCGGTCAGCGCCCGATCAATAATATTGTAGACATCACCAACTTCATACTGCTCGGTATCGGGCAACCGCTGCACTGCTTTGACCTTGCGCATATCAAGGGGGAGCGTATCGTGGTGCGCACATGTGCGGAGGGTACTCCATTTGTGACTCTCGATGGAGTAGAGCATAAACTCTCTGACCGCGACATGATGATATGTGACGCAGAGAAACCGGTGTGTATGGCCGGAGTGTTCGGTGGCCTTGATTCAGGAGTGACCGATACTACCCGCGATATCTTCATCGAAAGCGCCTGGTTCAATCCCACACGTGTACGCCGCACGGCCCGCCGCCACGGACTGAGCACCGATGCCTCATTCCGCTACGAGCGTGGCACCGACCCCTCGGTCACCCTCTATGCCGCCAGACTGGCCGCAGTGATGGTGCAGCAGCTGGCAGGCGGTGAAATATGCGGTCCGCTGACCGACTTTTATCCACATGAGATACTCCCGGCAGAGGTCGACTTCTCGCTTGCATACTGCAACTCGCTAATAGGTAAGGATATACCTCGCGAGATGGTGGTGTGCATACTGAAAGCCCTCGAATTCGGAGTGACGGAGACGGAAAATCCCGATGTGCTGCGTCTGCATGTGCCGACGTATCGTGTCGATGTCACCCGCCCATGCGATGTGGTAGAGGAAATATTGCGTGTCTACGGCTACAACAATGTGGAGTTCGGCACAGAAATGCACGCGAATCTTTCTCAGCGCGGTGCCACCGACTTCAGCTATGCGCTGCAGCAGAACGTAAGCGATGCGCTGACCGCACAGGGATTCATGGAGATCCTCAACAATTCACTGACCGCACTCTCATATTACGAGGAGAATGAAGTGTATCCGCGTAGCAGCGCCGTGGTGGTGATGAATCCACTCAGTCAGGACCTCAGCCTGATGCGCCAGACACTGCTTTATGGCGGATTGGAATCGATAAGTCATAACGTCAACCGCAAGGCTTCGGACCTCCGCCTCTACGAATTCGGCAACGTCTATAGCTATGACCCCGCCCGAGCCGAATCCAGACCTGACCGTCCCCTCGCAGCTTACAGCGAGTCGATGCACCTCGCGCTTTGGCTCACCGGTGATTTCCGTCTTCCGGGATGGAACAGCCAGAGGGCAGAGGCCACAGTCTACGACCTGAAAGGTGTGGTAGAGAATCTGTTGCGCACCCTTGGCATTCCGCAAGGCGCACTGCGCTACAGCCAGGACCACAATCAGATATTCTCTGTCAGACTCCGCATCGAATCGAAAGCCGGCAAGAATCTTGGCCATCTCGGCCTGATAAGCCGTAAGGAACTGCAGCGCTTCGGCATAGAAGGCGATGTGGCATACGCAGAGTTTGACTGGGACGAACTGTATCGCATGGCCTCACGCACCGAAGTGCTCTACGCGCCGCTTCCCAAGACGCAGCCCGTGCGCCGCGATCTGGCCCTTCTGCTTGATGCCGATGTGCCCTTCGCCCGCGTCGAAGAAGCAATCCGCAAAGCAGAGCGCAAGCTGCTTCGCGAAGTGTGGCTATTCGATGTATATGAAGGCAAAAATCTACCTGCAGGCAAGAAGTCGTATGCTGTGGCAATGACTCTGCAGGATGAAGAAAAGACCCTCAATGACCACCAGATCGACGCGGTGATGAAGAAAATCATCGATTCACTGACAAAGAACGTCGGAGCCGAACTGCGCTGATTCCGTCAATGATATTCGCCGGAGTGCCCTCCCGTCAACCGGGGGGGGGACTCCAGAATAAAATAAAACAACAAAACAAAAACAGACATAACTCCCATGGGAAGAGCTTTTGAATTCCGTAAAGCCCGCAAGCTCAAACGCTGGGGCAACATGAGCCGTACATTCACACGCATCGGCAAAGAAATCACCATCGCAGCAAAAGCCGGCGGTCCGGACCCTGCCATGAATCCGCGTCTGCGTGTGCTGATCCACAATGCCAAGGCGGCCAACATGCCTAAAGACACCATCGACCGCGCTATCAAGAAAGCCACCGACAAGGATGCATCCGACTACAAAGAAATAGTATACGAAGGGTACGGCCCCTTCGGCATTGCCATCGTAGTGGAGACAGCCACCGACAACAACCAGCGCACCGTGGCCAATGTGCGCAGCTACTTCACCAAGCATGGAGGCTCGCTGGGCACCCAGGGCTCGCTGTCGTTCCTGTTCGACCACAAGAGCGTGTTCCACATCAAGCCGGCCGAAGACCTTGACAAAGAAGAGTTCGAACTATCACTTATGGACTACGAGGCTGAACTCGAGACAGACGAAGAGGAATGGCTGATCTATGGCGCCTTCGAGCAGTTTGCCAACCTTCAGAAATTTCTCGAAGACAGCGGCGTAGAGATTGTATCAGCCGAATTTGAGCGCATTCCCACCGACTACAAGGAGGTGACACCCGAACAGCGCGAGACAATCGAGAAACTACTGGAGCGCTTCGAAGACGATGACGACGTTCAGAACGTGTTCCACAACATGAAAGAGGAGGACGCGGAATAATGCTGAAGCGTATTCTTAAGACGCTGGCACTGTCCTTGCTCCTGCTGGGCATGGCATTGCCGGCCCGGGCCGTGAGTCAGAAAGAAATGGAGCAGGCACGCACCATCACGGCATTCTGGTATCTTCGCTATGCCAATAACGGCGCCGGATATATGGAAGAGGGGAAGATGCCCGCTACCATGGCCGAACTCGAAAAGATGCTGAAGGAGACTGAGCGTGCCAACCTGAAAGCCTTCAAGGCAGTATCGACGCCTTCTGACTATGCGACCTGGGATAAGAAGAAGCTCGTGGCCTACTGGAGCGGCACTTTCTTCAACTCGGCCGGACTAAAGGCCGAAGGGAAGGTGGCGCGTCGCCGCGTGGAGGGGAAACTGAATGCCATGACAGTGTCTGCCGCGCCTGCCGCCACAGAGCAGGAGTCGGCAGAGGCTGCGCCGTCTGAAACACCGAAGCCGGAGCCCGCGGCTGCCGAAGCAGCGCCGGAGCAGCCGGCTGCATCGGCTCAGCCGACCCCGACAGAGGGTGGGGCCGCTGTTGATACTTCAGTCACAGTCGAGGAAGAACCGTCTGACCGAAACAGCCGCCAGAGTGGCTCCGGCTCCACATGGATCTACATCGTGGCGCTCATTGTTCTGGTGGGAGTGGTGGTTTGGCTGGTGATATTCGCTTCAAAGACAATGCAGCAGTCTGAAAAGAAGAGCGACGACACGGATTCTGACAGTGAGCCGCGCCGCAGAACATCGGAACCGAAAGCCACGCAGCCGCGTAACGAGACACCGGCAGCCGATAATGACGAAGTGCGGGCATTGCACCGAGAAATAAAAGGACTGCGCGAACAGTGTATGCGCCTTGGCGAAGAAAACGGGCGTCTGGAGTCAGACCTGACCGAGGCCAGACGCGAACTTGACGCAGTGCGCGGGCGTCTGCGTGCGGCCGAAGCCATGGCGTCAGCCGCGTCGGCAGCTCCGGCAGAGACAGTGCGCAGAGATGCTCCGGCTGCGGCTTCGCTCCTCGAAGCCGCAGCCGTACGGCCGGAGGCCTCGCCTGAGCGTGTGGCACCCCGCAAGGTGGCTCCTGTGCAGGAAGAGGCGGATGAACCCCGCGAGATATATCTCGGCAGAGTGAATCCCAAGGGACTGTTCGTAAGGGCCGACCGTCGTCCGGTGGCCGACAAGACGGTATTCGTACTCACTACGACCGATGGCTATACCGGCTCCTACCGGGTGCTGCAGATGACCGAAGTGATAGAACGCTGTCTTGAGAACCCCGACCATTATCTGGCCGGAGGTTGCACGGCTCCCGATTTGCTGGCCACCGAAGATGCCGCATGTATACGCACCATCCAGTCGGGCACAGCCATCTTCGAAAACGGTTGCTGGCGGATGATACGCAAGACCAAGATAGTATATGAGTAAGTAGGTGCTTAAAAGTAAGTGCTCAGATTCTGGCAACTATGCAGCGGAGAAACAGTGCCGCATATTGTATAAATTCAATTTGAACACATACTTAAATATAAAACACTTGCTTGTCAGCTCAAAATATTAGCGAATCTTGTCGTTGAAAAAGTTGAAGCGACTCCATCGTTTCAATCTACACCTCAATCCACAGTGGCAGATTAAATTAATATAAGTTTGTGCCAATCGGTTTGGCAGAATAAGAAAAAAGTATTAATTTTGTCATGAATATCGGTTGCGGCCCGAAAGCTGCAGCCGTTGGAAGCCCTGATGGCGGAATCGGTAGACGCGCTGGTCTCAAACACCAGTGGAGCAATCCGTGCCGGTTCGACCCCGGCTCAGGGTACTAAAAAGAGGATTCTCACAGCGAGAGTCCTCTTTTCTTTTTCCGGCCACTTTTAGACCATTTGTTTAGTCTGTCTGTCGATACCCCCCCCAAAAAAAACACCTTGTTGCAAGAGCCGGTACGATATGATTTCCCATGGAAATCATATTTAACAGATGCACCGTAATTCCGGTTTGATCCCCAAAATCTGCGACCCCTGCGTTTGCATTTTTTATTGGAAGCGGTATTATACTTTCACCCTATAGATGTCAGGCCGGATTTTTCATAAAAATAGCGGGGCGCGAAGCATCAGCTTCGCGCCCCGCTTGCACTTGTCGGGGTGAGGCGACTCGAACGCCCGACCTCTACGTCCCGAACGTAGCACGCTACCAACTGCGCTACACCCCGAGTGCGGATTGCGAGTGCAAAGTTAATATTTTTATTCGGTTCATCCAAATTTTTAGGCGAAAAAATGTCGGGAAGAGTATGGAAAGAATTTTTTACATTTTTTATGGAGAAAAATCAGGGAAATAATATGAAAATCCGTAGCTAAGTGTTAAATTTGTAGGTTGAAACAGACTTCAACCGTCAGCTGTGCGCGGATGAGATCTGTAATGCTATATAGATCAACAGGATAGTAAAGTATGGATATACTACAGTTCATGAAGCGTCGGGCCGATTTCCAGTCGCTCCTATTGAGCGCGGGTACGGTTGTGGCCGGCACGGCGGTAGCCGTGGTGCGTGGCAATATGGAGGTCCTCGCTGCCTCGGTCTGTCTGCTTTTTGCACTGAGCATGCAGTTAGGCTGCAATTGCTACCATAGTTACCTATTGATGCGCAGGTCGGAGCCATTGCCCGGTCGTCTTGACCGAGTGCGTAATGAAGAGCAGGTGTTGTCTCTTCGGGTGCTTCGCGAAGGGAGTTTTGCCTGCCTGATTATATCGCTGATGCTTGGACTGACCATCATGACCATGTCGGCCGACTTTTGGTGGACAATAGTGGTGGGCGTCAGCATTTACGGACTGGTGTATCTGATGACCACCGGACCGAGAGTCTACCGCAATCCACTCTCGCTGGTGATTACCTTTCTAATCTTCGGTCCGGTAGGTGTCATGGCCACAGGTTTCCTGCAATTCCAGCACGAGGCGGCCAGGTCGCTATGGAACTTCTATGACTCCTCTCCCTGTCTGTTTTTAGGAGTGGCAATGGGATTTCTGGCCTGCTCTCATCATCTGGTACTGGCATATTTCAATTATGATATAAATCCCACATCATCTTACAGAGGATGTGTGAGATTCTTCGGACGCCGTGGCGTGATATTGCTTACAGGTCTCTGTGGCGTGTCGATGCTTGCCACTGTGGTATGGTCAGTGTTCAGCCTGTCGTTCCCCAGTCCGCTGATAGCGGTGATACCCGGCTTCCTTGGATTCGCGCTCAACACACTTGTGGCATTCTCAATGAAGCGGGCCGGCGTAGGAGAGCTGCATCATCTGATTACTCTGACACGGGTCAATTACTTCCTCACCGCAGTGTTGTTCTTTGTCATATGGTGGGTGCTCGGCACCCCTGACGACTCGATGCGATTGCTCTTCTGAGTCAGAATGCCATGCGACCCGCATCATCGCATCCTTATCACAGCAAAAAAATCCCCCCAAAAATAAATAGATAACAAAATTTAAACGTAAAGGAAACATGAATTATCTGTTTACGTCGGAATCTGTGTCAGAGGGGCATCCCGACAAGGTGTCAGACCAGATTTCGGATGCACTTCTTGATGAGTTTCTGGCCTATGACCCGGAGAGTCATGTGGCCATCGAGACACTCTGCACCACGGGCCAGGTCGTGGTGGCAGGCGAGGTCACTTCAGAGGCATATATCGATGTGCCGGCAGTGACACGCAATGTAATCAACCGTATCGGTTATAACCGGGGGGCATACCGTTTCGACGGCGACTCTCTTGGCCTGCTTACAGCCATACACGAGCAAAGCGGCGACATCGACCGTGGTGTCCGTCGTCAGGAAGAGGCTGCCGAAGAGTCCGACCTCCAGGGAGCCGGCGACCAGGGGATGATGTTCGGTTATGCCGTCGATGAGACATCCAACTACATGCCTCTTACACTCGACCTATCGCATATGCTGCTTCGCGAACTCGCCGACATACGCCGCGAGGGGAAAGAGATGACCTACTATCGCAAAGGGAAACTAACCAGCTATCTGCGTCCTGACGCCAAAAGCCAGGTGACAGTGGAATATGATGCCGACCATCGTCCGGTGCGCATACACACAATCGTGGTCTCAACCCAACATGACGATTTTATACAGCCGCTTGACTCGACCGATGAGGCGCAGCGCAAAGCCGATCTGGAGATGCTGGCCGTGATACGCCGTGATGTGGAGCAAGTGCTCCTGCCGCGTGTAAAGGCAAAACTCCCGGTCGAGCTTCAGGCTTTGTTTGACGATGGACTGACCCTTCATGTCAACCCTACCGGCAAATTTGTGCTCGGAGGTCCGCATGCCGACACCGGGCTTACAGGGCGTAAGATTATCGTCGACACCTATGGCGGAAGGGGTGCTCACGGAGGTGGCGCTTTCTCAGGTAAAGACCCTTCGAAAGTCGACCGTTCGGCCGCATATGCCTGCCGTCATATAGCCAAGAACCTTGTGGCAGCAGGAGTGGCAAGAGAGGTGCTTGTGCAGGTGGCCTATGCCATCGGAGTGGCACGCCCGGTAAGCCTGTTTATCAATACCTACGGCACATCTAAAGTCGATCTCACCGATGCCGAGATAGCAGCCAGGGTAGAGGAGATATTCGACATGCGTCCACGCGAGATAGAGATGCGTCTCAAACTCCGCAATCCGATCTATCTCGAGACTGCGGCCTACGGACATATGGGGCGCATACCCACTACTGTGACAAAAGAATTCGGAGTCTACTCGAAGCATCCCGTCACTCGCGAAGTGGAACTCTTCACCTGGGAAAAACTTGACTACGTGGAGAAAATCCGCAAAGCATTTGGAATTTGAACCCCTACATATAAGAAGCGGGGCGTCGGCTAATAATCGGCGCCCCGCTTCTTATATGTAGGGGTTCAAAACTGTGCTTGATTTTTTCAGATGTAGATATGGCAGGTGGCGCCGCCGGAGGAGGATAGGGGATGACGGAATATGAACGACGGCATCAGTCGGCTGAGCCGACAATGGCATTCGCACGTTGCACCGCCAGCGAAATATGCGGACAGATATTTTCCGAACCGATCATGTCATCGACACCTGCCTTATGAAGAGCCTCGGATACCTGTGGATTTACACCGGAAAGCACGACTGTGATATCTTCAGCCTGCGAGCCGCGAATCAGTATCTCAAGATTGTGTATGCCGGTGGCATCGATAAAGGGCACCTTGCGCATACGGATGATACGCACACGAGGTTTTTCAGTCATATGGGTGTTACGCATCACTTCATCAAACTTTGTGGCCACACCGAAGAAGAAAGGACCATCGATTTCATATACACCCACACCCTTGCGCAGGTCGAGCATCTCATGAGTCGACAGGTCGGAACCCTCGGCGGCATCGAGCTTCTCTCCATATACACGCACCGAAGTATTCTGCATCACACGCTGCAGGAACAGAACTATAGCCAGCAGCAGACCCATTTCAATAGCAATCGTAAGATCGAATATGACAGTCAGCAGAAACGTCACCACCAGCACCGATATATCGCTCTTAGGAGACTTCATGATGCCTGCCACAGTGCGCCATCCGCTCATGTTATAGGCCACTACAATCAGCACCGCCCCCAGACATGCCATAGGCACAAGATTGATCAGCGGCATAAGGAACAGGTAGGCCATCAGTAGCACCATGGCATGAATAATTCCGGCCACCGGAGTGCGTCCGCCATTGGTGATATTGGTCATAGTGCGGGCAATGGCCCCGGTGACAGGTATTCCGCCGAAGAACGGCACCGCGATATTGGCTATGCCCTGGCCGATAAGTTCGGTATTGGAATTGGTGCGTGAGCCGGTCACACCATCGGCCACAGTCGCCGACAGCAGCGACTCGATGGCTCCGAGCACCGCAATCGTAAATGCCGACGGGAGCAGCAGATTTATACTCTCCATGTTGAGACCGATTGAGTGCGGGTGAGGAATGTCGGTGGTCAGGTCGCGGAAACGCTTGCCGATAGTCTCGACTTCAGAACAATATCCGAACTGATTGAGCACCCACACAGCCAGCGTCATCACCACTATGGCCACCAAGGCACCCGGCAGACGGCTTGAGATGCGCGGTGCGCCCACAATCAGAAGTATCGAGACCAGTCCTATCAGAGTAGTCGTAAGGTCAATCGATGCAAAATGGCGGAAATAGACTCCCCATTTGCCGATAAAGTCGCCCGGAATCTTCTCATCGATAGAGAGACCGAAAAAATCGGGCATCTGTGTCGAAAAGATAGTCAGAGCGATACCGGCTGTGAAGCCCACCACGATAGGATAAGGGATAAACTTAATGACCGTGCCGAGCTTGAAAAGTCCCATTATCACCAGAAGGCATCCCGCCATGAATGTGGCTATGGCCAGGCCAGACAGACCATAATTGGCGATAATGTTGTAGACAATCACGATGAAAGCCCCGGTAGGGCCTCCGATCTGGACCGAATTTCCGCCGAGCGCCGACACAAGGAAACCGCCGATGATGGCCGTAATCAGCCCCACCGACGGGTTGACTCCCGAAGCGATGGCAAAAGCTATGGCGAGCGGCAGAGCCACAATGCCCACCACGATGCCGGCTATAAGATCGGATTTGAATCGAGAAAGTGAATAATTCTTTAAACACTGGATGGCCGCCGGCTTGAAATCCGGCGCATGCAATAAATCCATAATTTCTAAATCACTGTAGTTTAGATATATATACTGCTATGGCGTTCGTGGCTGTCGATTGCCGACGGTCACTCTCGTACACACTTTTTCACAAATAGGCCGCAAAGGTACGATTTTTTTGTTATCTTTGCAAATTAAATTGTTCAAATAAGATGGCCCGTGGCAGCGGATGACATTCAATTCAATATGTGATGTCACGCCGCCTGCCGTGAGGGTGGCGGGTAGATGCGCCGGTGAGTCGGCGTTATAGTTGAGGACTGTTGTCGCTAATGAATACTCCCCGCGTGACGAATCAAATAAGGATATTAAAGATGAAAGCAACCGACGAATATATAATTCCGGCTCCCGAACTGCGCTCCGAGATGTCGCTGAGGCTCGGGCGCGTGGCAGAGGCTATGAATGAGTCTGGCATGGACGCCATGCTCATAGCCACCAACGCCAACCTGTATTATGCGGCAGGCATGATGTACAGAGGCTACGTCTATCTTACCCGCGAGGGGAGGGTAGTCTACTTCGTGATCCGTCCGACCGAAGTGCGGCATGAAGAGAATGTGGTCGAAATCCGCAAGCCGGAGATGATACCCGGCGAACTCGGGCGTCTCGGTATTGCTCCGGCCTCTACGATCGGCCTGGAGCTCGACGTGCAGAGCTATTCCGAAATAGAGCGTCTGAAGAAGGTATTTTCAGACGCCTCTGTGATGAACGCATCTCCGTTGCTCCGCATATGCCGTCAGGTCAAGACTCAATACGAAATCGGCCAGATGAAGGAAGATGGCAGGCATCATGTGGCCGTATATCGTAAGATACAGTGCCTTTATAGGCGCGACATGACCGATGTGGAATTTCAGATAGCCATAGAGCATGAACTCCGCAACGAGGGAAGCCTCGGCTTCCTGCGAGTGGCCGGGCAACTGATGGAAATCAATCTCGGCTCAGTCATTGCCGGAAACAATGCGGATGCTCCCGGTCCGTATGATTTCGCAATGGGAGGTGCCGGTGTCAGCCCGGCATTGCCTTGCGGAGCCTGCGGAGAGATAATGAGGGTGGGAGAAACGGTGATGGTAGACGTCAACGGATGCTTCAATGGATACCAGACAGACATGACACGTGTATGGAGTCTCGGCGAACCCTCTCCGCTCGCGCTCCGGGCGCATGAATGCTCTCGCCGGATATTGCGAAGTCTGGAGCAGATGGGGCGTCCCGGGGTGGAGGTGGCCGAACTCTACCGGCGCGCAGAAGCCATAGTGGCCGAAGAGGGGTTGCAGTCTTACTTCATGGGGCACCGCCAGCATGCACCCTTCATCGGGCACGGTGTGGGTATAGAGCTTAACGAGACCCCGCCGGTGACCGGGCGTAGCCGCGAACTGCTTAAAGAAAACATGACCCTGGCTCTGGAGCCTAAATTTGTGATACCCGGCACAGGAGCCGTAGGAGTGGAGAATACCTATGTGGTGCGTACAGACGGGCTTGAGAATATTACTCCCTTCGACGAAGAACTCCAGAACCTGCTCTGACAGAAATCCGGAGGAATCCCCCCTGCGACGGGACTCGGGCTTACGGTCGGAATAAAATGTTAATATTTGACAAGTGAGAGACCGGACTCCTTTTATACAGTCGGCGGCTTCTTTCGCCTCCTGCTTCCGGCTTGTCGCTCAGTGGCATAGACAGCTATGTGCCTTCACCCGACACCCGAACCGCCTGAAAAAACAGCCCCGCATATTGTATAGTATAGATTAAATTTGAACACTTACTTAGAAATCAGCCTGCCTCATGAGGATGTAACCTTAATGGGAAAAGGATAGACGCAGACTCATGCGGAGGCGCAGATTACTGAATGGATACCAATAAAGAAATCAATCTTAAAGAGCGATTGTCGGCCCCGGCCTTCCGGATTGTAGGAGAGGCCGCGGATTCTCTTGGCCGGGAGGCATACGTGGTGGGCGGATATGTGCGCGACATATTCCTGAACAGAAAGTCGAAAGACGTAGATTTCGTGACAGTGGGAAGCGGTATCGAACTGGCCCGACGTGTGGCCGAGATAATCGCCGGACGCAGTGGCCGACGTCCCCGTCTGGCCGTATATGCCAACTACGGCACCGCTCAATTGCACCATCGCGACCTTGAACTTGAATTTGTGGGCGCCCGCAAAGAGTCGTATCATCGCGAAAGCCGCAATCCTATTGTGGAAGACGGTACGCTCGACGATGATATGTGTCGTCGCGACTTTACCATCAATGCGATGGCAATATGTGTGAATGCCGCGCGATTCGGCGAATTGCTCGACCCCTTCGGCGGGATGTCCGACTTGCGCAGCCGCACGATACGCACTCCTCTTGACCCGGACATCACATTCTCCGATGATCCGCTGCGAATGATGCGCGCCATACGCTTCGCCACCCAGCTTGGATTTTACATAGCCCCCGACACATTCGAAGCAATCCGGCGTAACGCCGAAAGGATAAAAATCATCACAAAAGAGCGCATCAACGATGAACTCGGCAAGATCATGCGTTCGCCGCGGCCGTCGGTCGGCTTTCGTCTGCTCGATATGGCCGGACTGCTCGAAATCATATTCCCTGAGCTTTGCGCCCTTAAAGGGGTTGAGACCCAGGAAGGGCGTGGCCACAAAGACAACTTCTTGCACACGTTGAAGGTGCTCGACAATGTGGCCGAAAAAAGCGACGACGAATGGCTCCGCTGGGCCGCGCTGCTGCATGATATCGCCAAACCGGTGGTGAAACGCTATGACCGTCGTCTGGGCTGGACATTCCACAACCATAACTTCATAGGCGAAAAGATGATACCACGCATCTTCGGGCGGATGAAACTGCCGATGAACGAAAAGATGAAGTTTGTGGCCAAGATGGTGGGATTGCATATGCGGCCGCAGTCAGTGGCCGACAGTGGCGTAAGCGACAGCGGTGTGCGCCGTCTGATTACAGATGCCGGCAATGATCTGGAATCGCTCATGTTGCTCTGTGAGGCCGACATCACCTCCAAGATTCCCGAAAAAGTGAAACGTCAGCTCGCCGGATTTGCACGCCTGCGCCAGCGAATGGATGAAATCAATGCCGCCGATGACTATCGCAACTGGAAGAATCCCGTCAACGGCAACGAAATCATGCAGCGCTACGGATTGCCTCCGTGTCAGAAAGTGGCTGAATACAAAGAGATAATCAAAGAAGCGATTTTCGAAGGAGAGATACCCAACGAGCATGATGCAGCCATAGCCTATCTCGACAGCCACATAGCCGCTGCCGACGGAGTGGCATCGCTGCAAAAAGGCGAGTCAGGCGAAGCCCCGCATGCCGGCATATCTGACACCCCGTGAAACAAAGTAAGAATCAATGACTCTCTAAAATGTTAAAAAATAGGTGGATATTTTGTGTAACTAACGGAAAATAGCTATCTTTGCCCGATATTATCACCCTGCCGGATGCCGCCGGGTGGATATAAACTTGTAAATAACAACAATAACAGCTATATAATCAAGCTTTTAACTAAGTTTTACCTTAACAATGGCAACATTAGAGAGAATCAGAAGCAAATCAGTGTTCCTGCTGGTTGTGATTTTCGTGGCATTGCTCGCCTTCGTACTTGGCGATGCCATCACCAACGGCCGCAATCTCTTCGGCAGCCACACTACAGTGGCCAAAGTGGGAGGCGACAAGATAGATTATCTTGAGTACCAGCAGAAGCGGGAAGAAATGAACCGCCAGCTCGAAGAGGCCCGTCGTCAGAACCCCGACCAGTATGCAAGCTTCGATGTGCAGCTCCTTCCGCAGATGGCCGTAAACCAGCTCGTGTCGGAGAAACTTCTCGCCGAGGCGGTAAAGAAGATGGGCATCACCACTTCTCCCGAATTGCTTCGCCGCTTTATGCTTGAGAATCCGCAGCCCTCTTCAGAGCAGATGATGATAGTGCGCTCGCTGCAGTCGATGAACGTCAACGTGACATCTATGGCTCAGGTGCATGATGTGATATTCAATCCCAAAAGCAATAATCTCACACAGGCTCAGGTGGAGCCCCTGCAGAAATCGTGGCTCGCGCTTGAGGCCGAGGCTTCGCAGCGTCTTGCAGAACAGACATATATCTCCCTTCTGGGCGGCACTCTGCAGGCCAACGACCTCGATAAGAAGGCTCTTTACAACGACTTCATAGAGCTGTCGCAGGTGCAGCTCGCCTTCCGCCCCTATGGCCAGCTCGATGAGAATGAATATCCCGTAAGCGATGCCGAAATCAACGAGGCATATGCTGCGGAGAAAGGGCGTTTCAAGGTGGAAGAACCCACAAAAGAAATCTCATTCATTGCCGTCAACATAGCTCCGTCTGACGCCGACCGTGCGGCTGCCTCCACTCTGGCGATGGCCGCTGCCAAGGCTCTCCGCGACAGCGCGTCGACACTCGGCCGAGATCTCCGCAAGGAGGGTCTTAGCATCGAAAAACGTGTGCTGCGAGGCAATGATCTCCCCGGCGGTGCCCTCCGCAACTTCGTCAACTCGGCTCCGCGTGATTCAGTGAGTGTGGTCAGCGAGAACATGCGCGGGTTCACTGTAGTGAAAATGGGTAAAAAATACACAGAAGTCGACTCTGTGCAGCTCAATCTGGTGACTGTGGCCGGTGCCACACTCCCTGAGAAGGTGCTCGCCCGCCTCAACAGTGGCCTTTCAGTCGACTCGCTTACATCGGCCTTCAAAGCCGACAGTGTGATGGTGCAGGCCAAACAGTGGATTTCGCTCTACGACAACAAAGGAAAGACCGAGGCTATCCGCCAGAGTCAGCTTGATTCGTTGCAGAATGCCGGTGGCAAATTCATAAAAATGATGTCGACAGGCGAGGGAGCGCTGCTCGCACAGATTGTAGATCGTGGCACTCCGAAAGAAATCTACGAATATGAAGTAGTGGAATACGCCCTTCATCCCTCTGCGCAGACCGTAAACGCCGCTAACGAGAAGCTTGAGAAATTCCTTGCCGCCAACACTACCGCAACCAAAGTGCGTGAGAACGCTGCCAAGGAAGGGTATACGCTCCAGACATTCGAACTCACACAAAGCTCGAACGCAGTGCCCCGTATGCAGGGCTACAATATGTATTATCCTGACAGCCGTCAGGTGGTGCGTTGGGTGATGATGGATGGCAATGCCGGCGAAGTCTCGAAGATTTACGAGTCGAAGGATGCCGCTCAGCCTGCGCTTTATGTGGCTGCGGTCAACAGCGAATACGACGAATACGTGCCTGTAAGCAATACCGAAGTAAAGAAGTATCTCACCGATAAGGTGCGCCGCTCGAAAGCCGGTGATGCCCAGCTGAAGAAATATCAATCTAAGGCCACTGATATGGCTGCTGTAGCCTCAGCAATGGGTGTGCAGCCCCAGGATTTGGCTCAGTTCCGTTTTGCCTCACGTTCAGGTGTCAACGACCAGAAAGTAATGGGTCAGATCGCAGGGTCGAAGCCCGGCAAGAAGGTGGTGCTCGTAAAAGGTGATGACGGTATTTATGCGTATGTGGTCAACGGCAATTCGAAGGAAAACTTCAAATATGATGATGCCACATATCAGCGTCAGTATCAGCAGCTCTTCCGTTCTGACATGGAACAGATGCTCCGAGGCGCTAAGAAGATAGAGAACAACGTCTACAAGTTTGAGGCAGGAGAATAAGCCTCATCATGCGAAATAAATATTATTGGAGGGACCCGGCAGAATAGTTCTGTCGGGTCTTTTCGTATACTCTTCTGTGAGCGCGCGGCAGACAAATGGATGTGGGCTGATGTGGTTTGCTTTCAGATGCTTTCGAGGGGTGAAGTGTAGGAAAGTTGTAGGATATAGATTTGTGAGTGTGGGGGATTTTGATTAATTTTGTGAGTTGTGATAAACTTATCTGACATAATGAAATCACGTAAACCTGTAAATATAGCCGGACGCCCGTTCCCGATTGTGCCTAAAATGCTTGCCACTTCATTTGGAGCCGGGTTCCTGCCGATGGCCCCCGGCACGTGGGGGGCATTGCTTGCCATTGTGCTGTGGCTTCCATTATTTGTGTGGGGCGAACCTGTGGTGACGTTCTGGGTGACGCTCATGGCGGCACTTGTGTATATGGTGGCCGGGACTTGGGCAAGTTCGGTATCAGAGATATATTGGGGCAAGGATCCGGTGGCAGCATGTGCCGATGAGACTGTGGGGCAATGGATATCGCTGCTCCCTCTGTCGTATGGAGCGGGAGTGGAACCCTGGTGGATGATACTCGTGTCGCTGGCATTGTTTCGCTTCTTTGACATATTCAAGCCATTCGGAATCAGATGGATGGAGAAACTGCCCCGAGGCTACGGCATGATGGCCGACGACGTGCTTGCCGCCATCTATTCGGTAGTGGTGCTGATAGTGATAAATTATTTTATTCTCCATCAATAACATGTCGAGTCCAAAAAACAACGGTCAGGTCAGCCGGAGTGCTGATAATTCGGCTGATAAGGAGAAGGCGGACACTCGTGTGGCGCATGGCGGCAAACTTTCAGGGCTAAGAGAAAAGGTGAGAAAATCGGAGGTGGCCAATAAGCTGATTAACAGTAATGGCCTGGTATTCACGTTTCTCCGGTCGGCTGTGTCGAGTCAGGCCGCATCATGGATTGACATGGGAATGAGCTTTGTGCTTTTTGCCTGGGTGGGTCTTGGAGCATTCCTTTCTACCGCGATAGGTGCCTTTCTTGGCGGTGTCGTCAACTGTGTGATAAATTATAAATTCACATTCCATGCCGAAGGGACGCCATGGCGTGCGGTAGTGGTGAAATATGCGATTGTATGGACAGGGAGCCTTTTTCTCAACGCATACGGTACGGAAATGCTCTATATGCTGCTCAATCGCATGTCGTGGCTTGAGGAAATCGGATTCCGTCCGAACGGGTATTTTGCTGCGGCGCGTCTGTTGGTGTCGCTGCTCGTATCCTGGTTTTGGAATTTTCTGCTTCAGCGTAATTTCGTGTATCGTCCATCGGGCTTCGACCGTTATGCCGTGAGATTTGTCGATGCTGTGACATTCCGCAACAGGAGACATCCGGGAAATAGCCGATAGTCCCGACCCTTACGGTGTGTCCGGGTGGAGTCGCATTAATTTTTTAGCTGTTTCCCCCTGTCGCTCTGTCGGAAGTCAGAATCTTCTCCTGTGCCCTGCACAGGAATCGGCTAAGAATAAGCTCGCATATTTTATGACAGAGCACTTGCTTATTAGAACTGATAATATAACTGATAAAATAATAAAGCAGTCAAGATATGGATATAAAGAAATCTGCCAGGCACACCCGCGACTCGCTTCAGCGTGGGATATATTTTGTCATCAATCCTTTTGTGAGGATGATGATACGTTGCGGAGTGACTCCCAATATGGTCACTACCATAGGAATGCTTGGCAATGTGGCGGCGGCCGTGGTGATAGTCATGGCCGGTTATAAGGCAGGACAGACAGGCGAAGTGCCATATGCGCTTGTCAGTCTTTCCGGCGCTTTGATTATAGGCTTCTCGCTATTTGATATGCTTGACGGTCAGGTGGCCCGTCTTGGAGGGATGTCATCGACGTTCGGCGCGATGTATGACTCTGTGCTCGACCGTTATTGTGAGCTTGTGACGCTTGGAGGCATCTCCTACTATTTTCTGATGTCCGGCCATATCTGGGGAGCGCTGGTGACGTATCTTGCCGTCATCGGTTCGCTGATGGTAAGTTATGTGCGCGCCAGGGCAGAGGGCCTTGGCATAGAATGTAAGATTGGCTTCATGCAGCGTCCGGAGCGTGTGGTGGTGACGGCACTGTGCACACTGGCGGCCGGCATCCTTGGAGAGTCGGGCGTGGAATGGGCAAACTGGATACTCTTCGGCGGCATGGCTGTCATAGCGGTTTTTGCCAACATGACTGCTGCGGCGCGTATAGCATACAGCAAGCGCATGTTGGAGAAGAAATCTTAGAAACCTACATAAAATAAGATGAGATATCAATCTGCCACAATGAGGGAGACGCTATGGTGTGTGGCCGCACTGGGGCTATGGCTTGCAGTGACGGTGCTTTTCATAGGGTTCCGTCCTGAGCATGTGTTCATGGCTCTGCTGATTGCGGTCATGTATTTTGCCATGCCGGCCTCACGGCGTCTGACGGTGGCTATCCTCCCGTTCATAATATTCGGCATATCCTACGACTGGATGAACCTCCTGCCCAATTATGAGGTCAATCCTGTGGATGTGGCGGGACTTTACGACGCAGAGAAGTCGCTTTTCGGCATTACATTGGCTGACGGGTCGCGTCTTACGCCCAATGAGTTCTGGGCGTCGCACCGGTGTGCAGTGATGGATTTCATGGCCGGAGTATTCTATCTCTGCTGGGTGCCTCTTCCGATATTCTATGGGTTATGGCTCTACTTCAGCGGACGTCGCGCGCCGTATCTGCATTTTGCGATAGCATTTCTGTTGGTCAATCTGCTTGGGTTTGCCTTATACTATGTGCATCCGGCCGCTCCGCCATGGTATGTGGCGATGTATGGCGATATGTATGGGATGCAGGCAGTGCCTGGTACCCACGGAGAAGTGGCCGGACTCGGGGCCTTCGATGCCATGACAGGTCTGGGGATATTCGATGCCCTTTATGCCCGCAATGCAAATGTATTCGCGGCGATGCCGTCACTGCATTCAGCCTATACGTTTGTGGCGTTTATCTACGCAGTGCGTTCGCACAGTGCGTTGGGATGGAAGGTGCTGCTTGGAGTGGTGACACTGGGCATATGGTTCACAGCCGTGTACACGTCGCATCATTACGTGCTCGATGTGTTGGGGGGAATAGGGTGTTCGCTCGTGGCGGTGCTCCTTTTTGAAGGGGTGCTGATGCGGATTCCCGCATTCGGACGCTTCATGAAGCGTTATATAAGATATATCAGCTGAGTCGCCCGCCATGTCCCGGCATAGGGGGACATACACAGGAAGGATAGTGCGACCCACCCAAAAAATACCGTATATGGAAAATGAAAATTACCAGAGACCGGAGGTCAGACCGGAGGTGATAACCTACGATGATGTGGTGCAGGCCGTGCCGAAACTGTCGGGTCATCGCCGTCTGGTAGACGCCGCGATGCATCTGCTGCGCATAGATGAGGTGAACCGTGTGCATTCCACATGGTGCTCGACACCCGGACCGGAGTTCGCCCGCCATCTGATAGAAGATGAGTTTAAGACTCCTCTTGAGGTGGATGGCGAGGATATTCTTGCCGCCTTCAGAGAAGACCCCTTCATCACGGTGAGCAATCATCCGTTTGGCGCTCTCGATGGAATAGCGCTGATTAATCTTGTGACACGTTATCGGCCGGAGTACAAAGTGATGGTCAACATGATACTGGGCAAAATCTCAGCCATGCGTCCGAACTTCATCACCGTGGATGCCTGGCAGACCGATGACCCGGAGAAACGCAAAGTTTCTGTCAACGGTATCCGCGATGCCATGAGGATGCTCAAGGATGGGAATCCGGTGGGATTCTTCCCGGCCGGAGCGATGAGCAAGACCGACAGGAAGGGATTTCTTGTCGACCGGGAATGGCAGCCGACAGTGCTGCAACTTATAGGTAAGGCAAAAGTGCCTGTGATACCGATTTACTTTCACGGCAACAACCGGTGGCTATTTAATTTCCTCGGTCATGCCTGCTGGCCTTTGCGGTCGGCATTGCTGCCGCGTGAGCTTTTCTCCAAGAAGGGGAAGCCGATATACATAAGTGTAGGCCGACCGATAAGTGTGGAGGAGCAGGCAAGCTATGGTAAGGATTACCTGGCTCTGGGGCAGATGCTTCGAGAGCGCACATACGCCCTTCACGAGCAATATGGCTCTAAAGTGGAATGACAATTAAAACGAAAAAATCCGATAATGGACAAAATACCTTTGATAGGACTGACCGAGAGAGAACTCGAGGATGTGGCTGTCAATCTGGGAATGCCCCGGTTTGTGGGGCGTCAGATATGCCAGTGGCTTTATCATAAAGGCGCACGCAGTTTCGATGAGATGGTCAATCTGTCGAAAAAGAATAAGGCGCTGCTTAATGAACGCTATTGCACAGGACGCACCGCGCCCTCGGCATCGCAGAATAGTGTGGACGGCACGGTGAAGTATCTTTTCCCCGTGGCCGGAGGACGCTATGTGGAATCTGTGTATATCCCTGACAAGGAGAGAGCCACGCTTTGCGTCAGCTCTCAGTCGGGATGCAAGATGAACTGTTACTTCTGCGCTACAGGCAAGATGGGATTCAAGTCTCAGCTTACGTCGGCCGAAATCATAAACCAGATACTCAGTGTGCCCCCCGTCGGGCCGGACGGAGAGCCGGAGATGAATCCGCTGACCAATGTGGTGTTCATGGGGATGGGAGAGCCTCTTGACAATTTCGGGGCCGTGAAGCGTGTAATCGATATCCTGACCTCCTCCTGGGGACTTGCGTGGAGCCCGAAACGTATTACAGTGTCGACTGTCGGCAAGATGCCAGAGCTGAAGGACCTGCTTGAGAATACACAGGTGCATGTGGCTCTGAGCGTGCATACTGCCGATTCGCGCGAGCGCGCGGCAATGATGCCGGCCCAGAAGGCCTTCCCGCTCCAGAATGTGATGCAGCTGCTGGCAGGCTACGATTTCTCGCATCAGCGGCGCCTCTCGCTTGAATATATCATGTGGAAGGGTGTCAACGATGATATCGCCCATGCCAACCAGCTCATCCGTCTGATCGGCAATCTTGACTGCCGCGTCAATCTGATACGCTATCATGTCATCGAGGGGATTGACCTGCGCCCCTGCACTGAGGAGAGAATGGAGATGTTTCGCAATGTGCTCAATCAGCATGGCATCACTGCCACAATCCGCACATCGCGAGGTGAAGACATAATGGCCGCATGCGGAATGTTGGCAAATAAGACAAAACATTGATTTTCAATCATGGAAAAACTAAGAGTAGGACTCACCCAGGGCGACACCAACGGTGTGGGGCTCGAAGTGATATTGAAATCCATCATGCCTGAGGGGGTGACTGAACTCTACACTCCGGTGCTTTTCGCCAACCGTAAGCTGACCCAGTCTACGCTTCAGGCCATAGGCGCGGAGAACGTGAGGTTTCAGCATATCCCTTCGGCAGCGGAGACTGTCGACGGACGTATAAATCTGGTGAATATCGGCGATACGCCGATAGAGCCGTCATATGGTGTGCCCACCCCTGAGAGTGGAGCTGCCGCCCGTCAGGCCCTTCAGGCCGCTGTGCAGGCTCTGAAGGATGGTGATATCGATGTGCTGGTCACAGGTCCGGTGTGCAAAAGCGTGACGCATTGCGAGGAGTTTGACTTCCCGGGACACACGGAGTATCTTGAGGCAACCCTCGGTGAAGAGGGGGAAAAGGCAACAATGATACTTTTCAACAGTGAGATGCGTGTGGCATTGCTCACGATTCACGAGCCGGTGGCGAAAATCAGCGATGGGGTGCGTGAGGATGCGATAACCGATACGGCACGACGCCTTGACGCCACACTGCGCCGGGATTTCGGCTGCGACCGTCCGCGTATAGCAGTGCTGTCGCTCAATCCCCATTGCGGCGACGGCGGCCTTATAGGAGATGAGGAGGGTCGTGAGATTCTGCCTGCCGTCAAGCGTCTGCAGGAGGATAATATTCTTGCGTTCGGACCATATCCGGCCGACGGATTCTTTGGCGGAGGATTATGGAAAGAGTTTGACGTGGTGCTTGCCATGTATCATGACCAAGGCCTTGCGCCCTTCAAGGCTCTCGACCGCGGAGAAGGTGTGAATTTTACCGCCGGGCTTGGATACGTGCGCACATCGCCCGATCATGGCACCGCCTACGACATTGCCGGACAGATGAAGGCCGATTCGACATCTATGTCGCAGGCAATATACAGGGCCATCGACATCTATCGCAACCGCGAACGATATGACGAGGCTTCGGCAAATCCTATTAAATCCGCAACGCAGAAATTATGAATTTCGGAATCATAGCCGCCGGCGAGGGTCAGCGTCTCGCCGACGAGGGCATCTGTGTGCCCAAACCGCTTGTGGAGATTCAAGGGTGTCCGATGCTTGAGCGCCTGCTGCGCATCATGGAGGAGTGTGGCGCGGAGCGTATAGTGATATGCACCAACGGATCAATGCCCGAACTTCGACGTTTCATAGAGGCATACGAGCCGGCGCCGGGTGTCGAACTCATAAGGCTGGAGCGTGTCACTTCATCGTCAATGCATACGTTTAAGGAGATTTCGACACATTTGCGCGGTCGAGGCCGCTTTATAGTGACTACAGTCGACACGATCTTCCGTCAGGAGGATTTCAGCCGTTATGTCGATGCCTGGGCGTCGGCCCCACGTTATGTGGATGCTCTGATGGCGGTGACCGGCTTCGTGGACGATGAAAAGCCGCTTTGGGTATCGGTAAATCAGGCTGATATGAAGGTGCGGGGATTTCTCGACTGTCAAGAGCCCGGGGTGGAATATGTGTCGGGAGGCATATACGGCCTGTCGGACAGCGCGGTCGATGTGCTTGACGAGTGTATCGCATCCGGCCTGAGCCGGATGCGCAATTATCAGAGGGCGCTTGTGGAGCGCGGGCTTGGAGTCTACGCCATGCCTATGGGAAAGATTCTGGATGTGGATCACGCATCGGATATAGAGGCGGCCAACAGTTTTCTGTCTCAATAATATTTGACGATAAGTAAGTGTCCGGATTTAATTTATACAATATGCGGGCTTGTTTTTTAGTCGGTG
>ERZ778511.493-NODE-493-length-36726-cov-9.074473_pt1 | contig 36726 bp, 27 predicted proteins | sample MGYA00510347_ERZ778511 | MGnify/ENA primary metagenome ERZ778511 (study PRJEB29527, sample SAMN07138967) | mouse gut metagenome | material: feces | host: mouse | place: China:Nanjing | collected 2016-01-25 ...
CCCTTCTTGGTGGTGATGATGATCACACCGTTGGATGCGCGCGAACCGTAGATGGCTGTAGCCGAAGCGTCCTTAAGGATTGTCATCGACTCGATGTTCTGCGGGTTGAGCATCGTCAGGGCATTGGTGCCGCCGGCGTTGTCCTGGTTGCTCTGGGGCACACCGTCGATTACGATCAGCGGGTTGTTGGAAGCCGACAGGGAGGAACCGCCGCGGATACGGATGTTGGCGTTGCCCGAGGGGTCACCGCCGGAAGTCGTGACAACTACACCGGGGCTTGCGCCGACCAGGAGGTCCTGGGCGGAGGTTGAGATACCGGCATCGACGTCGTCGGGAGTAATCACGGCCACCGAACCTGTAGCGTCCGCTTTCTTCACCGAACCGTAGCCGATGACCACGGTTTCACCGAGAGTGGTAGCGTTCTCCTTCATCTCGATGTTGATGTGGGTGCGTCCGTTGACTTGAACGTCCATCGGGTCGTAGCCCACGTAGCTTACCACGAGCGTAGCGTTGGGGTCAACGTTCAGCTCGAAGTTGCCGTCGATGTCGGCGGCAGTACCGTTGGAGGTGCCTTTTTGCATGATTGTGGCGCCAATCAGCGGGTCGCCATACTCATCGATGACCGTACCTCGAACGGTAATCTTTTGAGCTAAAGCAGGAAACGCCAGGACCATCACCATAGCGACAGTGACCCAGAATTTCCGATTCAGATGAAAACTGTAGTTTTTCATGCAGGAATTAATTTAGTTCTACATTGTTAATTATTGTTGTTTATTCTCTCTCATTTGGGTTAGTTCCGTTCCAGAAATCAGGTGATTGCAGTGTCGCCCGCGTTGGCGGCGGGGACACTCCATTTAGGCTGATGTGGCTCTGCCGCTATGTCGCGTATGGCTCAGGTCAGTACACACGACAAGGCCGGCCCGGTGCGCGCCAACAGCTTCAAAAGGAGCGTGGGGAGCGCATCGGGCTTGCCGGGAGTGACTCCGGAGCCGGTGAGAGACGCAATCGGTCATCTGAGTAGTGAGTTTCTCTGGTTGGGTTGGGTATATGAGTGTCGGGATGATTTGATTCTCCCGAAGTGGCGGCTTCCTATCTCCCGAGGTGGTTGCCGGGATTGTGCAGGACCCGGCGGCCAATTTGGGCGCTATAATGGCTGACTCACACCAATGAGGTGTAAATCAGTTATTTAGTGGAGGTGCTGACGCTTATTGATCGCACCCGATAGGAAAGTCACTGCAAAAGTAGCGAAAAAAATCGAATTTCCCCTAATATTTCGGCAAGAAATTCTTAAGTAAGTGTTCAAATTTAATTTATACAATATGCGGGACTGTTTTTTAGTCGATTCCGGTGCGGAGTGAAGGAGAATATAAACATATTCGACTGAGCGACAAGCCGGAAGCGGCAAAAAAGAAGCCGCAGATTGTATAAAAGATTCTCTTTCAATTACTATCGGTTAAATTTGAACACTTACTTCTTTATAATCACAAAACGTGTGTGGCATCTCCATTCGTGCCCCGGGGGTATGATGCCGCTGCGGGATGACGGCGGCATGTGCGGATATCAACTTGTCATCCACAGTTTTCCGGTCAGCGCCAGGCACTGCTCACTCGGCGTGTGATGGAGGCGCAGTTGAGCAGTATCACTGTAAGAGTGAGCAGCAGAAGCAGCCCGCCTGTGGCCCAAAGGCCGGATGGAGAGGCGCCCATGCCGCGAAGTGGCTGAAGATAGTAGAGCCGTAGAAGCAACACGGCCACGAACGCCAGCACTCCCGCCATCAGACTCATGATGGCCGTGATGCGCCAGTAGGGGCGGGCCACAACCTTGATTTTATATCCAAGCATCAGCAGCGAGTGGAGCTGGCGGCGGTTCTTCTCCATCAGCAGCGACATGCTGAGCAGAAGGATGAGCACTGACAGAATCGTTATCACGCTTCCGATGGCTATGACGATGCCGCTCACCACTTTAAGCATATACGTGGCCGATGCGGCCGACTTGTCGCCGGCCACTTCCCACCCATTTGATTTCAGATATGGAGCTATCGCCGTGTCGCCGGGTGAACTGACATCCACGATAAGGCGTGATGGAGCCGGTGGGGCATCGATGCCCCCCAGCGTGGCATTCATATGCCGTAGAAAATTTTCGGGCACCAGAATTGTATTGAATCGGTTGGAATACCCGGCCACATGTCCTGTCAGACGCCTACGACGTGTGCCGTCCTCCGAGATCAGGTCGAGGTGCAGCGGAATGCCGCTGATCAGAGACTCGGAGAGCTTCGGGAGTCCCGCCGAATTGGCGAATCCGAAATTATACAGGGCCAGATAATCTTTCGAGATAATCATCGGCACATCGGTGTCCCCCTCATGCCATGTGAACTGTCCGTCGGCCACATCGAGAAATCCCTCCGGGACAGCTTCGAAGAACATTGCCGTGCTCATGGAGCGTCGTGCATCGCCCGCTCCATCGGCCGCGTCGAGAGCCACAGCCGCGTGCACACCGAAAGCCGCCCGCGAGAAGGCCCCCACTCGCTTCACCCAGGGCTGACGGCGCAGGTCGTCGATTTCTGCAGGTGAGAACTCGGCGGATGCTCCTCCCATAATATGCGAGGCATCGATTATTTTATTGATGGCAAGATAGTCGGACTTCAGAAATGAATCATCGCGCTGCCATATCGAGCGGGCATCGAGATAGAACTGCAGCCCGGCCCCGATGATGGCCAGTCCGATGAGATTGCTCACCAGAAATCCGGCCAGGCGCGTCGGTGAGGTGTTTTTGCGTAAAAGCTTGAATACGAGATTCATGATATCAGAGTCTTACATTGATTGCCGAATGCAGCAGCAGTGGATTGCCCACGCTCGTGGATATCACTCCGGCACCCTGGCGGGTGGCCTCTTCGGCTATTATCTCGGCGGCGATGCGATTGTTGGTCGAGTCGAGGTGACTCACCGGCTCGTCGAGCATAATGAAATCAAATGGCATGCATAGCGCCCTGACTATGGCCAGACGCTGCTGCTGTCCGATTGACATCCGTCCGGCCGGCGATTCGCGGCGCGAGGCTATGCCGAGGCGTTCGAGCCATTCATCGATGCGGCTCTCGGGCACGTGTCCCGTCAGGTCGTTCTTCAGCCGGATATTCTCGATGGCTGTCAGTTCGGGGAATAGGTCGAGTTCCTGAGGCAGATATGCCAGATGACGGCGCCTCAGCAATTGCCAGCTGTCGGGATGGAGTTCGCGGGCATCGCGGTTGTTGAAGCGCAGAATCCCCTTATAATCGCATCGGCTGCCGAATATATATGCCATAAGCGATGACTTGCCTCCCCCCGAAGGTGCCTCGATAAGATAATGGCGTCCGCGTTCGAAGCGCAGATGGGTGAGCCATACCTCCGAATGAGGTATCGACTCATTGACAAACACTTCCGGCAGCATGTCGTCAAGCTCGATCGAGCGCAGACGGTAATCGTTGGATTTTGGATTCACGACGGGATTTGACTGACGATTACTTTATCACAAATTTCAGATTCATCCGCAGGCTGTTGTCGGCCGGGAGCAGAGTGATATACAGGCATTCCTTCCCCTTGCCGTCGGCCATAGGCATCATTGTGGCCAGGCCGAGCCATGCTCCGTCGAAAGTTTTGGCCACTTCGGCCACTGGAGCGATGCCGTTGCCATATGCATCGTTGCCGAATGTGAAGGTATTTCCATTGATTTCGGCCTTCCCCATAATAGCCTCGAGAGTCTGGAGCAGAGCGGCGTTATTCTTTCCGTTGGTCTGGATGGCGCATTTGAATCCGGGGAGTCTGTCGGACTCATTCTTGATTCGGTCGATTTCGGCCGAAGAGGCGATAGCCACAGTGCCGTCGAGCGATTCGATTGCCGATGAGAATGCCGGCGGGAGCTGACCGCCGAAAGAAGAACCAAGCTGCACAAGCTGTTTCACCAGCTTCTGCGATACGGCTATTGCAATCACACAGTTGGCGTTGCCGCCGAATGCCGATATCAGTTTCGTGTCGAGTCTGCTGAGTGCCAGTTCGCAGCGGGCCGGACGCAGGTCGGTGTCGAGTACATTGACCGAAGTGCTGAGCCCTCCCTCCGATATATTGGCCGAAGCCGTGAGATATTTCGGATTCTTGAACGCCATGTTCATTGCCATTCGGGCCAGAGTCAGGTCGGAGAACGAGAGGCCGGAGTCTGTCCACAAGGCATCGAGAGTGCTCCACAAAGAGAGCGCGTCGGTGCTCTTGGCCAGAGTCTCCGCATATGGATTGCTGCGGAAGCTCGACGGCTCCGAAAGATTTGCGAAAGTCTCGGCCAGAGACGCGTCAAAGTCCGGGAGCAGCAGAACGCGGCCGTCGCGGATCGCCACCTGCTCCTTATGGCTTGTCTTGCCTGAAGTCTGCCATTCGCCGGGCCAGAGTCTGTCGATGCCGGCGCGCAGAGCGGACTCATCGGCAATCAAAGCATAGAGATAAGGGCGGTTTTTATAATAGAACAGCACGGCCGAGGAGCATTCCACACCCGATCCCGGGGAGAGGAGCCATTTGGCCACTTCCAGATCGTGCCCCTTCAGATACTGTGCCGCCATACTGTTGAGCGCATCTGCCTGCTGCAGAGAACCGTCGGAGACATTGCCTCCGCTCTGCCTTACGAGCACATCGAGATTGATTACGCTCACCATTCCGGCATCAGCCGGCACAGTAGACAGCAGTTGAAGCGAATCATCTACATTGGATTTAGAGCATCCTGTCACTATAAGGAGCATTAACGTCAGCGCGAGCCCCAGAGAGGACAGACGGCGCGAAGAACGGTGGAAAATGGTGTACATATCACATCTTTCAATAAAATAGACGGCCCATACATATGAAATTGGCCGATAATAACCACAAAATTAAAATAAATTCCTATCTTCGCAAAATTAAAGGAATAAGAAATTAAAAAAACTTCGGCGCTGCCCTACATCCCGGACCGTGGCAATGGCGGGCAACGGATTGAATTAAAGCGTCAACCATTAAAAACACAACCATATATGGACTTTATTTCAGAACGAATACAGAAACTGGCCGTCTCGGCCACACTTGCCATGTCGCAGAAGAGCGCCGAACTCAAGGCGCAGGGAGTCGATGTGATCAACATGTCGGTCGGAGAACCCGACTTCGACACACCCTCCCATATCAAGGAGGCTGCCAAGGCCGCAATCGATGCTAATTTCTCACGCTACACCGCAGTAGCCGGTTATCCCTCGCTGCGCAAGGCCATCTGCGAGAAGCTCGACCGTGAGAACGGCATACATTTCACTCCCGAGCAGATTGTGGTGGGCAACGGTGCGAAACAGGAACTATGCAACGCCCTTTTGGCCACCGTCAACCCCGGCGACGAAGTGATAATCCCCACACCGGCATGGGTGAGCTATGTGGAGATGGTGAAACTCGCGGAGGGGGTCACCGTGGAAATCCCCGCAGGCATCGAGAACAACTTCAAAATCACCCCCGCCCAGCTTGAGGCCGCCATCACAGAGCGCACCCGCATGGTGATGCTCAACTCTCCATCCAACCCCACAGGCTCGATCTACAGCCGTGAGGAACTGCGCGGACTGGCCGAAGTGCTCGGACGCCATCCCGGCATACTTATTCTTGCCGATGAAATCTACGAGCACATAAACTTCATCGACAAAGTGCACAGCATCTCTGAATTCGAGGAAGTGCGCGACCGCGTGATAATCGTCAATGGCGTGTCAAAAGCCTACGCCATGACGGGATGGCGCATAGGCTATCTCGCCGCTCCGCTACCCATCGCAAAGGCTGTGACCAAGCTGCAGGGACAGTACACCAGCGGTGCATCCTCGATAGCCCAGAAAGCCGCAGAGGCCGCATATACGGGGAGTCAGCAGTGTGTGGCCGATATGCGGATGGCATTCGAGCGCCGTCGCGACCTGATTGTCGACCTGGCTTCAAAGATACCCGGATGGGAGGTCAACCGTCCCGAAGGAGCCTTCTACCTTTTCCCGAAAGTCAGCAGCTATGTGGGGAAGACAATGCCCGACGGTCGCCGCATTGAGAAAGTGGCCGACTACGTGATGTATCTTCTTGAAGAGGCACACGTGGCTTGTGTGGACGGCGAGGCATTCTGCGCTCCAGGCTACCTCCGGCTCAGCTATGCCACCAGCGACGACAATATCCGTGAGGCCATGCGCCGCATCAGCGCGGCATCGGCCCGCCTGATATAATTAATGGGACGCTGAGGCCTTCTGCATCGGCCGCGTGTGATGCCGGAAGACTGGCGCACTGACCTTCGGAGAGGATGTCAGTAGAAATAAGTATCCCGCCGCAGATTCCTAAACCGTCGCAGCGCAGATGTCGGAGTCATCAGGCAAAAACCGTAAGTAAGTGTTCAAATTTAATTTATACAATATGCGGGCTTGTTTTTTAGTCGATTCCGGTGCGGAGTGAAGGAGAATATAAACATATTCGACTGAGCGACAAGCCGGAAGCGGCAGAAAAGAAGCCGCAGATTGTATAAAAGATTCCATTTCAATTACTATCGGTTAAATCAGAACACTTACTTAACAAAATTATAATCCCTTAAAATCTTACATGTTAGCTTCTATCTTATTGGCTGCCGCCGCAGCCACGGCAACTATGCCCCGGATTGTAGAGAAAGTCGAGCCCCCTTACTGGTGGACCGGTATGCGCAACGATACGCTTCAGCTTATGGTGAGCGGTCTGGGTGTGGCGGATGCCACGGTGCAGACGTCATATCCCGGTGTATCGGTGCTTAAGGATGTGAGACTTGACAGCCCCGACTACAAAATCCTGTATCTTAAAATCGACGACAACGCCAATCCCGGCGATATGCCAATCACATTCTCTCTCAATGGGAAGCGGCAGACTGTAGACTACAGTCTGCGTGCCCGTGCCAAGAGGGGCGAAGAGCATGAAGGATTCACAGCTGCAGATGTGCTGTATCTCCTTATGCCCGACCGATTCGCCCAGGGAAAAGCCGCAGCCGCCGACCCCTATGCCGGACTCGAATATAAAGCTCAGCCCGACCGCAAGAACCCCAATGCGCGTCACGGCGGCAACATACAAGGCATTATCGACCATCTTGACTATCTCCAGGACCTCGGAGTCACCGCAATATGGGTATGCCCGGTGCTTGAGAATGATATGCCGGGAGGTTCGTACCATGGATATGCCACCACCGACTATTATCGCGTAGATCCCCGCTTCGGCACCAACGACGAGTGGAATCTCCTTATCGCCGAGGCCAACAAGCGCGGTATGAAAGTGGTGATGGACATGATTTTCAACCACTCCGGGCTTAATCATCCCTGGCTCAAGAATCTCCCCTCCAAAGACTGGTTCAATCACCCCGAAGGAGACGTGATGACCAACTTCCGTCTTAGCACCGTGCATGATCCATACGTGTCAGACTATGACAAAGACGCCACTGTCAACGGTTGGTTTGTGAAAAGTATGCCCGACCTCAACCAGCGCAATCCCCATCTGATGCGTTATCTGATACAGAACAGTATATGGTGGGTGGAAAGCAGCGGCATAAACGGTATCCGCATGGATACATACCCATATGCCGATGCCGACGGAATGGCATCATGGATCGATGCGGTGATGGAGGAATACCCCAACTTCAACATCGTGGGTGAATGCTGGTACGACAACGAGGCAAGCTCGGCTTTCTGGCAGAAAGGGAATAAAATCAATCCCCAAGACCCGCGTCTGCCAAGTGTGATGGATTTCAGACTTGTCACCCAGGGGCATAAATACTTCGATGAGCCTACCACCCCCTGGTCCGGGCTTAACGGACTTTACGACCATCTCTCGCTCGACTTCCTATTCCCCGACCCGCAGAAGATTCTCACCTTCCTCGACAACCACGACACCGACCGCTTCCTGCTCAAAGAGCCGGAAAACCTCGATGTGTGGCGTCAGGCCATCACCTTCCTGCTCACATCGCGCGGCATACCACAACTCTATTACGGCACCGAACTGCTGATGAACGGAAGCAAAGAGGGGAGCGACGGATATATCCGCCTCGACTTCCCCGGCGGATTCGAGGGCGACACCGTCGACGCCTTCACTGCCGAAGGACGCACCCCTCTGCAGAACGAGGCCTGGGATTATCTTTCCTCGCTGCTCAAATGGCGTCGCGACAAGGCCAACGATGTGATCGCCAAAGGGACACTGCGCCACTTCATGCCCATCAACAAGGCTTATGTCTATGAGCGCCGTCTGGGCGACAATCAGGTAGTGGTGATGATCAACGGCACCGACGAGCCGCTTGAACTCGACATGGCACGCTATGCCGAGATACTTCCTGCCGGAAGCAAGATGCACCGTTCGTTGGGGGGCGAAGATGTGGAAATCGCCGATACCCTCACCCTCGAGCCGCGTCAGACACTCGTGCTCCAGAATTTCTAAAGCGCCGTGACGGCACATGGCATTGCGGTGAGTGATAGAGATAGAGAGTGTAAGTGTGACACTCAAGCAACACTCAATCGCATTGCAACATCATAAAAAAGCGCAGTCCCATATGTAGGGATTGCGTTTTTTTGTGTAATTTTGCATCTTTAAAAGGCCAGTGTATCCTGCCTGCCGCGCCGCTCAAGCCCGGCGAGTCATCGCCGGCGACCTGCGCGGAGCAGAGTGCGCCGGCCGACAGGTAAAAAAGAAATCTCCAAACTAATCAGACAGCTATGGGAGGTATAATGGGCGTAGCCGCCCGCGAAAAATGCCGTACAGACCTTTTCTACGGTGTTGACTATCATTCACATCTTGGCACACGCCGCGCCGGCATGGCCACTTACGACCGTGAGGAAGAGCGCTTCTGCCGCTCAATCCACAGTCTGGAAAGTTCTTATTTCCGCACCAAGTTCGAAAATGAACTGCCCAAGTTCGCAGGCTCTTCGGGCATCGGGGTTATCTCTGATACTGATCCGCAGCCTATCGTAATCAATTCTCATCTCGGTAAATTCGCCATCGTCACCGTGGCCCATATCGAGAATATGGCCGAACTTGAGAAGGAACTCCTCGCAAAAGGGGTGCACTTCGGCGAACTCTCGCAGGGACTCACCAACCAGACCGAACTTGTGGCTCTGCTCATCAACGAGGGGAAGACCTTTGAAGAGGGTATCGAACTCATGTTTGACCGCATCAAGGGGTCATGCACCCTGCTTATCCTGACTGAAGACGGCATTCTGGCCGTGCGCGACCGTCTGGGGCGCACTCCGCTTGTGCTCGGTCATAAGGAGGGAGCATGGTGTGCCGCTTCCGAAAGCACGGCATTCGCAAACCTCGGCTACGAACTGGTGCGCGATCTCGGCCCGGGGGAGATTGTGCGATTCGATGCCGAAGAGGCCGTGACACTGCGTGAGCCGGGGGAGGATATGCAGGTATGTTCATTCCTGTGGGTATACTACGGTTTCCCGACATCCACCTACGAAGGACGCAACGTGGAAGAGGCTCGCTTCAGCTCCGGATATGAAATGGGATGCACCGACGATACAGATGTTGACTGCGCCTGCGGCATACCTGACTCCGGTGTGGGAATGGCTCTGGGCTATGCGGCCGGACACAAAGTGCCATATCACCGTTGCATCTCCAAATACACCCCGACATGGCCTCGAAGTTTCACCCCGAGCGAACAGTCTACGCGCAATCTCGTGGCCAAGATGAAGCTCGTGCCCAACAGTGCGATGCTGCGCGGGAAAAGGGTGCTCTTCTGCGACGACTCCATCGTGCGCGGCACACAGCTCAACGACAACGTATCCGACTTCTTCAACAAAGGTGCCAGCGAAGTGCATATGCGCATAGCATGTCCGCCACTTATCTACGGTTGCCGATACATCGGCTTCACCTCTTCGAAGAGCGACATGGAGCTGCTCACACGCCGCATCATCGGCGAGCTTGAGGGTGACCCCAACAAGAATCTTGACCGATATGCAACCACAGGCTCGCCCGAATACAATACTCTTGTAGAGAAAATACGCGAGCGTTTCGGCCTGACCACTCTTAAATTCAACCCCATAGAGACGCTCATCCGGTCAATCGGGCTTCCCAAAGAAAAAGTCTGCACGCACTGCTTCGACGGCAGTTCATGCTTCGGCTGCAAGAAGCACTGCCACTGATTCCATTGCGCGTATCCACGACACACCGACTCTGCGGGCCCCATCCCTTCACAGGAAGAGAGTGGCCCGCAGAGTCTCGCTTTCGCCCGCGCATTATTCTCCGGATTAGAGAATGCCATGTGCGGGATTTCTGTAATTAGGCAAAAAGAGAAGCACCCTCTCCGGCCCGCGATGGCCGGAGAGGGTGTATTGTAACCTGTTTATGGTAAGTAAGTGTTCAAATTTAATTTATATTGCTGTCCGGTAAAACTTTGACATGATAGGAAATGGACTATCTTTATCTCATACAGCATGAAACAGACTCGTATAGATGTCTTTTAAGGGCTTTTTGATGCTTAATGCTACCAATTTCACATCGCCTCAAATGACAAGCCCTTTTTCGTAAAACAGGTGTAACTTGTTATATTTGTAGAGAATATATGATTTTGTCTTTTTTTACCGGACAGCAATATTTAATTTATGCAATCTGCGGGACTGTTTTTTAGTCGATTCCGGTGCGGAATGAAGGAGAATATAAACATATTCGACTCAGCGACAAAGCCGGAAGCGGCAGAAAGAAACCTCAGATTGTATAAAAGATTTCCGTTCAATTGCTATCGGTTAAATTTGAACGCTTGCTTATGGATCCGCCTGACGGTGGATTACATCTTGGGGAACGATTCGTTGACATAGCCCGAAAGCTCCTTGGCATATTTCTGGGCCACCTCGCTGTCCTTCATGGCATTCTCCAGGGCACGCTGGCGGGCCTTCGCGGCCTTGCTCTCGCTCACCACATAGAACACCTCAAACTCATAAGTGCCGTCGGGCAGAGTGCGCATCAGAGCGAAGCTCTCCTGCATCTCGCCGCGAATCTCCTTTTCAACAAGGCGCTCGTAGGCAGAGAAGAAATGGTCGAACTCAGCCTCTGTGTTGGCGCCATCGGCGAAGATGTCGGTCATGGCGCGACCCTTCAGAGCCGAACCGGCCTGTGAGGCGTAAGAAATCATCGCATTGTTGGAAGCGGCCTGATAGCCGTTGTTTTTGGTCTTGGTGCGCGACATGCCCACAATTTCCTGCGCATCCTCGGCGGCATCATTGAGCTTCTCGTAGTGCTTCAGAAGAGCCACCTCCATAGTGCGGCTTCCCACTACGTTCCATTTCTCCTTCCGATAGGACTTGAGTTTCTTCTTATACTCCTTCTCAAGTTCCTTCTTGAGGGTCTTGCTGGAATCGGCATATACCACAGGTGTGATCATCACCAGAGCCAGCAGCATCATAATAATCTTCTTCATAATGAGATAGATGTTAAGTTATTGATTTGGGTTGGTTTGAATTCATGGTGGGCTGCGTGCCTAACTCTGTAGACATCGCAAAAAAACGGGAGAGAGGGATGCGGATGAAGAGAGAGAGACAATGTCGGGATTGGGGGCAGATTGAAACATAGGGGAGAAGAGAGGAGCGAGGAGAGGAGCGAAGAGGGGGAGACGAGTGGGGGGAAGAGGGGAGTCGAGCCGAGGGGATGGGACCGTGAGGGTCAGTAGTGCATGGACTCTGTCTTTTTGCCGGAAGGGGCAATCATCAGATTCATCGACTTTACCCCCATACGCTCATCATTGCGGCGCACTTTCACCAGCCATTCCGTAAACTTCTCCCGGTCAATGACCGGAGGCGCACCGGCATACTTTGTCTTCACCGCCGGAGCGGCGAACGCCTCAGGAGAGAACACCACATAAACCTTATTGAACTCCTCGCCTCCGGGGGCAGTCATAATCAGTTCATCGACATTGCCGAAATCATTGCCGCGCTTAGTGTCGAAAAATATATAGTCGTATCCTTTGCGGGTTTTCACCTCAGGCACATCTCCGGTGGAATAGGGTAGAATCTGAAACACATTGTCCTGCTCATCAGCCAGAAATACGCTCAGATATCCGTTTGTCGGCGCCGAAAAATAGAGATACATCCGGTCGCCGTGGCGGAAATTGGTGTCGGCATTGCGTTGTTCGGTGCCGTTCCGCAGCACGAGCGCCTCAAACTCCGCAGCTTTGTTGCTAAGAGCTTTAGCACGCCCCTTCACCTTGCAGCGCACCACAAGATGGGCATCGGCATCAAGCGAAATCTCATATTCCGGTTCGCCGATATCCCCAAGCCATTCACCCTTTACTTCAGAATATGACAGCGACAGGAAATGCGAGGACTCCGAGTTGCCTCTGACTGACTCCGTCTGCATGATATCCTGCCCCAGCACCGCACCGAACTCATTCTTAAGCGCCTGGATACGGGCGCCGTCGGCTGCCCTGCGTTTGCATTCCATAGGCGAGCTGGTTCCATCTCCGAGGAAGGTATATTCACCCTCGACGGTCTTTATGTCATTTGCCATAGAAACGACACCCCAAAAAGGCGACAAGAGAAAGACTGTAAGCGCCACGAGGCGCATCATCGCTTTTACCAACATATCGAATACTTGCTTATATGATTCTAATTCTAAAAAAGGGTAGTATGTCACGGTGAGTTTAGTCTCAGGGCTTCAGGGTCTTGCTGTCCCACTCAGTGGCCATGCGCCCGGATGTGCTGACAGTAGGGTTCTGCGGTTTGCCGTTGACACTCTCGGCCGTGTTGCGCACATTCGAAATCACATACTCCGCAATCTGCTTAAGCGAGGCGTTGCCCTTCGACTCCTGGAGCTTCTTAAGCAGCCAGTAGGTGAACAGACCGTGATACTTCTCCTTATATGGGAGCGCCGTCTCCTTGGATGATGCCGCAGTCAGCACAAACATATTGCCTTCGGGAGTGGCCGGACGAGTGGCGAATACCACACCTCGCGCTTTATTGATCATTTCGCCAGAGCGGTCGGTGCCACTGAAGCAGGCATCCACGAATACAGAAGTAGCCTCTGAAGGGAGCGCCCCAATGGTCGAGTAAATCTCTGCCATCGGGATAAGAGTGGCGGGAAGCATCGGATTCGCATCCACAGGCATCATATACGCCTCGCCGTTAGACTCATCGGGCAGACCATGTCCGGCATAAAACACAATTACTTCGGCCGTCGGGCCATACCCCTTGACTTTGCGCGACAGAGTGGAGAGTGCGTCGCGCACCTGATTGCCGGTGGCATCATTGACGGCTATGATATTATTTTGTGGTATGCCGAGGGTCGATGTGCAATAGCGGGCGAAAGTATCGCCATCGTGCAAAGCACCGTATACATTGTCGGCCTTCGCATAGCGCTCGTTGGCAATCACAAGAGCGAAAGTACCCGGGGCCTTGCGTCCTGTGACAGGGATATTCACATCCACATCCGAATCCTTGAATATCCCTATTGCCGGGCCGGACCCATCGCCGGAAGTCTCATTATCCCCACCGAGGATTCCGGCCATATCCACATACACACGGGGGGTGGAATACCCGGCCGCATCTGCCGCCGAATATTCATACTTGCGTCCGCCGACCACATAAGAGACTGAAGCCAGAGCCACCTTGCCGTCGCGTATCATATAGCGGGGGGCGCGTATCTGAGCCGTTTCCCATCCGGCTTTGAATGCCTCTGCCTCATGCCCCTTGAGCGGCACCTTCACTACAGTCTCGCCGTAGGGGGTGTCGATGCGATACGTCTCATTCTCTGCATCATAAGGTTGCAGCCGCATGTCGGTGATCAGCAACTGTGACGCATAGCGGTCGAGATAATCCTTCTCAGCCTGCAGGAGCAGAGTCTTATATTTCTCTTCGGCCTCACCGCCGGCCATACGGCGGCGGTAGTCATCGATTTTCTCAAATTCACCGCGATGTGCCCACTGTCCCAATTCCGAGGTGATGTAAGGAGCTGCAAACTCATCGAACGATGGAACATAATCTTTATGCGCCTCCGGGGCATTCTCTGACGGCGCTGTGGCTCCGCCTAACATCTGCGGCATCGAATTGAAGGCTACCGGGGTGCCTCCGAAGGCCCGTATCTGGCGATTGACTTCCTCAAACTTATCCTTTTCGCCCAGCGAGGCATAGGTATGTGCAAGCGCCTTGAGATACTTCATGTCCGACGGCGTGTTGGCCAGTACATTGCCCAGCGCTTTGGCTGCAGAATTGAAATACGTTTTCGACTGACGGCGATGACGTATGGCTGCCTTCTCGTCGCTCTCCATAATCGAAGAGTTGTAATGTGAGGCTCCGAGATTATAATAGCATGTGGCCAGAGAACGGTATAGCTCCAGACTGTTGGGATGCGTCTCAAGCAGGCGCTGCAATATGTCGACCGCCTGGCCATACTCCCCGTTGCGCTCATGTAGCTGAGCCTGAAGATTGAGAAGTTTCTCGTCATTCGGACTGAGCGAGAGCGCCTTGTCGAGAAGAGGCTGCATGGAGTCGGTCAGCCCCCCGTCGAGACATGTCTGCAGAGCAAGTGTAAGAATCTGAATATCCGCAGGATACTGCTCCGCCCCTTCGGAGAGCACCTTGAGTCCCTCGCGGAAATCGCCCGTGGCCAGACATGCCTGGCCGTAATACTTCACCACATTCTGTCGTTGCGACGCATCACCCGAGTCAAGATACAGACGGAAATAACGCCTGGAGGCTTCCCTGTCGCCCGAAGCCGTGGCTCCGTATGCCGCGCAATACAGCAGTTGCGGCATCAGGCCGGGGAGAGGGTCGAACCGGCGTCCGGCCATAAGCGGATGATTGCGGGCATCGATGCAAGCGCGCGCGAAGTCCGACTGACGCTGTCGGTCGGACTGTTGTGAATAATACACCGCACCCTGTGCCATAAGCGGATCAAGATCGAGCAAAATGCTTGCCGCCCTCTCCCGCTGTTCGTCTGATTCTGCCAGCGACAGCGCTTCCATAGCCGCACGGTCGGCATCAAAGGCTGCCGGATAGAGGTTGCTTTCCAGTTCCCCCTCATAGAGCATGAACTTCACTGTCTTATACAGTCCGGATGCCTCTTTGACCTTCAGTTCGGCAGCAGAGGGGACAGACACCGTATCAACTGTCAGCGCCGAATCAGTCCGGAGCGCCGAATCCTCAGGCACTGCATTCTGGTCAGAAGCCGCTGTCCGCACTTCCTGAGCGAGGCCGCTTACGGACGAAGCGGCTTCCAAAGCGGCATATGAGGCCGCGAGCGACCCGAGAGTCAGTATGGGGAGAAATATCTTATTCATGTATGATTTATGTGATAAGTCGGTGTCATGTAAGTGGTCAGATTAAATTTATACAGTCTGCGGAGTGGGGCTTTTTGCCGCATGCTTTATAAAAGAGTTCCTTTCACATACTATCGTTCAAATCTAAATACTTATCGGTTGCTCAGAAAGCGTCGACAAAAGTGAACTCTGCAGTTATGCGGCGGAACTCCGAACCCTTGTCCTTGCTTACTCCCACATGATAGTCATAGCGGGTGTCCATATCAGCCAGAGTCTTGACATTGCGGTCGAGATGGTCGCGCACGGCGGCGGCACGAAGGAACGCGAGCTGCTCATTGGTGCGGATTCCCTCGGAGCGGTTGACACTCAGAGTTGTCAGCAGGCCGTCGATAGTCACCGGTTCCTCGTCGAATTCTCCCAAAGCCCCGTCGTAGGCTATGCCGCGAATGATGGGAGTGGCGTCGGCTGTGCCCGAAATCTTCACATTCAGGCGCTTGCCCGCCTTAAGATGCTGCGCCAAATCCCCTTCGAATGCCTGCTGCACAATATTCAGCATCGAAGTGGCCGCGCCTGATTCGGCGATGGTATATTTGCCCGGCTTGAAATCCTCCACGGCAGAGAGCTCCGGATCCACCTCATACGTGAACTTCACCAGATAATTCAGAATCTTATTGCCATCGGCATCGTAGGCCGGCACTACCTGCGAATCTACAGTGATGTTGGTATGGTCGGAAATCACGTTATTGCGCTTCGCTTCCGCCATTACCTGCTGTTTCACCTCCTGCAGACGGATTTCCTCCATCTGCTGCTGGCGAATCACATCGAGCGAGACGAAATCCGTGTCACCTCTCAGCATATCCATCGGGCGGCGGTCGAGATTATCGTATATGAATGTCTTGCCATCCTTGATGTTGCGGAAGCGGGCGTAGACAAGTTCAAACGAATCATCAGGCAGCACCCCGTATTGCGCATCGGAGATGCTGAGGTCGGCCGCCGAACCAATGGCGGCCACATCGGCCTCCGGCACAGGCAGATAAATCTTCGGCATATTCGAGAAGTCTACCGCCAACAGGCCGTTCTGGCGGTCGTAATTGCCCAGTGTAATTTCCGACATCGAAATCAGGTCGCCCGCAAGGTCGGTAGAGATGCTGTCTTCAAACAGGCGGCGCTGGCGGCGCATCGACTCCTCGTTGACACGTAGCTGATAATCCTCCATCGACTCTCCGGGCTGCATCTTCAGCCACTCCGACATGCGTTCCTCGACGGCATCGCTTACCAGGCGGTTGAAATAGGGCTCCAGTCCGTTGATACGCTGCGCGTATAGACCGGATGTGGCCCCATGCACCAGTATGGGGTGTCCGTAGGAATCCTGTATAAAGACCAGATCAGCCACGCCACCGGACTGTTCCTCGATGTGGCGACGGTCAGAGGGGCGCACCAGGTTGATGATTTCGATATCAGAGGGGGATGTGACTACTGCCACATACTTGCCGTCGGCATTGAAATCGCAGGCCATAGCGCTGCCAAGGTCATCCACCATCGTGCGCACATCGAAGGTGCGGGTGTCGTATACGGAAAGCAGACCGTCGTCGGTCAGCAGAGCCATTGATGATGCATCAGGGCTGAACACGAGGTCGGTCACCGGGACCTCGGCGTCAATTCTGGTGCGGATTTTCTTGTCCTCGAAGTTGTAGACCATCACATCTTTACCGCTTATAAGTGCGAGAAAATATCCGTTGGGGCTGATTGTCATTGACTGCGGGCGCACCGGCACCAGGTCGATACGGTCGGTGACATTGAATTTTTTCGGGTCGAGCATCACTATCCCCTTGTCGGTGGCCACTACAAGCTGACGTGCATCCGGGGTATATGTGGCGGCCAGTGGGGTGCCGAGACGTTTGTCGTCAAATTTCCGGGTCGGGCTTTGCGGACCGGTGGTTAAAGTCTCGAAGCGCCGGGCCTCACGCTTACCTTTCTTATCGGCGCTGATGGCGAAGAAATTGTTGCCGGCCGGACTCAGCCGGAAGTCAGCCACGGTATCCTTGCCGAACGAGCGTATGACATCGCCGCGCATCGTGTGTATGTTGTGGATGCCGACGGAATATGCGGTGGCGGAATAGGATTCAATCCGGACCGGAGTCTCGGTGTGGCGGAACGCATAATCGCGCCCGGGTTCATCCTGAGCCGATATGTTTACGGCTGTGGATAAGGCCAGCACTGCGGCGGCCATGTGAATATTAGTGTAGTGGTCTGGTCGTTTCATAACGCCATTAGTCGGGGAGAGTCAGAAAAAGTGAATAAATCAAGTTAGTCAGTGTCATGGTGAGTAAGTGTTCGAATTTAACCGATTTAACACTTACTGATGAAGCCTATGGCCACACGTGGCTGATGGCTGATGGCATACATACGGCGGTGTAGGCCGTGAGAATTCTATGTTGCAAAGTTAGTAAAAACTTTGTGTATCATCAAAATTTTATAAAACATTCATTAAATTTTTTTTGGCTGAATGTGTTTTTTTGTTAATTTTGCATTGTGGGAATGCGGGGGCACCGCCGCACTGTCGGATGTCAGGTGAATATAATTGACATGTGCCGGCGCCCCCTGATGCCACTGACAATAAATATTATCTAAATCAAATATATTAACCTGACGTGATGAAACGATTTTTTATAATTGTTGCTACGGCTATTGTCGTATCATTTGCTTTAGGTGCAAAACCTAAAAAACTCACATCCACGCTCAAGTGGGATGTCACCCCCGAGGGAGTGCTCCATATCACAGGGACCGGCGACATGCCCGACTGGCCGGCGCCGCAGGGAGAAGCCTGGTATAAGGATGGCAAATGGCAAAAAATCCATCGTATCGAAATCGGTGAAGGCGTCACTTCTATCGGATTCAAGTCATTCTCGCCCGTAGGCTCCGAGTTTCAGCGTGCGCAGCCTTTGGAACTCATGCTCCCCTCCACACTTGTCGAGATAGGCGATTTTTCATTTAAGAATACCCCAATCAAAAGTCTGTCACTCCCTGAAGGCCTCAAGCGTATCGGTCTGGGTGCATTCACCTCCTCGCTCAAGCAGGATTCACTCGTATTCCCCGCCACTACAACCACTGTGGCAGACGGCGCTTTCATGCGCTGCCAGATCAGCAGTGTGGTATTCCATTCGGATGTAGTGGTAGGACCGGGAGCCTTCTTCGAGTGTCGCCCGCTCACTACGATTGATTTCAACGGCACATGGACCGAACTCGCTCCCGGCGCCTTTGAAGGGAATCATCGTCTGGCCGACCTGATGGAAAGCGACAACGTGCGTATGCCCGGCGGCAATCCTTTCATCCGCACGCCGCTTGAGCGTAACCCCGAGGTGCTTGCGCTGCTTGGCCTTAACCAGCGTCCGGCGTCACCTGCTTTGGCCGAGACAGCTTCCTCCGAAGGCTCTGAAGCCGGATTCATCTCCGAACTCGACTTCAACATCCCCGTAATGGATGGCATTGACCGCGACAATACATTCTGTCTGATAATCGGCAACGAGAACTATACGCGCGAGGCAAAGGTGCCTTTCGCCAATAATGACGCCGAAGTATTCTCCCTTTATCTCAAAAAGACACTCGGCATCCCCTCAAAGAATGTGACTCTGATCAAGGACGCATCGCTCAACGATATGCGCTACGGACTCAACCTTCTGGCAAAGACATCCAACGCATATGAGGGCAATATCAACATCATCGTATACTATGCCGGCCACGGCGTGCCCGACGAGGCCACCCGCGACGCCTTCCTGCTCCCTGTGGACGGCTATGGCGCCGACTCCACCACCGGATACTCCATCGCATCACTCTATGAGCGTCTGGGCAATATCCCCTCGCGCGGCACTGTCGTCTTCATGGACGCCTGCTTCAGCGGCTCAAAGCGTGAGGGTGAGATGATGGCGTCCGCACGTGGCGTGGCAATCGCCCCGAAAGAGACGGTGGCCAAAGGAAACCTCGTAGTATTCACCGCAGCCACCGGCGAAGAGACCGCGTTCGCATACAACGAAGAGGGGCACGGCATGTTTACCTACTTCCTGCTCAAAAAGCTGCAGAGCGAGATGGGAGATGTGACTCTCGGCGACCTGAGCGACTATATCATCAGCAACGTGAAGCAGTGCTCCATACGCGAGAACAAAAAGAGCCAGACACCTACCGTCAGCACGCCGTCCGACATGGGCGACAACTGGCGCGATATACGCCTCTGATACTTATAATATTAACTAAATCAAAGCATAAGGCATGAAGAGAATACTACACCTTACTTTCGGTATGGCAGCCCTGATGACGTTAGGCACTGCCTGTACGGCCGAAGATCCTTCCAATGGCCTGGACATCGACCAGACTATCTATGAAGGAAATGGGAATTCTGACAACCCCACTGTGAATCCCCTTGACCTCAAGGTCATGTCGGGCTACGGGTACAATAACGGCTTCTGTGATATCAGTTTCGACGTTAGCGGCAATCCTTTCGAGGCGGAAGTGTCACGTTATTATCAATCGACATCGAGGTTCCAGTTCAAATACCTGGCAGACAACGTGGTATCGTCGGTGAAATGGATTCAATATTATGAGAGCAATCGCCGAAGTGAAAATATCGAAAATATCGAAATCCATAACAGTATGGACAACCTCAGTTTCGAGGATGGACTTCTCCGTTCGCTGATATATTCGGGAGAGGAAAAGATAACCTACAGCAGTTATTATGACAACAATACCGGCGAGTATGTGGATAGCCGGGTTGAAACCAAGGCTCTTCCCGGGCACAATGTGGAATTTGATTATGATGGCCGGAAACTCGTCAAAATCACGGTAGACGGTGCAGAATACGTGCAGAAATGGAGCAACGGCGACCTCGTGGAGATCAATTCACCGTTCTATGGCGTCAGCACACTTGAATACAGCTCTGTGGAAAACCGTTACGGCCAGTGGGACCCCACGATGCCGCTGATGGGCTTCTTCCAGACTTTGGGTTGGTTTGGCGATGCTCCGGCGCACTTCCCGAATTCAATCAATACTTCGGCGTTTAAAGACGACGATGGACTCAGCGGGACTGCACGCAGCTATGGCCTTGACTATTATATCAACTATGAGGGTCTGATTGAAATGGTGCGCGTATCCGAGACATTGGATAATTCAGTTGACTACAATCTGAAATACGTGGAGAAAAAATAACAGAACCTGACCGAAAAACTGACTGAACAATGAAAAAGATACTTCTTTCGCTGCTTATGTGTCTGGCCGGATCCGGCCTGGCCAACGCGCAGTATGACTATAGCTCGGCAAGTCGCCTTGACTCGATCGAGAACGCTCTCGCATTGGCCAACAGCCGTCTGGCCATACTCCGCGCCGACAGCATCCACGATGCCGTATGGCGCACGGGGCGCTACTTCAATGTGGGGTATTCGATAGCCTCGACATCCTCGGATGTCTACAATGCCGAATCGGCGAAATTCGGAGTGTTCATCAGCAAGGGCACATCCTATCTATGGCCGCGCAAGTCGCCGATCGGCGGTATGCTTAAGCTGGGGTTTGACGTGCGCTGGTTTGACATGCAGTTTGCAATGTACGACAAGTTCGCACGTAAGGTGGTTTCAGAAGGAAACTTCAACGGCGTGAATAATTATTCCGGATGGACCAGCGATATGACCGCATCGTCTGACAACGGCGGGGGTGCGAGCGCCAAATATCCCAATTATGCCACATTCAACCATATGAGCCTGCTTGTGGGTGCTTTCGGCATCGGCCCGACTCTGACGGTGGCTCCGCTGACATTCATGGATAACGCGGCCGCCTCGCTGCGCCTCAACCTCTATTTCCATTATCAGCCTACATTCGGCCTCAACCTATATACGGCCAAATGTGTCTATGCCGGAAATGGAGTGAATCCTATAAACGGGACGGAGTTGCCGGAATGCGAGAGCGAGGTGCTTCCTGAATACGGCTACGTCAACATGTTTGACTGGGGATTCAAGATTCAATGGCGCACGTTCGGCCTTGGCTTCGAGACACGCTGGGGTTCGGGCAAGCTGACCAACTCCTCATATTCTCCCTACTGCTGGGGGGTAAATACCTTCTACGGCAAGACTATAAATATGAATGGCGCCGATGATATAGAGGGCAGCTATACCCGTAAATTCTCTGAGTCGCGCATATATCTCGACTTTGTGTTCTGAATATTTAAAGAAACCCATAGATTTAATCCCCGTGGCGAAATGTTGCGGGGATTTTTTGTATATTCAAAATTTATTACTATCTTTACCGACGCAAATTTGATATTCATTATCGCAGAAGAGTGACTACTTTGGTGCTTTTTTGTAAGTAATACAGCAAATTGAAAGTGTAATTGTGTTGGATATTCCATTATTTGCCGTACGGCCTATCAAATTTCTATAAACCAATAATATTAACCTATATCAAATGAAAAAATCTTTACTTATTGTGGCTCTTATGGCCGCAGGCTCGATGACCGCAGCAATGGCGAAGAGCGAGGTGTTTGTATTCGACTACCTCGGAGAGGTGGATGGTCTGGCCGACAACGGCCGGTATGCCGCTATCAGTGATCCCGACAACGGCCTGGCCTATCTCTGGAGAGCCGAAAGCCCCGATGACCTGATAGACATCACAGAAGAGACCGACGACCCCACGCTCCCCTCTTATCTGCGGGCAAAAGGGACTATCGCCCGCGACGTGTCGGACAACGGTATCGTTGTCGGCGCCATCCTCTTCGCCGACGGCGTGACACACCCCGCATATTATGCCGACGGGGAGTGGAATCTCCTTCCGATGGATCCCTACGCCATGAATACCAACGAGGCCATCGCAATTACGCCCGACGGGAAGGTAATCGCCGGGTCTCATTTCATCAATGATCCCTCTTCTGAAATCGGCGGCCGCTATTATCCCTGCCAGTGGTTTCTGCAGGATGACGGCACCTATGAGCTGAAAAGCTACTCCGACATCGCGCTGCCCAACCATCAGGGCTTCTTCGCCCGCCAGCAGACTCCCGACGGCCGCGTGGTGCTCGGCTCGGTATGCTGCGGAATGCAGAGCAACACCAACGCCATGATCAAGGACGGAAAGTTTGTGATGTTTGATGAAATCGTCACCGAGTCAGAACCATGGATTTACAAAGGGAAATACTATGCCGGCACTGATGTGCGCGAAGACGGCACAACGTATCAGGTATGGGTCGAGGACGCCAACGATCCCAGAGTGGTGTATTTTGATGAAGTATACATCAACGGTTACAAGGATTCGGAAGTAGGTCTCGACGGTTGGTTCCACGATTGCGACATCAACGGCAACCTCTACGGTTCGCGCAGCTATGTGGAGAATGTGACTGAAGACGGCCAGGGTACTGTCTACACCGAGGGATGTGTCTATAACTATCTTACCGATACCTGGATTATGGAACCCGGAGTGTCATACTTCTCCACAGGTGTGGGCACAGACCTGCTTTTCACCGGTGCAGGCGAAGTGATGGATAAAGACGACGTGCAGCATGTCGCTGATGTCTACGAGATCGTGAGCGAATACACTGTCGAGGGTATCTCGCGCACATCCTACGACGGCAAGACTATCGGAGGTGTGGCTTCGGAGGTGCATCCGGGTACTGGTGAAAAATTGTACTATCCTTTCCTTGTGAAGGTCGACGGCGGCACTCAGGCTGCAATCCAGTCGGTGGCAGGCAACCCGAAGGGTGCTCTGGTGCTCGTCAGCGATGGGCGCATTGAAGTGGTGAATGCATCAGAGGTGAGCGTATATGACCTCGAAGGCCATATGGTAGGCTCTTCTGCCGTGACTGATGTGAATCCCGGCATCTATGTGGTGGTGGCTGACGGCCGCTCCTATAAGGTGATCGTGAAATGAACTCACTGACTTTTAAATATATCATATCGACAGCATTGGCTATCGCCGCCGGAATTCCGGCGGCGGCAGCTGATGTGGAGACACTCTACCGCCTGGACCTCTCGCGCGGCAAATGGCCGGCTGATGTGGAGGTGGCGAATCTTAACGGCGAACTTCCGGAGACTAATGTTTATAAGCGTGTATATACGGCCGACGGATGGTGTATCGACCGTTATGGCGACAGGGGGTATGTGGCTCTGAGTCCGACATATGTCGGACAGAGGGATGTGGCCTGCGCCGCTGCGCTCACCCTGCCGGCCCGCACGGCAGGCGCGGGGGAATGGCTCAGCTGGGAAGCGCTCTCCACATATCGCGGATTTCCTGAAAGCTACAGGGTAGAGGCTGTGCCTGCCGACGGTGGAGCCCCTGTGCTTCTGGCCGAAGTGGATCAGGAGGATTTCACCTGGCGTCTGCGTATGGTGAGCCTTGACGCCGTGGCAGGGCGCGAGGTGTCGATAAGATTCACGGCCACATCCACGAGTGGGTATGTGCTGGCTCTTTCGGATGTGCGTGTGCTGACAGGATTCGACCGATGGCTTGAAGTGGCCGACGGCACACCGCGTTGGCAGGGGAGTGTGGGGAATACCCCATGTCTGACCCTTGATGTGACCCTGCATGGCGCTGCGGCCGAAGATGCCGCGTTCTTATGCGGCTTTACAGGGGCAGACGGCTCCGCAGCCCGGGCTGAAGCGACGGCCGAAGGGGTGTGGAGCGACGGCGAGCGCCGCAGTCTTGAAATCGATGTGCCGGAAGAGGTGTGGCCCGCAGTGAATTATACGGTGGCCCCCGATGAGCCGACGGCCCTCCGCGCAATAGGGGGATCGATTGTCGGACAGACGTATATAAGTGCTTTCGCACGCCGTGTGATGGTTGACAAGGGCACCGGAATGTGGTGTGTCAACTGTCCGCAGGCAGAGGTGGCAATCGACGGATTGCGTGATGAACTCGGCGATGCGCTTATTATGGTAAATACTCACGTCAACGACGCTCTGGCCAATGGAGCGTATTGGAGCGAACTGAAGTGGTATGCGGTGCCGTGGATGATGCTTGATCGTGTGGGGGCTACCGCAGGTTCTGATGCCTCGGCTTTTGCCGGCCGCTACAATCTCCCCGCAGAGTTCGGGGTGAGTGTCGTGTCGGCAGATGAGCTGCAGCCGGGCATTATGCATGGTGTGGCGCGCGTAAGAGTGGCTGCTGAAACAGAGAATTCAGATGGACGCTATCGGCTGGGATGTGTGGTGACCGGCGACTTTCATGACCCTTCGAATCCTGAGTATGTGCAGCAGAACACGTGTAATTTCCCGACCTACGGAGCGTATTACTATCTGCCATCAAAAATCATACCGGCACTGATGCATTATGAGAATGTGAGCCAGACCTCGGAAAATGCTTTCGGAGGGATAGAAGGTTCGCTGCCTGCCATGATGATGCCCGGAGAAGAGTATGAGGTGGAATTTGATGAAGTCTTGCCGGATGTGGTTTCCGGCGCTTCCAATCTGCGGATGGTGGTCTTTGTGCTTGATACGCAGACTGGCGAAGTGCTGAATGCCGATGAATTGCTGAAGGGTGAGATTCTGCCTCCGGCGGGAGTGCCGGGTGTGGAGTCAGGCAATCTGCGGATTGCCTGCGGCCGCAACGGCGACATTCTTCTGGCCGGGCTGCTGCCAGGCGAACGGTATACGGCTGAGGTGTTCTCGACTGCGGGTGCGCGTGTATGGAGTCTGGACCGTATGGCAGAGGCCGAGGCAGAGACTCTGTCGGCTCCGCTCGAAAGCGGACTATATATAGTAAGGGTCGGCACGCGCCATGGCGCGGAATCCGTGCGCATGATCGTGAAATGACAGTATTGCCGGGAGATGTCGCATCAATGCCGCCTGCCGCAACTGACGAATATTGCCATGCGCCAGCCTTTTGCTTATCTCCCAGCCCCAGCTTATGACCCACCCCTCAGACATCATTGTCCGGATAAATGAAAAAAAATTAAACCACTCTCTAAAACTAACACATTTTATATGAAACAATTCTTTACAGCAATCGCGGCAGCCGCACTTACAGTGACCGCTGCGCAGGCATACGACATGAGCTATACCGTCGACCCTGAAGAGGGCGAGGTATCAATGCTCCAGCTCGTCACAGTCACATTCCCAAATGTGGATGAAATCGATATAGCTTCAAAAAGCTCTCTGACTATCACACGCGACGGACAGAAGGTGCCCGGTGTGGATGTGTCGGTGGTCGACGGCAACCGGCTGCAGTTCATGCTCGGTGCAGAGCAGACAGAACCTGCAATCTATAAAGTAAATATCCCCGAATGGTCGGTGGAGGGGTATGCCGCCTTTGATGCCGCTAATAGTGAGTATGGCTATATGGGGGTCGTAGAGAGTGATATAGAAATCACCTACGAAATCAAGTCGTCGATGTCTTCAGGCGTGTTTGACTGGAGCTATCTGGTGCTCCCCGAGGAGGGTGTGGTGGATGAACTCCGCGACATCAACATCATGTTTGAGAACATTGAGGAACTCGAAATCAACTCCAGGAATGATATCGTGCTGACCCACAATGGGGAGCCTGTGGCTGTGAGCCGCAAGGGGGTCGATGGCAATATCATCGTCATAGAGCCGGCCGATGTGCTCAAGGAACCCGGTACCTACACGCTCACCTTCCCTGCAGACGTGCTGGGCGGCTATGGCAACGATAACGGCGACGGCTATGAGGACTACGAAGGCAATCCGCAGGATATCGTGCTGTCGTGGCAGATAGCCGGAGCATCGGAGGGTGCCAACTGGGACTATATGGTGAATCCCGGCGAGGGTGTGGTGGATGAAATCCGCGACATCCAGATATACTTCCCTGAGGTAGGTGAAATTACTGTCAGCGACAAGTCGGGAATCGTAATGACCCACGACGGTGAGACAATAAATGGGATAGAGGTGAATTCAGTGGATACCGGTCTGCTTGGCATAGATTTGCAAGATATGCTTGACGCACCCGGCAACTATATCCTCACATTCTCTGAAGGCTCGTTGCTGACTACGGTAGATGGCGCTGACTGCCACAATCCCGAAATTGTGATTAGCTGGACAATCGAGGGGGAACAGGCTCCGGTAGAGTATACTCTCTCGCTTGGCATCAATAATCCCAAGCCCAATGCCGACGGTGAGATATCGGCCGAGAAATCGCTCGAGTCAATCTTCTTCTATTGCGATGAGGCAGGCATGGTGCCGGCAGCAGGCCAGAACGCCAATGTCACCTTGCGTGAAGTAAACGGCGAATTCCAGGCTTCGGGGCATCTCAGTGAGGGATTCGGCCTGAATTCAGCCTACAGCTATTTCCTGGTATCCTTTGGCAAGGAACCCGTCTACAACGGCGTGTATGAAATCGTAGTGGAGCAGGGTGCATTCGGCGATGAGGCATGGAGCAAAAACCCGGAGACCGGAGTCAGCAATCCCGAACTGGCAATCAGATTCACTCTCGTCGATGGCGCTGAGCGCGATATATATACAATCAAGCCCGTAGAGGTGACTCCGGCAACCGGCACATTCACCACACCCGGCGAGATTGCCAAGGTGACTGTGAAATTCGGCGAGGGTGTGACTCCCGTGGCCGGCGCAATCGCCACACTCGTGGGCACAGGCACAGTGAGCTATCAGAAGGATGCGGCCTTTGAGGCTGACGGCGACGCCTACACGGCTGTGTTCAGTCCCGCACCGACAGAAGATGGTGTATACATGCTCAGCGTAAGCGCAGGCGCCTTCACCGACGGCACCTCCTTCAACGCGCCGATTGATGAGACATATACCGTATCGTTCGACAGCGGCGTAGCTGCAATCGAGCGGGATGGCGCAGTGAAAGTATATAACCTGCAGGGACAGCCCGTATCGGCCGACCTGCGCGCACTTCCTGCCGGTCTATATATCATCGATGGCAAGAAGGTGATGGTGAAGTGAGCATTTGCTCGAATTCAACCGCTGAGGTCGGCATCTGACTGATCGAGGCAGATAATATGCAGACCCCGTGACCGGGGGGACTACCGAGGGCAGTGAGGGCATCGGTGGTCCCGATGGCACGGGGTCTTGTCGTGCCATTGCGGCCGCCGGCCGATTTTTTCCCCCGCAAATGTGAAATTACGGCCACATATAATAATTTGCTTTTGGCAGCTGCTTAAAAATTAAACTAAAAGCTGAAATTAATCGCGTGAATTAGATGCAACTTATTGAAAAATATGTTATATTTGCGGTTGCAAAGAATTTACAAATTCTGAATCGCATATATTTCAGATAAAATCAATAGATATACCAGACATAAAACTGGATAGTATTATGGAGATTGAAGATATTAAACTACTTATCAAGAATGAGCTTGGATACCTCCCTAAAGGACGCGGTATCGAGGACATGCTGGAACTGGCGCGTGAAGAATCCTATACACGCGGGCAGGCCATCATCCAGGAGGGACGCAAGTGTCCTGACATATATATTGTGACTCGCGGCATTGTGCGTTTCGCTGATATGGACGGCGAGCGGGAGCGAACGTTTGCATTCGCTCTGCCCGGATCGATTGTGATGTCGAAGCATTCTTTCGTGATGGACCTCCCGAGCTATTATCGTCTTGAGGCATGCTGCGACACTGACGTGCTTGTGATAGACCGTGATGAGTTCTGGGCACTCATGGAGCGCGACCACGAAATGGCGCTCTGGATGCTGAAGTATGCGTATGGCGAATGCTTCTATCAGGAATATAAGAATGCTTCGGTGCATAATGGCACTGCGGCCGACCGCTATCGCCGTATGCTGGCCGACCGTCCGGAAATCACCGATCGTGTGCCTCAGAAGATGGTGGCCTCATATCTTGGCGTGACTCCGGAGTATCTCAGCAAGCTGAAGCGTGATTATTTCAAGCCCATCAAATAAGAGGGCACCCGGCAATCGGGGCAATGACGATAGATATAAAATACTGCCGCATCCTATGACAGAACGGATGCGGCAGTTTTGTGTGGAAGTCAGTCGATTATGAGTTCCTCAAGAGGACGTTTCGGGACGTTGTGTATCCCGTCCGGCGTGCGGTAGTAGCGTATGTCGGCGTCAGGGGTGCCGTCGGTGGCAGTAAGATTCACCTGTTCGGCAGCTGCGCCGAGGGCAAGCACGTAGCGAGGTTTCATGTGTTCGGGAAGATGGAGCGCTTTGGCCGCTTCAGCGACGTTGAAGGCCTTGATGATGCAACTGCCCAGCCCGAGGGTGCGCGCTCCGAGTGTGATGGCCTCAAGATGCAGGCCGTCGTCGCAGAGGCAGTCGGAGGCAAGGCGGGTATCGAGACATTGCACGAGGTAGGCCGTAGGCCGCTCCTCTTCGGATGGCCCGCCCCAGTCCTTGTAGTAGCCGGCCCATAAGAGATGGGGAAACAGTGCGGCACATTCCTCCGGAGTGCAGACCATGCGGTAGCGCAACGGCTGCAGGTTGCGCCCCGAGGCGCAGTAGCGGGTGAGTTCGATGAGGGCGCGCAGCATTTCAGGGGTCACTCTGACCGTAGGGTCGAAGCGGCGTATGCTGCGGTTGTCGCGGATGAGACTGCGGAATCTGATGAATGACTCTTCGATTATCATGGCAATATATGTGTTGGTGAATTCTGTGACGTCCGGGGTTCCTGCGGACGCCGGATGCCCGGATGTCGGAATGCAAATTTAGTGATTTTCATCGATATCGGGAGGAATTATCCGGAAAGATCTCTATTGGATTAATTTTCTACAATCTGCGGCGTCTTTTTGCCGCGGATTGCATAAATTAAATTAGAACACTTACTAAAGAAATGAATATCATAATAGCAGGAAGCGGCGACACCGGCACGCATCTGGCCAAGATGCTCTCGGAGGAGCATTGCGATGTGGTGCTGATGAGCACCGACAGCGAGTATCTTGAGAATATTGACTCTTCGTTCAATCTGATGACCCTTTACGGCGATGCCACCTGTGTGGCCGACCTGCGGAGGGCCGGAATAGCGGAGTGCGACCTTTTTGTGGCCGTCACGCCGGTGAGCGATACGAATATGGTGTCCTGTCAGCTGGCTTCTATTCTCGGTGCGGGGCGCACGATCGCACGTGTGGGATGCTCCGACTATCTGCAGCCGGAGCTGGCGGCAGGGTTCGAGAGTGCCGGGGTGGGGCAGCTGGTGTATCCGGAGACGCTTGTGGCCGATGAGATTGTGGAGTTCATGCGCAATAACTGGGTGCTGACGTGGTATGAGGTGCAGGGGGGAGAGCTGCTTCTTGCCGGAGTGCGCATTGAGCCTGGAGCGCCGGGCTCGGGGAAGTGCCTGAAGGATCTGCATCCCGGCGGCCGCACATTCCATGTGGCAGCCATCAGGCGTGGGGGCGAACTGCTGATACCGCGCGGCGATGATTGTCTGCAGGGTGGCGATACGGTCTATTTTGTGATGCGGCCGGAACATGCCGATGATGTGGCGCGCCTCTGCGGCCGCTCGACGCATCATGTGAAGAGTGTGATGGTGACCGGGACCGGGGCAATAACCCGTGAACTCGCCGCGCGTCTGGCCGGGCGCTGCTCTCTTACCATCATCGACTCCGACAAGGAGGCGTGCCGACGTCTGGCCGAGGATTTCCCGAAGGCTACTGTGGTGTGCGCTCCGGTGCATGACATCACTACGCAGCGCGACGAGGGTCTGGCTGATACCGATCTTTTCGTGGCACTCTCCAATGATCCTCCGTCGAATATCGTGGCCTGTATGATGGCCAAGGATGCGGGGGTGAAGAAGACTGTGGCGCAGATTGAGGCCATCCAGTATATATCAGAGGCCGACAGGCTCGGCGTCGACAAGACTGTCAATAAGAAGCTGATTACCTCAGGCAAGATATTGCGCATTATCCTCGGACTCGGTGCCCGCGTGGAGTCGGTGATGGCGCTGGGTGACGCGGAGGTGGCGGATATAACGGTGACCGAAGGGTCGCGCATCACCAGTGGAGTGGTGATGGATCTCCGTCTGCCGCATCAGATTACGCTGGGCGGTCTGCTCCGCGGGGGGCGTGGATGTCTGGTGGAGGGTAAGACACGGATTCTGCCGGGCGACCGCGTGCTGGTCTTCTTCCGCGTGGGTGCGCTCAACAAGGTGGATTACTGGTTTAAGGGGAAGGACTGATGCCAGGCCATAGGGGTGCGGACCGCCTGCTGATTCATTCGGGGGCACGTCGACTTTGATAAAAAAGAAACAGACACTGATCGGGTCATGAAGATTGAGATAAGTTACCGCTCGGTGGCACGTGTGCTGGGGCAACTCCTTCTTGTGGAGGGGGGGCTGCTGCTCGTGCCTTTGGCGCTTGAGATAATAGACCGCGAACCGGGATGGCGCGGATTTGTGGCCGGCGCGGTCGTCGCGCTCGGCGGGGGAACGGTGATGTGGCGCATGTTCAGGCACACGCCGCTGCGGCTGAAGAGGCGCGAGGGGTTTATGCTGGTGAGTTTCGGATGGATTATATTCTCGCTGATAGGGATGCTGCCGTTCATCTTCTGTGCTCATCCTCTGTCGGTGGCGGATGCCTTTTTTGAGACGGTATCGGGGTTTACCACTACCGGGGCCACTACTATATCTGATGTGGAGGTGCTCAGCAAGGGGGTGCTGTTGTGGCGCTCCATGTTGCAGTGGATAGGAGGGTTGGGAATACTGCTTTTTATGCTGGCGGTGCTCCCTTCGCTCAATGACGGGAGCGGCCTGTCGGTCTATAACGCTGAGGTGACCGGTATTACCCACGATAAGTTGCGTCCGCGCATCCGCTATACGGCGAATTGCCTGTGGGCGATTTACGGGGTGCTGACGCTGGTGCTGATGCTGCTGCTTTGGGCCGGACCGATGAGTTTGTTCGACAGCGTGTGCCATGCCATGACGGCAATCTCTACGGGAGGATTCTCTACACGCAATGCGAGCATAGCATATTGGCATTCGGATTATGTGACGGGTGTGCTGACGGTATTCATGTTTGTGGGGGGGGTCAATTTTGCATTGCTCTATGGGGCATGGAAGGGCGACTGGCGCAGCCTGTGGTGCAATGACGTGCTGCGGGCTTATGCGCTTATTGTGGCGCTGGGTTATCTGGCTTTTCTGATTACGCTGATTGCCGAGGGAAGGGCCGATACGGTGAGCCACTGGTTGTTTGATCCGTTGTTTCATGTGGTGTCGACTATCACGACTACCGGGTATACACTGGCCGATTTCAGTGTGTGGGGCACATTTGCCCTATTGCTGACGTTGCTGCTGATGCTGAGTGGCGCGTGTGCCGGGTCAACGACTGGTGCCATCAAGGCCGACCGCCTGTTGGCTCTGGTGCGTAATCTGAATAATGAGGTGAAGAAGTCGGTGACTCCAAAGCGAATGTATGTGGTGAGGGTCAATGGCCGGGTGGTGCCTGATGAGGATATGGCACGTATAAGTGCGTTTATCACAATTTATGGAGTGCTGATTGTGATCGGCGCGCTGATTGTGACGGCTTATGGCATTAGTCTTGATGATGCCTTTTTTGCGGTGATTTCGTGTGTGGGCAATAACGGGCTGGGCTATGGACTGACAGGATCCGCAGGAGGTTATCATCTGTTGCCGGATGCTGTGAAGTGGGTGCTTTCGCTGATGATGCTTACTGGACGTTTGGAACTATTCTCAGTGCTGGTGCTATTCTTTAGGATTTTCTGGCGACGCTGAGGTATGCCGCAGACATCGGGCAACGGCAGGCCTGTTGCAGACTTCCCGAGATATCGAAGATGTATACTGACTGATGAGACAAGCCGAAGGGATGCCGGCCCCGTGAAGTATGGGGCTGGCATCCCTTCGGCTTACGTGATGCAAGTGTCGGAATTCAATAAGTAAGTATCCAACGTTGCCCGATTGTAGTTGAAAGGGAATCTGTTATATACAATCTGTTGAAAGGAAACCTTTTATACAATCGGCGGCTCTTTTTTTTGTCGTTTCCGGCCTGTGGTTGGGTCGAATATGTCCATATTCTCCTTGGCTACACACCGGAATCGACTTAGGGCAAGTCGGCATATTGAAGTCTGGATACTTGCTTACGACAAACCGTCTTTGAGGCGATGCTCAGAGAGCGAGTATCTGCTCAGCGTGGATTTTGGTTTTAATCTGCTTCGGGAGTATTACTTGTTCTATAGTGCCGTCCGGGGCGAGGATGAATGTGGTGCGCAGAGTGCCGAAGTATTTGCGTCCCGCCATGGTCTTTTCGCCCCATACGCCGGCGAGCTCCACCAGATGATGGTCGGCATCGGAGATGAGAGGGAAGGGGAGGGCGTTTTTCTCTGCAAATCGGCGATGCGCGGCCGGACTGTCGATGCTGCATCCTATCACCTGATATCCGGCATCAAGCAGAGCCTGATAATTGTCGCGCAGGCTGCATGCCTGTGTGGTGCATCCCGGGGTGCTGTCTTTGGGATAGAAGTAGAGGGCTATCTTTTTGCCCGGATAATCGCTGATGCGCACTTCGCGCCCTTCAGCGTCAAGCCCTAAGAGGTCGGGCATCTTGTCACCTGTATTCATATTGTATTAGCGTTTTAGAGAGAGTCGTTTGTGCATCTGAATTCATTCAAGACATTACTGAATCTTGCTGTTGAAAGAAGTTTAAACGACTTTGATCTCATAGGGAAAGTTCAGATTTGTGTGTGCAAATTTACTGTTTTTCTCTCAATTTGTCAATATCCCGTGGTGACTTCTCTTCGTTAAGGAGGGGGGGAGATGCCTCGGCTCAGCCGTTTTCGTCGATGGCGTGGAGAATGTCGGTGTCGGCATTCTCGGCTTTTGTCTTCACTTCCCCTTTTAGAATGGAGGTGTGGCGTGCCTTTTCAAGAAGGCGGGGCGAGATGTGGCAGTAGCCGTCAGGATTCCTGAAGAGATAGTCCTGATGTTCGGGTTCGGCAGGGTAGAAGTTTTTCATTGGGAGCACTTCCACCACAATCTTTGAGTAACCTTTCTTCAGCTGTCGGCCGACGGCTTTGAGGGCTGTGGTGCGCTGAGAGTCGGAGGTGTAATAGATTCCGGTGCGGTACTGGGGTCCGCGGTCGTTCCCCTGTCGGTCGACTGATGTCGGGTCGATTGATTCGAAGTAGAGGTCGAGCAGATTGTCAAGGTCAACGGTTGTGGCATTGTATGTGATTTCCACCCCTTCGGCAGCTCCGGTGCGTCCGGTGCATACTTCTTTGTAGGTGGGGTTGGCGACTTCAGAGTTGACGTAACCGGCCTGAGTCTTCAGTACACCCCGAAGATTGCGGAATAGATATTGCGTGCCCCAGAAGCAGCCGCCGGCCAGTACGATTCTGGCAGAGTTGATTGTGTCCATATTATAAATGCTCTTTATATAGTTCGGTCCGGGGAAATTGTGGCATTGAGTGCAGACTGATGCCGCGTGTGCCGCCCCTCTATGAGGTATAACAAATGACATGGCGCAATGTGCGGTGTGTGTGTCGGATTTTGCCGGGGCGTGAGTGCCGTCCGGCTTCGTAAGGCGCCTGGCCGCTACCAGCATTACGGAATTTTAAGCCCCGATTACGCGTCTTCCGGCCGACGGTTTAGGCGTATGTCTGATTATCATTATATTTGCATGCAGCAACTCTTAAGCAAGTGTTCAGATTTACTTAGAAAAGATTCCCTTTCACTTGCTGTCAGTTGAATTTGAACACATAATTAAGCATACCCTAATTCTATCAAGACGTTTGGATTGGGCAATTGCTTGGCACCCTCTGCAGCTATCGGCGTAATGTCTGCTACAAATATATCACTGTTTTCGATTTTATCTTTGATAACATCCTCTATTTAAGGCATCGCAGGTACATTCCATGTAGACTCGTCTAATTCAATATTTTAATAAAATCCGGCAAACGTCTCAATGGTAACAACCGATACACTGCGGGTAGCTGCAAGGCATGGAGCAGTTTCCGAAAACTGTTTAACGGATTCGACCCACGCCACAAATTGACATGGGCAGATGTTGACCGCTCGTTGGTGACGAAATTTCTCGACCACCTTCAGAAGCTCGACTACATGGGTAGCTCAGTCAACAAATACCTTGTATCTTTCCGGGCTATGGTTGGCTACGCATACGAGGATGGACTGCACAACAACGACCGTGCGTTAAGCTGCTTCTCCAAACGTAAAGTGGAGGAAAGCGACAAAGCCGCTGAAATATATCTTACCGAAACAGAGTTGCAGGCATTGGCTGAAATGGAGCTGACCGGATTGAAAGACCAAGTGCGAGATATTTTCCTCGTTGGTTGCTATACCTGTCAGCGCGTAAGCGACTACAACAATATCCAGCCGGAGGACTTTACGACAACAGCGAAAGGCACACCGATTATCCGTCTTGTTCAGCAGAAAACGCGCAACGAGGTAAAAATACCGATAATGAATCCGAACCTCCAAGCCATCTGTGAGGAATACAGCTATCGGCTTCCTTCGGTGGTAGACCAGATTCTCAACCGTACATCAAGGATATTCTAAAGACGCTTTCAGAAATCGTACCTACTCTCGCGATTAAAGTCCCGACAAAGCTCACGATGAAGCGGAAAGATAAGGAAGCATCCGGAGAATTGGCAGTCGAGCGTAACGACAAAGGAGAGGTGATGATGCCTCGCTATGATTGTGTTACCACTCATACAGCCCGTCGCAGTGGCATAACCAATATGTACCTCTCCCACAAATTCACGATTGTCCAGATGATGCACGTCAGCGGACATAAGACGCAAAAGACATTCATGGACTATATCAAACTCTCCTCCGACGAAATCGCCGACGAGATTGACGCAATCGTCAACGGAGCAAAAGAAGAAGTATTCTGAGTGGCAATGCGTCTGCATATAGCTGAAAATCAAAATAAAAGTATTAACTTTGTATATGGAAACAATTGTTCGTATTCATAACGAATCAGAATATAATGAAATATTGCAACAGGCTGTCGCAGTAATTGAAACCGCGCGAGGTAATGCCGCTCGTGCTATTGTCAGCACATCCAATGAAATGTATTGGCGGATTGGTCAAATGCTATATGAACGTAAGCTCGACAACAAACACGGAGATGGTGTTGTGAAACGGCTCTCTGTGGATTTGAAGGCGACGTACCCCAAAATGGGTATGTCGGTAAGTAATTTGTGGGCGATGAAGAAATATTACGTCCGCTTCACCTCTCCGATCCAAAACTCCAACGCAGCGTTGGAGTTTTGCCATGGCGTCACATAAATCAGTTGATGACCAAGCTGAAAGATGATGACAATGCAATCCAATACTATGCTGAAAGGTCTATCGAAAAAGGATGGAATTGAGACTTGTTGGTGAATGCCATCAAATTAGGGATGCACAAGCATCAGCCGGAAAACAACGCCTCAAATAATTTCGCTATCGCACTTCCGGAGGCTCAGGCGGCATACGCCAACGAAGTTTTCAAGGATTCCTATTGCATGGGATTTCTTGGTGTGACCGCGCCACTTCTTGAACTGGAGCTTGAGCGGAGATTGGTAGAAAAAGTAAAACAGTTCCTTCTTGAACTCGGTCAGGGATTTACATACATCGGCAATCAGCATATACTGTCCTACAACGGCAAGGATTACAAAGTGGATATGCTCTTTTTTCATCGAGGGCTTCGGTCGCTCGTCGCCGTCGATTTGAAAATTTCCGAGTTCATGCCAGAATATATAAGCAAAATGAACCTCTACCTCTCGTTGCTTGACAGACTTGAGCGAGGCAAAGACGAAAATCCCTCAATCGGCATAATCCTATGCGCCGAGAAAGACAATGTGGAGGTTGAGCTGGCACTTGAAGGATTTACAAAGCCCATCGGTGTAGCCGAATACAAACTTATCGTTCCTCAAAAAGAGCTGAAACAACTAATCACCGATGAAATAAAGACCTTCAACCAAGAAGTTGCCGACAAATCAACAGAACAATCAGAAGGAAAGGACTGAGCATAGCCTGAGTTTTTCTTTTCACCAGCCCACATATATAGTTTGGTTTGGTTTGTCGGGCATATATATAGCCCGAACCAAACTAATCCGACCTCCGGTATCCACGATGCCTCCAAATCTCATAAAAAAACAGAGATTTGGAAATGGTATGTATGGGTATTTTATATGAGATGTGGTATGCAATGGTGTGCCAGACGAAAATGAGAGGTAGTTTTTCGGTTGATTTTTGTCCTCGTTAACATTCTCGGATAATAGCCTTGATTCCTAATAAAATTCGTAACTTTGCAAAATGAAATCCGAGCTGAAGGAATACGACAATATCAACGCTGATGACGCTCAGTTTATCAGTGATATAAAGGCGATAGTATATACCGCCAAACAAAAGGCATATCAGGCCGCTGACATATACCAAGTAGTCAGCAACTGGCTTGTCGGCAGACGCATTGTTGAACAAGAGCAACATGGACAGGAAAGGGCTCAATACGGGAAGCACATTGTTGAGCTTGCATCCGAGGCTCTAACGGCAGAGTTCGGAAAGGGATATTCTGTTGTAAATTTTAGTAGATGACAAAAATTAAATTTATGCTGTTAAACACTTAATTTTCAG
>ERZ778511.515-NODE-515-length-35873-cov-4.610168_pt1 | contig 35873 bp, 36 predicted proteins | sample MGYA00510347_ERZ778511 | MGnify/ENA primary metagenome ERZ778511 (study PRJEB29527, sample SAMN07138967) | mouse gut metagenome | material: feces | host: mouse | place: China:Nanjing | collected 2016-01-25 ...
CAAAATATCTATAACTCTGCCAAATAATCAGTTAGCCATTAACTGAATATCCCTATTTAATCTCTGTATCCAACATATCCGCCTTATGTATTATTTCCCATAATTTTGATTTCTTCGCCATTTCCAAATCCGTGATCTCATCTTCGCGGGCATAGTATCCACCCATGTGCCATCTAATTGCTCTACGTTCATCATCAAGCGTTAGATTTAACATTTTGAGTAGCTTAATTGAACGTATGCCATGTACTTCTATATGTGTTTTACGATGATGTAGATTTACTTTATCATCATAATATAGTTTGGTCGCTTTACAAATATCATGTAACAAATCGAACAAGACAAAACTGGGTCTTGGCAATCATTAAAACTCTAAACGAAAGCCTCGCTGTTTAAGTTCTTTATATTTGTCAAGATTGAACTTAAAGAGATTAGCCTCCCGCTTTGGCGTAGGCCACACAGTTTCCTCCAACTGTGTGAGAATATCTAAATGAAACATCTTCTTGGCAAAGTTACGTCTGTCGAAATTTATTCCCAAAATTGCTTCGTAAAGTGATTGCAATTCTTTAAGAGTGAACTTCTCGGGAAGTAAGTCATAACCTATTGGATGGAAGTGAATACGCTCACGAAGACGTGCCAGCGCATCACGTAAAATTACATCGTGATCAAACGCTAAATGAGGCATCTTATTTATAGGAAACCATTGAGCCTCCTTTGCGTCATCCCCACCTTTGACATCCTGTATCTTAACCAGTGCAAGATAAGCGATAGTAATTACTCTTTCACGTGGATCACGAGCCGGATCCGAATAAGTATGGAACTGCTCCACATATTCGGGAGTAAGCTGTGTTTCTTCACGCAACTCTCGCAGTGCTCCGTCTTCTGAACTTTCGTCCATCCTGACAAAACCACCCGGGAAAGCCCACCAGCCAAGATAAGGTTCTCCACCTCGCTGAACAAGCAAAACATTTAGTTTTGTCCCATCAAAACCGAATATGACACAATCGGTAGTGACTGCGGGATGTGGATATTTATAGCAATATTTATTTTCGCTGTTATTCATACTCAGTATTTCTTGTGTTATAATTACACTGAAAAATTACAAATTGTTTTGTGAATGGAGAATCAATTAAGAAATATTGTAATCATTGCATCCCTAATAGGATATTACATAATTCACTTATAAAACGTTATCCAATTTGTGGCGTATTTCGTGGGAGTAGAATGGATTTCAACCGCATTTCCATTGGCATCACGATACCATGAATAGTTCCAGCCGGGACCCATATCAAGATAGAGAGCTTCGGTAGCCCCAACTTGAAGGAGAGTCTTAATAAAGTCTCCAAATTTCACTCTGCCTTTTGAATCAGCAACGACAAGCTTTCCATCTATCATACAGAGCGCACGAAACTCATTGGTATTTGATGCGGATCGAGTATGGGGTATTTCCTTACCCTCATGAATCATCATTTCTTGTGCAAATCCGCACCCTCCGTAATGTGCCGACTCCCTTAATGCACTCTCCATATATTTAGGCCAAGGAACTTTGAGGAAACCGCCTTGGTAAACAAAATGCGGTTCTCCATTATAGTAGGTAAATACACCTCGATTTCTTTTGCATAAGAAACCGGAGTAATACTCCCCATTTGATACATGACTGCTACTGATATTCTTATGACTAAATTCGTCAAGCAATTCTCCCGTGAAGGCAGCCTCTGCAAACATTATCACAGACACATCATCTTTCGATGGCATTTCGCCGCACACCAGATCAATTTTAGAGTAGTTGGGATAGTAAATACGAAGTCCACAGGTATCAACAATCTCTACCGGAGATGTAGTTGTGGATATTAGGTCATAACTTGGTGTTTGTGCAGAGTATGATGGTGTTCCTGCAAATAGAATGGAACCAAACATCTTTACACGAGCAAGATATTCTCGTAGAGTATTTTTAATCCTGTTTCTGCGTATGGGAGATGGATCGGCATTATATCCCACAGCATTTATATTACATAGTTCCGCAAGAAAGATGGCTCTTTCGTTATGATACTTCTGTGAAATTAGTGTAACCGAGTCAAGTTCAAAAATCTGCTTGGCTTTATATATTGAATTTCTCGTCGTTGTCCCCTCATAGTCAAGGATAATCCGATTCTCAGGAATACCACGTGCAACCAGTGAATCACGTATTGCACCCGGTTCATCACATCCATTCCTCTGTGATTGGCGGTAATCTCCACCACTGGCAATTATAAAATCAATCTTACCGGCTTTATATAACTCGTCTGCCGCTTTGATACGGTTTTCAAAATAGAAGTTATGTGCTCCCCCGGGAGTTATCGGAGAGGTCGCCAACAATAGTCCCACCTTATTATGAGGAATAGCCTCTACATTATCGTATGTTTTGCCGGAGGCATTCCAAACAATAATGCAGTGACAAATTGCAATCAAGAGTAGCACACTAACTGCTCCCACTGCCATTAAAGAAATAATCTTTTTATGCCTTTTCATTATCACACATTACATTAAATTTCTCCACAATCGCCTTAATATCAAAGGGAAGACGTTTAAGGCATTCCTTAAGGATATAATTCGGGATTGCACCATAATAAGCTGCCGCGATTCCACCGGCTATCGCAGCTTGTGTATCAGCATCACCACCGTAGGCTACCGCCATACGTATTGCTGATTCATAATCCGAGCTTTCGAGAAATGCTATAATTGCTTCCGGAACCGACCCTTGACAACTCACGTCGAAAGTATATCGTGGCTGTATGTCAGCATATTTTCTGCTTAAATCATAGCCAAAACGAGCTTCTATTTGAGCTTTGATTTCTTCTTTGGGACAACCTCTTACTGCAAGATTTATCGCCAAGGCGGTTGCTTGAGCTCCCTTCACACCTTCTGGATGATTATGGCTTACAATCGCGGATTCCTCAGCTAATGCCAATGTTTCATCCGTTGCCTTTGCAAAAGCACCGACAGCACTCACTCTCATAGCAGACCCATTACCCCAACTATTGTAGGGCTGTGGATTATCTTGTCTGAACCACCAATTAAAATTGCCTCCGTAGCCGGCTTTTGGATATTTACGACACCAATATTTCAGCTTTCCGACAAAGTCATTCCCATTCATCAGCGCATCAGCAATAGCTATCGAACATACAGTGTCATCAGTGAATCGGCTCTGGTCTGTGAACAGGTCGAAATCTATCCTTTTAGTCGAACAAAACTCATACCATGAACCAATGATGTCGCCGCAGATAGCCCCAATCAACACTAATGAACGCTTATTCAAAGTTTTTTTGTCGGTAGTTTCGAGGCTTTCCATGATAACATTGTTTATAGGATTTTTTTGCTCTGCAAGTATCCTCAAAGTCTTTTTATCCCTTTCCCCTCCAAAAAATTTCATTAGCACCCTATCGAAAACAGACTTAGGTTCAACTGTATCAAAGAGCATCATACAGGAACGAAGCTTCATATCATCGGGAGATCCAAAAACCTCAGAAGCATTGTCTGTCTTTAATTCGACCAAAGCTTGGCTGATTTCTCGTAGTCTATGGCCGAGCAAAGGGTGGTCGAGATATTCCTTTGCTTCCTCTGCATCTTTTATAGAAAAGAAAATTGATGTCATGGAGAATCCGAGTCCCTTTATCTGAGGGAAGATGAACCACATCCAATGAGTACGTTTCTTTCCTGATTTTATTTCTTCCAAAGCACGATTATAGACTTCTTTCTGTGCCTCTACAAATCGTTCAATCATTTACTTACGATATTTATGTTAGTTTGATAATTTGTTGATTGCTATTCTCAGAAAGGACATTCATCCGATGAATCTTCGTCTATCGGCGTTTCAATAAAATGCCCGTGAGTAAATATCAAGTCGGGTTCTTGCTCTTTGGAGATTTCCAAATCTGTTGACAATGAAGCCTCCAGTCGTTTTTTCGTTTCAAGTAGTTCAGGGGCAATGTATAGTTCAGTTGCCTCATATCGGTTCTTGAAAGGAATAATCCAGTCAAGCATCAGACAATACTTCTGAAACGCATTTTTCCGATAAGTATTGATATAGAATCCGTCATCAGAATGGAATAAGAGAGCCTTCCAACTGAACGATATTTCAAGCATGATATTGGCAATATTTGAAAATTCCCGGTTTTCCTTGTCAAAGTAAGCTCGTAATTCATCATTTGGAGCATGGTTTTCAAAATGATAGAACATATCCATGAACTTATCGGTACGTTCAACAGCAAAGCCGGTTTTAGTCATGCCCAACCTGAACTGCATGGTATAGTTGCGGTTGTCTGTGTAATCAAGACAAATCAATGCGCAATCTACATTTCTGACAAGTCTGAAGTTTTCGGGCGTTACATCTTTCCAGCGTCCTCTGGATGCTTCTGCCTGTAGAAGTGGAAGCATTTTGCAAAGGTCATAATACGTTCTATAAAATTGCCATACAGGTTCTTTTGACAAAAACCAGTCAATCGGCTTGATATTGTTTGTCACAATATCAAGCATCTTCGACATCACATCATAGGCGGTGTCTAAATCAGCCGATATTACAAGCCCCCTATCACACTTACATAGTTCCGCATCAATTTCGTATTGCCACAGCTGGAGCATCAACCACTCTGCGTATGAACGGAATGATACTACGGGTGCATCGACACCGCCTTCAAACTCATATTCACATTGGAGTCTCTTGCCACGATATGATAATATGGAAAATGTGTGAGAATGCTTGTTCTTATCGGTAAAACCAACAGTTATGCGGACTCGACCATCGTTAGTATTATAGTAAAGACGTAAACAATCAGATGTAATATGATGCCATACACAAGCCTCCATATTGGCTCTGAGTAAATTATAATCTTCTCTCAGCCTGAGGGCTCTTACCGAAGCATTATCAGGAATTTCATGCCTGATAAACTTTGGAGAATCTGGATTCGGAGTCATAGTTATTCGCATGATTGGGTGAAACCCACCGGACGGCGGGGCTTCTTTTCTTGTTGTTGCTGAGAGTTTATTTGTTGGAAATTCCTACGAACATGCTCTTTTGTGTCGAAAAACGAGTCGAGTACGGCTTTAAGAAAAATAACGTTGTCAGGACAGGCTGGATGAAGCATAATGTCTCGCCGACTATGCAATCCAATGTCTCCGTCTTCATCAGGGTCGGTCATGACAACAGTCGGACCAAAATTGAAGTTTGTAGCGTTGACCGCCTCTTTTATTTTTGGCATATCCGGGTCTGCGCCTTTTATGCCAGCCCACATTGGATCCCAGATTCGGACATATCTGCCGCCAAACTCCAGATGAAAGTTCTCTCCCTGATAGCTTACACCAATGGAGCCATCTTTATATACCTCCGGTTGACATCCAAGTTCAGTCAGACAACTAATTGCGATTTCTTTAGCTTCCTTCTCATTCTTAGAGGTGACTCTCTGACCGGCATTCTTCATATTATACCAAATGCCCAATATCATGCCGAATATATATGGGAAACCAAACAGGACAGGTATCACAATGGCACCCCAATTGAGTATATCAAACTTAATACCCAATGCCACAGCAATAGTAAGAGTAATTGCCAAAACCGGGTGAACCCATTTTCTCAATGTGGAGTTTTCCCACCACTCCTTTAGACTGTCAGGAAGTATATCTCCGCAATTATAGATTACAACTGCTGCTAGAATTGCTAAAATGCCGTACATGATAACTATTTTGAATGGGTGATGATTAGTTTTTTACCGGGGTTGTCTATCTCTATTGAGCCGAGTCGTCCAAGAACAGACTGACCAAGCAGAAGAGGTGCTTTCTGATTCCGGACAACAGAGGCTCTGACATTATTAAGTTTCAACCCTCCGAAATCCACATCTCTAAGGTTTACGATAGTGCCTTCAGATATATCTCCATTAGCATCTACGATCCTACCTGAGCCAACAAAGTCTTCAAGTTTCAGATAGCCATTCTTCAGCATGAAGTTAGCCTCGACCTGCGATAATGATACTATGCTTGCACCAGTGTCAAATATGAAACTAAGAGGAAGCTCGTTGATTGAGCATTTTACAGAGACACAACCGCCATCGGGAGTGAAGGGTATTTCTACCCGTTCACTCGTCAAGTCTGTCTTTGGCTCAACGGAAGCCTCCCGTTCTTTAATAGCGGTGTATTCATCCATTAGAGATTTGAAGCCATCTGTTGCACGCAACGCTTCCAAATCATCATCTGACATAACATGGTGGAATCTTCGGAATCCTTTTTCAAAAGCTGTCCGTAAGTGTGTCAATGACTTGTCAAGGTCTCCAAGTCGAGAATAGAAGCACGATCCATCATAGTAGTTCCCGCAATCTGTAGAATCGTTTGCTATTACTTTCTCCATAAAGTCCACAGCTTTGTCCTTCTCACCCAAGGCGAGGAAAGCGTACATAGCACATGATGAATTATTGGGCACTGTATCAAGTTCTATGACCTTTCGATAGGCTGCCATTGCTTCATCCGTCTGTCCATTGCGCATCAGCATATCTCCTTTCCCCAGATAGGAATAAGCATAATCAGGATTAAGCATTATCGCCATATCATAGTCTTCTAACGCATTATCGGTCTGTCCGGAATTATCCTCAAAGAAGCCTCTGCGATAATAGCCCCCGAAGAAATCGGGAGTCTTGTCGATGTATCTTGTCCATTCGGTAATTGCGCCTTCAATATCTCCGGACTCACCAAGTATATCGGCTTTAGAAGATATAAGGTCAAGGTCGTCGGGTCTCATCTGTTGAGCCTGTGTAATTGCTTCAAGAGCCTGAGCATATTCTCCGAGTTCCTGTTGGCAGTCAGCGATCATTTCAAGAAATACAGGATGGGCGTCAATGTCAAATGCCTTACGGGCAGCTTCAATCGCCTCGTTATATTTCTTTTTGCTCTGATACAGCTGGGCAATATAGTATTGCCATTCGGCATCATGAGGATTTTTGACCGACATTCCTCTCAGTTTAGAGATAACGAGCGTCAACTGATTGTCAGGAAATTCAAACAGATAATGATGTGCTTTGGCATCATTATCTAATGATAATGATTTCATAATGTCGTCAACCGCTTCAAGGTACTTGCCCTGCTTGAGATAACTCTCTGCTCTGAAGGAATACCCCGAAGAGTAGTCATCATACATCTTGATAACGATGTTGTATTGCCGGATTGCCTCATCGTAATTGCCTGAAGCGTAGGCATTGCGGCCAAGCCCCATATACCCCATTACGCTTGTAGGATTTGCTGCAACCATACGGTTATAAATCTCATTTGCATCTGAGTACCTCTTCATTTCATACAATAGCTGACCGTAGGTTTCGAGAATATCGGCGTCATCAGGATTGATTTTTATAGCCTGATTGAAATCATTGAGAGCCTGAATCGTATCCCCGGCAATGGTGTAGAGGTGTGCGCGCGAGGCAAATGCGCGAGCCATATATTCTTTGTCTTTTTTAGGCAATTTTTTGATTGCCATATTTACAGACTTCATGGCATCTCCATAGTCCTCTGCGTCAGCCTGTAGAATCGCAATGGTCATGTGGGCATAACCGTTCCCGGGATTTTCTGCAATCTCTTTTGTGAGAAAATCCATTGCCTCTGACTTATTGCCCTTTTTTACTTCCTCCAATGCGCGAGTAAAGTTGTAAGTCTGCTTTGCGCTCTGAGGCTGAGCACATATGTGAATAGTGCAGGAAAAAGTGGCGATCAGAATAATCACCAGTGATTTGAATTTGCGGCAAGTCATAATGGCTTCGCCAACGCGCACCGGCCTTTGGCCGACTTGCGCTTTATGCTTGCACGCGAATACTTCGTATTTCATTTCTTTTTACCGAATACAGTGTTTATTATTGCGTTGCCGATTTTTCTCTCAATGCCGTTGCGTGTTGTAGGGATTCCGGTGGCTTTAGCGAAATCTCGCTTCATCTTGGAAACGCCGAGGGCACGTTTCCAAGAGAAGCTAAGACCGGGGATTTTCATAGTTTAGAACTTGTCTTTATTATCCTTATCTTCTTCGTCATCTTCATCAAAATAGCCTGTGCTGAGGTCGCACATTGGCATATTGCGACTAAGTTTGCTGAAGAACTTTTTTCTCGACCGTCTTTCATGTTCAAACATTGCACCGGTGGACTCATCATCTGCATCAAAGGCAAGACGGTTGTCTATAGACATTGATGCTGCAACAGCCTCTACATCTTGATTGGCACCAATATAGGTGAATACCCAACCCTCTTTTTTCATTGCTTCGACCAGACTTTTGATTGCCTTACTGTTGTATTCCCGTGAGGCATTTTCATAGCCGTCGGTAATGACAGTAACCAGAACCACATCGCCCTTCACTACATTCGGGCGAAGCTCATTGATCGAGCGACCCATAGCGTCGTACAATGGAGTACAACCTCCGGGACGATACTGATCCTGCGTTATGTCGATAGCCTTTTCCGCGGCGATGTGATTGTAGATTTCGTTATAGTGTCCCGAATCAAAGGCAATCAAAGACACAAAATGTGTCTGGTTTTCGTGTTCCTTCTGAGCTTCACGAATAGTCTGCAAGGTCTCATTAACTCCAGTCAGAGCCGGTTGATAAATAGATTGCATCGAACCGCTCTCGTCAAGAATAATGAGATTGTGTACTCGTTTGGTTTCTTCCGGGACATTGATGTTTGAACTTTCAGTCTCAGACTGTGTGGTTGTTTCTTCCATTTTCGGCTGAGCTGGGATTGAGTGTTCAGTAGCGGTGTCAACAACAGATTTACCACTCTTCTTGAAAAAATTAAATATACTCATGGTCATGTGATATGTTTAGTCGATATTCCAGTATGCGTCTGGGTCTCCATCAAAGATGGTGTCTATGTCGTCATCGTTGTAGCCCTCGACATCATGGGCATAAGTGCCGGCGTATTCGCTCTCGCACTCATCGTAATCGTAGTAACTCATGTTTTATACTTTATATTGGGTTTTGTGAATCTATATACCATAGCCGATTCAAATGTAAACATCAGGCATAGATTTTTTCATCTTTTTCTTGAAAATCTTCTGTTGCAAGTCCCATGACTTGTTGATGAAGTCTCTCATGTCCTATATGCCATTTGCCGCAATAGTCACATTTATATGCCGACATGGGACATGAGTCCTCGGGGTGCGCCATCATATAACAAGTGCAAGCCTCGACTGCCTCTTCATAGGTATTATAGCTGAATTTAGCAACCAGTACTTTCTTTCCTTTGGAGTTATGTGTTCTGACTTTCCAATGGGTGCCCGGCGAGCGAAGTTCAGCATCATATTCGGCATATCGTTTGTTGTATAGGTTGAACGAAACGGCTCTTTGGATGGAGTGACGATATCGGTTGGTTTCACGGTCGTGTTTGCCGGCGTTCTTATGCGCTTCTTGCGCAGCTCGTTTTTCTACAATACGACGCACCAGTTTTGTAGTCTTGGAATCGTCAGTATGACGGTCAGTATAGATCACCTCTCTACCAATCTTGCGAATCTTTTCTTTAGCAAGACGTTTTGAAAGCGGACGATACCGTTCAGTCATTCCCTGGTCTGCGTATGTTTTTTTAATTTTGCGCAGTTCTTTGTCTTCTTGTGCTTTACACAATAAATTAAGGGCGGAGGATAGGGCACGAACGAGGTCTGCTATTTGCATTGCCGCAGACAACGCATAGTCACTGCAGCGTTGTACTGCGCGTTTGATGTCCTTATTTGTCTCATGCGATTTTACGACTTTTGCTATTGCCGTAAAGTCATCCAGGAGAGAGGTTTCATCGAGTTTACCATAGGAGGTAAGCATCTTCAACCAGCGGTTGAAAATTCGGGTGAGATTGAGAAGATCAGAGTTGAGATTATCTGACTTGACTACGGTTGGAAGTGTAGCAGTGTAGCACATAGTTTATGGTGTTTAAATTTGGTTGATTCTATATGCCACTACCGCGTCAAATGTAAACATCAAAAATGCAGAATCCCTTGTTGCAATGGTTTACAACAAAGGATTCTTATTAAGGACATCGACATATTAACCTACGACTTCACCTTCTTTTATAAGAAGGAAAGGCAGGGTGTCTTCGTCATTGATATGCCGGAGCATTGCATCAACCACCCATCGATCTTCCTCGTTTTTATGATGCGACAGCACTTCTTTTGCTTCTTCAAAGCGTCCGGTCTCGCGAAGAAGTTCTGCATGAAAGAGTTCATAGTCAGATGACTGGTCTATTCCATCCAGCAGTTCTTCGATTACTTGCTGATAGAATGCTTCATCCTCTTCTGATGGTGGGAATGCTACTGTCTCAGTTTGGCGACGGAAGGCATCGTTATATGCCATGAAATACTGATGGTTTAGAATCCATCGCTGCATCTTGGATAAAGAAAGCGATTCCATTTGGTTAATTGCCTCTTTTAGTTCTTGAAACGAGAGATTGCCAAGCTTCATGAAACTTCTCATTTCAGACTCCGGATCTTTGGAATATTCTCTCTTAGCCTGTTCAATGAAGTAATACTTCTTGCAATGGGGACACTGCTGTATTGGTGACACTTCCGGAAGCATAGGGTACTCACGACGAGTGTCGCTCCATACAGTACCTCCGAAAGTATTCCCACTGACGAGGCTCATTACCTCCTTTTCGCTGCCACAGAATGGGCAACTCAAAATATTAGCTGGTCCAGGTATCATATTGATTTATATTTCATCTAAAAACGGAAGAATTCCGCTTGTATTTCTTTCTGTTGATTTTGGGCATTTATTCTCAAATTCGCTATTGTGGAGTTGGTCGAGAGTAATATCGGGATAGCGTCCCTCGATATACAACTTAATAAGAGCCGCATGAGAGAGCGGGGATTTTAGGTTGGTGTAATCCTCATTGGTATTATAGTCAAGGAAAACGATATCGGTCGTAAGAGATTTAGTTCGTATTCTTTCTACTAAGTCCATAACAGTCGGCACATTCTCCAATACCCACTTATATGTGGGTAGATATATCGCAATTCTTGCTTCGAGATAGTCTAGTAGCTTTGATGATTTAGTGCCATAACTATGACCAAGCGGTTTGCCGAAATTCCGGACTGTACGTTTCAGCCCCTTCATGGAAGTATTTCGGAAATGAGAGTAAGACACACCCTGCGTCTCGAATACCTTAAGCCCTTGCCAGATTCCTTCTACTGACATTCCAGTCATTCCGTCCGAATTAGGGATGGGGATTCTACCATGAGGATAGAACGGACTCAGTTGCTGTGCCCATCCGGCTTTGGACGTTACATCGAGAATTATGGCATTTGGATATTGTTTCTTGATGCCTTCTTCTTTTCTTCGTTTGTTGGCTATGTAAATCATAATTATGCGCAGTTTAGGTTTAGGATATATTTGGATGGGATGAATGTTTTTGGCATGATTTCTGCCTGAAGTGCTTTGAAGTCGGGGTCATCCCGACGTACAAACCGGCGTTGGGTTGCCGGAATATTGATTCTTTTGAGGTCTTCGAGAGAGCCGCCATGGTGATGGCAGGAGTCGGTAGCGTTCATATCAGAGAACAAAGTCTCCTTGAGCTCTACAACATCAAGACTGATACGCAGAACTACGATGTCCTCTCCGGCTTGTTTAAGACGGTACGCCATAGGATGATCCGGGCAGAGGCTGAGGCGTACATAGTCTTGGAGACCATTGTATAGGTCAAGTTGTTTTGAGAAATCGTTTCCTCCGGGACAGGGAATTGTTATTCCGTGATTATCAAGATACCACCAAGAGTAGAGACCTCCGTGACGCTTGATAGATTCAAGATTACGGCGAGAAGTGAAATGGTAGAGGCAGTTGATGCCCGATTTCCGGAGATGTTCAACGAATAATGATGCGTTTTCTTTATTAGCCATTTTGCGGAATCCTTAATGCCGGGCTTCATTGCCCTGACATTTTTAGATACCGACAACGCATTAAACGTAAACAAAGGCATCCGAAGAATTTTTCCTCGGATGCCTAAACCTTTATTTGTGAGCCAAGTATTAAAGTTGGTCTAACATTTTATGGCAGTGGTCGCCGAATGGAGTGCCATTAAACTGGGCAGATAAAACCTTGAGGACTTTGACAGCATCTCCTTTCTTGTGGAGTTTGAGGTATGCCAATGTCAAATCCCAACCAGCATCCTTCAAATCATCTGTATAGTAAGTAAACTTACCGTCTTCTTTCTTACAGTCTTTGTATCTTTTTTCGAGTTCAGGCAGTTTCACCTTAAGTTGGTCTTCACTAAGTCCGTTGATTTCATTTGCGCTACGTGATGATGTGATATATACAGAACTTGCATACAATGCACTGTCACATAATTTGCCATTCATTGCGTTTACGCTCGGGATAAGCACAATGAGAACGACAGCAGCTGCTGCAACGGCAGAAGTAATCCATGGACGGAATACTTGCCATTTGGATTTTTTCGCAACGATTGGCCGGGATGGGGCTTGCTGCTTTTCCGAAAAGTCCATATCTGCGGCAATTGATGCCGCGGCCATTTCTGAAGCTCTATCTTCATCGGCATAAGCATATGCCGGTTCATAGATGAGTTCCTCAAATTCTGCGTCACTCATTTGCTTCATCGCAGCTTCAAAGTCTGCATTATCTTGTTCTGCTTCCTTAATTAAACCGTCGATTATGAGGTTGTCAAGGTTCTTCTCTAAATCTTTCTCTTTCATAATCATTACGTATTAACCTAATATACCAAGGCAACGCACCGCGTTGACAACACGAGCTTTTAATTTATCCATACAGCGATTCTTCGTGGTGATCGCACTGCGAGAAGTACTGTAATTCATCGAATCGGCAATTTCCTTCATAGATAATTCATCGAAGTAATACAACTTCAGAATCTTATTGCAGGGATCCGGAATATAACTCAATTCTGCTGCAAGAACGGCTTGCATATCGGGATCCTCGTAAATTGATGTCTCTGCTGCTTTTTCTTCGGTATATTTCTTTTCAAACTCATCGCGATTGAAATTCTCATCATCATCATAAGAATCTATATCGCGAGGACGACGTGTCGCTTTCTTGTTCGCTTGGTTCCACCCCATCTTTAGAATGTAGGCTTTCCATTTTGTACCGGTTTCTACCCGGCCCCGGGTGATATTGTTACGCACGTCCATCCACACATCAGTGTAGATGTCCATAATTTCATCGTAATCGAGAGTGAAATTCTTGCGCAGATAGTTGACAAAGAGTGGTTTCAGCTCCTCGAAAAACTGACGGACTATGTCGTTATATTCGTATGGCATCGTTTTTTAGTGCAGTTTATCTCAATTAAGCGCAAAATTAGTAATTTCTAGCCAAATGACCTCATACTCTGCTGATTTTTCGTTAACTTTGCATCTGATTTTTCTTCACAATAAACCAAAGACGCAATAATGACTACGACACTTATTGTACTTCTCATAATCACACTTCTTGCGATGATAGTCCTTCCCTTCAGTCGCTCACTTATGAAGGATCGTTCAGAACTCCACGAAAATCCCATGGAGAAGAAGTTCAATATACTCATCACTCGCATCAATGACCTCTTGATGGATGGCAAAGGAGAAGTCGTAAAGTTTAAAGATGACCCGCGTATGCTGAATCTTTTCGATGACAATCATGCCAATATGATTATCAACTTCTATTACAGTACCGGCTCACTCGCCATCACCCTGAAATACAAGTATTATCATGTTGAACTGGTAAAGAAGATGCAGTTTGACAACATGCGTCAAGCCGAAACTTTCCGTCAACAGGATGTTGCCAATCATTTCTGTGAAGAATCCTCAATTGCTATCCGTCAGCACCAAACCAAGATAAATAAGGAGCGTGGTCTTAAAGATTCAGCAGAAGAATATATCTTTAGCTCACAGCCGTCAGCGCAGAGCTCAGAGAATCCAGTCGATCTTGTCAGAGGAATGTACGACACGTTTTCACATGACGAAAAATTGGCATGGGTCAACGTTGCGCAGATGGTATATACAGCTGATGGCAGTTCGATCAATGACTTTAAGAACCATCCACAGCTCTCAGATTTGCTGCTTAACTTCCAAGTAAATTATAGTGAAGCTGAAAAGCAGCGCAATCAGATTGGGGAATCAGGGATCATCAGTATTCTTGATAATGGCAAAGGAGGGGACTTAATAATGAAACTTATGCCTATATTTCCGTTTGTTCTCGATCAGGTGGGTCCAAATGAAGATAGAATTGAGAAGTTCTATTCTATCTTCGGCAGACTCGGGGTTTCACAGGAAAAAATCGACAACGAACTTGAAAAGATGATGTTGCTGATGCAGCACTTCGGTATGTCATGAACAGGATTCTTATATCAATCTTACTTTGTCTATTCTCTTGTGTGTGCGGCCATGCCAAGGTGAAGGTGTTATCTATTGGTGTTTCGGATTATCCGGAAACATCAGGCTGGAGTAAGCTTAATGCGCATAATGATGTTGAATTGATGCGAAGCATATTCCCCGGCACTATTTTATTGGAAAATGTTTCCGCCACTCGTTCCGAAATTCAAGCTCAATTAAAAGCATTTGCAATTAATGCAGCCAAAGGAGATACGGTGATTATTCACTTTTCGGGTCACGGACAGCAAATAATCACCAAAAACTCTACTGATGAGATTGATGGAGTTGACGAAGCCATAGTTCCCTTTGATGCGGTAAAAAGAAAAACGAATTCGTATAATGGTCAAAACCATCTTACAGACGATGCGTTTGGCAAAGCGATTGACAACATTCGTGAATCCGTTGGGCCCTCCGGTCTTGTGATAGCGGTGATAGATGCCTGTCATAGCGACTCGATGGATAAAGATGCTAATCAGTCCGGAGAGATTTTTCGAGGGACTGATGAGATATTCGGTTCGGAAACTATGTCGGATACCGAAATTTCAAATATTAGAAATGCTTACCATAATCAAGAAAAAACCTCATTAGCGGAGACTTCGGATATGAGCGATGTGATATATCTGAGTGCATGTAGAAGCGACCAACGAAACTATGAGGTTGTTATTGATGACAATGGATATGGATCGCTTACTTATTACTTCTGTGAAGAATATAAGAACAAGGGAATCTCTGATCTGCCGACATTCTTATCTGCGATATATCACGGTATGGAAAATAACCCAACTCTAAAATTTCATGGTCAGGTTCCATCAATTCGTAATACAATCGGATGGGAAGCACCTCTTAGAGTTGTCACCCCTCTTCCAAAGCCGCTCAACAAGGCTGATGACAGTGACAGATTATCACATCAAATTGTAATCTCGAGTATCATTGTAGCCTGCCTTATCATAATCTTCATCGCATTATGGATAACGAGAAAGAGAAAGAAATAGATTTCAAGCCATCAAATTGGCTCTATATATTCCTGTTCATTTATTATTCCATATGGTTGCTTCAATCATACGGAGCTATATCACATTATATAACATTTGGTTTTGATTCCTTTTTGGCGTATGGCTCAGTGGAGTGGCTTTGTTTCGGCCTATTCATTGTAGCTGGGATCTATTCATTCTATGCCGTTATCAAGACACTGCGAGGAGATAAAGACTGCATGACATCTCTTAAATGGTCGTTGATGCTGGTATTTATATACACGTTGATGGATTCAACAAGAGGTCAGATACCTACATATAATATCGCAACTTGGCTTGCAGTATTCCTTATCCGGCCTCTGTTTTATCTGTGTTTCTATCTATATCTTTGCTTTGCAAAAGGCATAAAGAGAAGGTTCCCAAAAGTGGAAAGAAAATTCGGACCCTCCGGATGGGTATGGGTTGGACTGATGATTGCTTTCCTTGGAGTCGGAATATATGGCGGATTGCAACAATACGCTATCAGCAAGTATTGTAAACCAGTGGATGCAGCCTGTCTGAATCTCAATAATGGGGAAGTCTGCGACGGTTACATTTTGTTTAATTCTGAACGGAAATGGGTGAAGTGGGAGGAAGATGCTGATACGCTGTATATTGATGAAAGAATCGAGACTCTTCCAACTATTATGTCCACCGACTCCGTGAGCGAAATCTATATTTCTTCAGGCAGATGTGATAAGGCGGATGCGAGGACATACAATCAGGTTATTGTCGCTTCGTTGGGTTCCTTATCCAGAAGTATTGAAGACGAATACAGCAAGATGAGAGAAGTCGCTTTTGCTGATACTATAGTTTCAGGAAATAGGGTCTTGTCAACCATTTATGAAACAACAATTGATTCTATCCCTGCGTATTTTGATGTGGTGATGATTACCGAGGTGAAAAGTCCCAAATGCTGTGTGATTGTAAGAGTAGATAATATGCCAATAGGAACATTTTGGGCGGCTGATTTTGCAAAAGATGTCCAATTTGACTTACAGAATGTCACCCAGAGTAAGAATAATAAAAAGAGCCGCAATACCAAGAATAAAGATTCCCACCGGACTGCCAAGCGTAAGCAGCAGACCGATGCCGATATGTTTGCCTCCCTCTTTCATCGCGTCTGTCCACGTCATCTTTTCTGTATAGTGACGTTGAAGTACCACGAAAGAGAAATAACATATCGCAAAAGCGATTATGTATTTTATAATCTGTAGTGCGCTCATACAGAGTACAAAGTTATGAAAATTATAGAAGACAGTCAAGGGTCAGTGAAGAAGAAATTCCTTTTCAGCAAATTATTCGCTGAATTATACTATTTCTTTGCCCTTCACTTATATGTAATCTTCACAATACTTGGATGTGCCATAAGTATTGCGATACTTCTTTTCTTTGCGGAATTGATATTTCCCAAGGCGGTACATATTTTCAACTACTCCATGACGGATAAGGTCTTCACCGAACTCGTGAATGATCACAAGTATCATGCAGCTGTCGCTTTCATGGATACGAAAAAGGATATTATTGAAAACTCCAAAGAACCATATACTTTTCGCCAAGAACTTGCGGACTGCTACGTCCATACCGGTGATTATCCGAAAGCCTTAGAGCAATATCGGTTGGTCAGAGAATGGTTTGGTCAAATGATTGTCAAGGATATTCCCAAAGATTGGACTCCAGCCCAAATAAAGCAATTCAAAGATTTTATAAACATTTGCCTATTAAGGGAAGAATATAACATTTACCTGAAAATGGGAGATATAGCCAACGTGAGAAAATATTATGGTATGATGAAGACGCTCCATGAATCCACGGATTGGGATAATTTAGGTAATTTTTTTGGTGAAGAGGGGGAGGAAAAGTTGAATGGGGTGCTTGATGGACGTGGATTTGAAGATGGATTCAGATTTGAACTCATTCAGGGTAAATATTTGACCAATCCGGATGCTGCTATTGCTGAAATGGAATATTATGCCATAAACGTTGCTAATTCCAAAGATTTCAACCAGCGATATAAGCTCAAATTATTCAACGAATTGGTTCGGATGCTGATTGAACAAGACCAACGCATTGCCGCTCGTCATTATCTGGAAATTGCGTTACAGATGGCTGACACCCTTGAATATAATACCATTATATTTGATAGATTAGGCGACCTTTCGGAATATTGCTATCAATTAAATGATATAGAGGACGGTCGCAGACTCTTGAAGAAATACCTTTATCAGATTGACGATACGTATGATAAGAATGATATTGAATACGCCGTGGCTCATGCAATGGAATTCAAGTATCTGGAATCTGACAAAGATTGGGATAAACTTGCCGACAAGGTGATTGAGGCAAGTGCAACTCTACGTCAGCAGATTGCCAACAACTTCACCGGCATGACATCGGCTCAACGTGAATATTTTATTGAGCAATTCAGACCACTGTTCTCCTATACCAATCGACTAATGGAGTCTCATCCATCCGATAAACTGGCTATTGCTTGTTTTGAAAACAACATGTTTCTCAAAGGATTGCTTCTCCGTTCTGAAACTTCGGTGGCCAATGCGATTGCTGCAATGGGTGACAAGGAACTTACCCGGAAATATAACCGTTTTGTGAAAGCATCACAAGAACTCGTATCCCGTCAATACGTTTCCGGCCCAGGCAATTATTACGCTAAGAAAAAGCTGGAAAGCGAGATTGCTACATTGGAAACAGAGATAGCCAATGCCAGTCGAGATTTCCGACGCGAGAATGAGACGGCCAATTTATCCGTCTCCAAATTAAAGAAAAGTCTCGACAATGACGAGATTGCGATGCTTATTGTCGAAGGTGATAAAACCGTATATTCACTCCTAATGGACAAGTCCGGAAAGGTTGCATATAAACCAATAGCAACAAAGGAGAGATTAACCCAACTGACTGAAACCCCCGGGACAATATATGTTGATGCGGATGCCGTCGGCAAGTTATTTGATTCCATTATACCATTGATAACCAAGAAGGAACTTTACCTTACGACTTCCGGCGTATTCAATCAAATCGCATTTAACTCTCTCCCGATCGATAAGGACGGACATATAATCTCAGATTTGGCTAAGATTCACATTGTCGGTTCGCCCACTGATATTCCAACCATTAAATCAGCTGAAGCAATAAATCTGACTGCGCAAAATAGCATACTCTGGGGCGGCGTTGATTATGGATTAACAGACTCAATACATACCGAGATATCTAATACAAGAGGAATCATGCGCGGTGATATGCTTGTCAACTTGCGCTACTCTTTATCCGAAGTCAATGAGATCTCAGGAATTCTACGAAGAGGTGGAGGCAAAGCAACGGTCGTGTCAGGCAGTGGCGCAACGGAAAAATCATTCACTTCACGTAATCATAAAAGAGACTACATCCTCCATGTATCAACACATGGATTCTTCCATGATTCCGGCAGCTTCACGAATCCGATGCAAAATTCTGGATTGTTGTTCGCCAATTCTCAAAAGTATTGGGCAAACGACAGTCTTGTTTCATCAATCAATGATGATGATGGAATCCTTCGTGCCGATGAAATCTCCAAACTGGATCTGAACGGTTGCCGCCTTGTTGTCCTCTCCGCGTGCCAAACTGGTCTTGGTGAATATAATTCAGAGGGCGTATATGGTCTGCAAAGAGCCTTCAAGTTAGCGGGAGCACAAAGTATATTAATGAGCCTATGGAGCGTTGATGACAGGGCCACCGCTGAACTAATGACAGAGTTCTACAATGGCTTAATCGCAAGCAAGGAGCCCGATGGGGCACTTGTCTCTGCACAACACTCCCTTCGTGCCAAAGGCTACAGCCCCGACAAGTGGGCCGCCTTCGTAATCCTGAATTAGTTGTGATTCATCATTCTGAGCATTGAGTTAAACGCCAGACCGGTGTCTTGCGAGATAGCAACCTGTCTGCGGCCTCCAAAACGCACAAGAAAAAAGTTGTGCCACCAGCTCCCATCCTTATGATCTCTCGCACCACTACTCCACGGCAGAGGCTTTTTACAGAATGCGATGTTATTATCTATGAAAGGGAAGAGGTTATTGGAATTGGCAAATCGATTCTTCACGCCTTCAAAGATATGCAGTGCACTCTTGTATTGCTGTGCTTGCATCAATGCACTGCCATATTCAATGGCAGCCATGGGATTACTTGAATCCTCATTGTAGCGATGACGTGTGAACTCACACATCATCTTGTCGATCTTATATCTCTTGCGAAACTTGACAAAGCTAAACAGCCACATCACTACGAGTATTGTTATAACATATTTCATATTCCAATGATTTTTTCTCCAGACGGATTTTGTTTATGACGTTTCCAGTTGGCTACGGCAGCCTCTTTACTTGTATTTGCATAGCAATACTCGCAGAGGTGAGGACATGTGTTATATTGACCGATATCTTTGCTCACAATGCAACCGCAGAACTGACGCTGACCTTTATCCTTATTATCCTTTCGTTTAATTCCATAGAATGTGTCTGAGATGCGAACTGCGCTTTCCGGAATCTCCGGGTCACCAAACAATGTAGGAGATACGGACTTGACATCAACATTTAAGAAATTCATCAATTCCTGATCCATATATCCAAAACGAATCATAAGGTCATCATCAACACACCGGTTGTGGTCAATTCCATATTGGAATATGTCAATTCTTTCACCGCATGTTGCGAGTTGGAAGTTCCATCCTCTTACACGATTTAGATCTGAGAGCCTTTTGGCAAACTCATTCATGGAATCAAAATCCCATTCCCTATAGTTTATCTTATTACGATCAAGATTTGCCTTGACTTTATTATAGCCCTCAATATCGGCGAAACTAAAAACAAGTTTCTCAGTAAACCCATTAAGTTGGTCTCCAATATTCTTGACTTTTTTCAGGAGATCATCGATTGATATTTTATCTGTTAATATCATAGGGTCAAAACGCCATATCACACGACCTCTACCTAATCTGGCTACAAGTTGCTTGAAGGTATCTATACGTTGTGCCAATGGCGGTACGCCTTTCTCCAGCCCCTCGTTTTCATAGTCATTCAGCGTAAACTGTACATAGCAGCCTATGCTACGACTATCCAGTTCATCAAGATGTCCGAGAAGTGGCCGTGGATTCTTTGACCAGAACACTATGAATCGAGTGTCTTGGTAAGAAATATATGATGGAACGCCATTAAATGGATTTGTCCAAACAGAGTAACCCTTTCTAAGACGATCAAAAAACCAATCACAGTAAAAAGCAGGAATGTCAGTTGACCGACTGGCAGAAACAATTATTGGAGCACTAGCCTCAATGGTCTCGCCCTTTTCATTTATAATAGTAGTCTTATGAGATGCCATAATGATAATAATTTAAGCCCACTCGTCATCCTCTGTATTTACATCAGCCTGAGGAGTAGACATAGTTTCAGGTAGTGCATCTTTCGGAATTGCCGCCATCTTTATGGCTGCAAGCAGATTGTCCAGATCAGTAACCTGAAACACTTTATCTTGATCAGCTGTAAATTTCACGAGTGACGGCATATCGGCATCGTTACCTATTGCGATGGCATAACGATTAGAGGAAATGAATCCAGGTATAGTCTCAAGCATTGATATTCCTTCATCATAATCATCTGTAGGACAACCGTCAGAAAGGAGAACAATACGCACTTCCTTGTCTTTCATGGAATTAATAAACTCTGCAAGAGATAAACAAGCTTTTCCTAATGACGTCATACCTGTGCATATGGGTTCCTTCCACTCAAAACTGTTTATCCAAATAAAATTATCATCCATCCACTTTACGTTTCGAGAAAAGAACTCTACGGCAATAAAGACTTCATCTCCATTGCCTGAATATGCCGACAAGTCTGCAATTAGATTCTCCATCGCATCATTCACTGAGCCGATTTTCTGCCCTTGCATACTGCCGGAAGTGTCAATCATCAAGATTAGGTGCATTTGTTAGCGGATTAGAAGAACGACCAAATTGATTAACATCAGAACAACGGCGATAATCGATATAATTATAGACTTCTTAATGGCACCTTTCACCTCCTCGGTTTGTGAAGCAGATGAAGATGCCAAATCCTCTATCTGTGATGCCAAAGATTTTAATTTCTTATCAGTAGAAGATTTCAGATCCTCTATTTGTGAAGTCTGCGCACTAAGCTTTTCATTGATCGTTTTGAAACCCACCTCAATCGCTTTATTCAGTTCGTCTGCAAACTTCTCAAGTTTCTGACGTTCATCAGACAATCTTTTGGTTTCTACGGAAATCTCAGTTTCGAAGTTCTGATATTTGCTCAGATGTCCATTTATGGCATCATTTAAGAGGCCCAAACTATGGTTAACTGACTGATCGAACCCATTTGAAGTAGATGATACTTCTTTCTTGAATAATTCTACACAAGCTTTTATAACTTCCACGGATGAATCTACTGACTTGCCGAAATCTCCTTTAATCTTGTCCAATGCATCATTTAATTGCTGATTGGATCTCGATGAGTTGGACTTCAGTTGTTGTATAGCTGCTGCTGTTGCCTTAGATAGTTCTTCATCAAGAGAGACCATGGACTGCTTGAGAGATTCAACCGACATTTGTGATTGATTGGCTATCTCATCTGCTTGCTTATGCAAGGTCTCGAGTATGGCCGCCTTAGAATCATTTACATCGCCTAACAATGAATCCTGATGTGCATTAATCTCCTTAACTACTGTATCAAAGCCATCGATAATGCTTTTAATACTGTTGGCTGTGTCACTGAGTTGAAGTCTTACCTTCTCATACTCTGCGACATTATTCTGAACCTGCTGGCGAGCAGTTTCAATGGCTGCGAGATTGTCTCTCAACGAAGCCAGCTGTTCAAGTATATGCTGTGAATCCATATTTCTATATAGCGTATTGTTGTTTAAAGTTATCAAGCCATTTGAGATTTACTGATAGTTCGGCTGCGTTTGTAAGCCCCTTCAACCTATCCAGCATCCCAATGGAAGCGATGTTTCTGCCATTGGCATTCAATTCCTTGTAGAAACGTAGTATAGAACTATAAAATAATTCTTTGTCCGTAGTTTCTTCAAGCAATTGAGTATAGCCCTCTATAAAACTGTTCTCCAAATCATTGAGCATATTGTTGTCTTTTGGGCGCCATAGCACAAGGATACAGAATACGTTTAGCAAGGATAATGCCGGATTTACATCTGTTTCACCTCGACGTATCAATCTGACGGCTCCTCGCAGATGCTTTATATTATCTTTTGGGGAACCAGAAGCTCCGATGACGTCATTGTCGATAACTCTCATGAATTTGAAAATAGTATCAAATCCACGTAGTTTGTTGTCTACTACATCATCATAAAGAGAAAATGGTTCACCTGCTTCCGTTTCATAACCCTGACGTGCAAACTTGGAGTTAAAGTAATAGAATATCTCATCTTTAAGATCTTCGTTTATTTCTTTCCAATCCTTATCTTCACGGATACCCGTAAGACAGAAATTACGGATGTCATCTATTGCACGCTTGCGTTTCATGACGACTTTGTCATATACAAACTCGGTTAAATAGCCAAGACATTTGTGGATTTCATTCTGTCCTTTACGGACACTTGCTCGTTCCACCTCATTCTCAGCTCGCTCCTCCGAATAATAGCGCATGAGAAATTGTTTCATCCTTTCATAGTATGCGCCTGTCTTTTTCCGTTCAGTCACTATGCGGAATTTATGACGATTGTAATCCTGCGTAAAATCATCAATCAGCCCTATGATGCACATGCGGTAAATCGCCTTTGCTACATCCTGATAAGAATCATCATCATACGGTATCCATACAACTAGTTCATCTCCTATGTTAGAATTCAACAATGCCTCCATGAAACCTTTTCCTTCATGAAGTTGGTCATCCTTATATTGGACATCATTGCCAAAGAAATATGTAATTGGCTTGACACTCAGAAGCTCATGCATTTTTTTCTTCTCTTCTAATTCTCCTTTAAAATTATTGTCGAAGAAATACATCACAGTGCTATAGTCTCCACACTGATACTCGATATTTTCTGCTCCGAATCTGATTCCGTTTGCATCGAGATAGCACTTCAAATCTTTATAATAAAGCCACTTGAAACGATGAGCGTTATCGGTGTGTCGCAACTGGCAGTTTTCATATTTAGAACATGTGTCATTACATGGCCAATTCCAGTTTAGCGTCTTGTTGTCCTGTTCATCAGCCATATTCTTGGCTGTAGGACATTTGAGGCGAACCATATCCGAAACAGGGTCGCATATGTCGATAAATTGAGGGTCGATGGTCAAGCCAAAACCATTTAAGATGGTTTTGAGATCACGTTCTTTAAACCATTTTCCTTTTATTACAGGAATCGGATCAGACCAAATTGGACACCTTCTATTGATTCTGGCAAGCCGATACTGCGACATCAAAATTATGGAGAGCGCCATTTTACGATCTCGACCTGCACGTCCTGCTTCCTGCACGAAACTTTCAAGAGAGCTTGAATAGTTCATGTTAATAGTGAAACGAACATTCGGTTTGTCAATACCCATTCCGAATGCTTTGGTAGCCACCATAAGCGGAAGACGGTTGTCACGGAACAATCTCATGTTTTCCATAGAATTGTTGTCCATGCCAAGACCTTGATCAGAGCCGGCGAAAGTTCCAAGTTCGCATATGTTTGACAGATTGTCTGCATTTACTTGAACACTCATTCCAGTAGACTTCACATGTGGGCAAAACACAATTCCAGCACTATCATAGGAATCGTGTTTGGTCATGAAATCATCATCAATGTCGACATGTAAATCCTGACCTACCACATTTGATAATTCTTCCCTTTCTTTAAATCTTGAAATTATTCGTTCTTCAGAATCCTCTTCCTGTAGTTCCCGGAGATACCCTGGAATTTTAGGAAGAAGTTCCCTCAGATAATCACTCTTGCTACGACTCATTCCCCAAGAATTGGGTAGTTTTACCGGCATCGGATAATTGTGAAGCAATCCATGATCATCGAATTTATCAGGGTCACATGGCACTTCCACACGCTCTATTTTATACTGCAATTCAAGACGATTGCTGTTTTCATATCGAACAATTGTTTCGGGATCGAGTGTGAAAGCACCGTGACAGGAAAGTTCTCGTTCAACATCCGATAACACATCAAACGATGCAGTAGCAGTTAGGCCGAATAAGGAAATCTCACCCTCTTTTGCTTTTACATACGAGTAAAGGTTTCGCCCCAGATGCAGATATGAGAAACGGAAATCCTGTCCCCATTCAGATACGCAGTGTACCTCGTCGATAACTCCATAAGCGAAGTAGACGCCCAATTGGCGCATGTTACGTAAGCGCTTTCTGAACTCATAGATACACAGTCGCTCCGGTGACATGAAAGCAAATATCACCTGTGAGTTCTCCACCATTTCTTCATGAGCAGCCCGTTCCGGATAATCCAATTCAGAATTGATGTATGTGCACACATCAATACCGATAGATCTAAGTCCATCATACTGATCTTGCATCAACGACTTCAACGGATCGATTATGATGGTAACGCCTGGCTGCAGCATAGCCGCCAGCTGATACGTCAGCGACTTACCGCCCCCAGTGGGTAGCAGACCTATAACCGACTTATTCTGCAACGCACGATTCAAAATCGGCAACTGTCCCGGACGGAAGGCTTTCTTGCGGAATAGAAGGGTTAGGAAGTAGTTCAGATGCTCCACTGACTTATCTATTGCTTCATAGGTGCCGGCGGATGTCAATTTGGCGATCGCTTTATAATTAATTCTGTCTGAAGTATATATCTGCCTCGTTGAATAATAATCGCTTGGACGTAGAATAAAATAACAATTATATCTGGCTTTAAACTCAGAAAATTGCACATGTTCCGGATCCGCTTTTTCTTTAAATGAAATGTCAATGACAAGATCGTATTCTTTCTCGCGATCAAGTTGCTTAGGTGCACTATATGTGTGATTCCCAAGGTGGAACTTAGAATCCTTATTTGACGGAGATATTATAGACAGGTTGACTTTGGGGAATCTGCGCTCACTATCCTTCACCGATAATGAACACAAGTGATTGAACATCTGGTTTAAATCAGCAAATGCCAGGGCTGAACACGGGATTCCATCCTCTTTCACAACTACATCCCAGCTTTCCTGTTCGAGGTCAAGTTGCCCCGTCAGGATTGCTTCAATCACCATCTTCTGAATCCAGGCAACTCCAACTGGAATAGACCTGAAATAATTCTCATATTTACTGAATAAAGCTTGGTTAATCAATTTGTAACTGATTGAGCCATATTTTTCTGTCTCTTCTGTAGCTCCGATAATTTCAGAGAAAGCGCTTTCTATAAATGGACTGCATTTAGTCGCGATTCCTCTGGTCACAATATTGTTAAGAACGGCCATTACTGGGTCAACATCGGTATAGACACTTGCACCGATATCAAAAGGTGCCAAAACATCAAACGATGAATGGCTATTTTCAGATGGTGTCTGATCCTTATCCCAAACTGCGTCTAACTTGTATGAGGCCTCGAATGTTTTGGGTGGGAAGTACGCAATAGGGATGAGGAAAGGCTTTCCTTTCTCACGAACCATCTTAAATGCTCTTGTAACACAGGTATAAGAAACTCCGTTGGGATAAGTTCCGAACATCGAAATATCCTTCCGAGAGAACCAGTCCTGATCGTTGATGGAAAAATATCTGCTGAATCCATCCATTCTGCGGTTACCGGCATTCATCGGTCCCATACAGATGAAATAGTGCATGTATCCAGTGTTGCCTAAAAGCTCTGAAAGTTTCTTTAGATTTATCTGGGGGATATCCAAAATATTAGAGAACAAATGAATGCAGATAGGCTCTTCAATATGGAGATCTTCTATACAATCGGGATTGTCAAAGACTGATGGAAGAAACTTTTGAATGGGTTGAATTTGTGTATGTTGGCCAACGCTTTTTGACACGTGCAGCACGGCTCTCTCAAGAGCCGGTTTTCCCGGCTCAATAAGAGTCACCTTCTGAAGTTTTGAAGTAAGATTATTTTTATGGAGATAGTCGATGAAATGAACAGATGCTAGTCCTTGTCCACATCCCCAGTCTATGATCTCAATCTCTGAGTTCAGTTCCTTCCAAGGAAACTCTTTGACTGCTTCATCTATCTTCTCTTTATGAGCTTGGCCATAAGAAGCCATGTAACAATTCATGGCATCCGTAGTTTTCAATACAGCAACTCCATGATTCAATTCAGGGAAAGTCCATGGTTGCCGAGTATATTGGGTAGGCACATGCTTCCTTGCCGCTGCAATTATATCATCGAGCGTCAACGGGTCTATTGTTCTTATGTCATCTATATAGCTCATGTTTTTATTATAACCTAAATCCAAATCTTGGGCTAAAGGAAGCCACTTGATTTTCTTCATTAACTACGCCTTCTTTACCATCTAAAGTCGGTACAACTCGACTTGCAAAAATACCAACAACAGTATTTGCTCCAAGCTCAGAAATTTTCTTGGCGAGATGACCGAAGATTTTAAGATTCTCGTTGGAGGCATACAGCAATGGAATTATTACATCTTTTGATCGGATAGAATCAATATTAATCGTAAATTGTCCTCCGTTAGGTTTAATCACAGGAGAATCTTCAAAGATATTTAGATTCAGGAAGTGTCTTAACATTGTCTCCATTTCCTTTAGATTCCAATTTGTATTGGGAAACATATCGGAACTGTTTACGACACAAGGATCCCTCAAAAAATTTACCAAGTCTCTTCGAGCATTGATAGCCTTTGCAAGATGTTCTGCAAGACCTTCCATGAACTCATCTGCCGCTGAATCTCTATGGTGTTCGTCTGAAGCTTCAACCTCTTCAGTTTTTTTGTGGATATTCAAATCATAGTAAGCTGATAGTGCATACCACTGATAGTAACCAACTCGCCCAATCACAGCAAATTCATCCTCATCATCTCTATTTATGATTTGCTCGTCTGACTGTCTTGAATCTAATGATTCATTATAGTGACAAGTGTCGGCATAAAGAAGATATAAACCATCATCTAAAACACTCAAGTCGTAGTCGGATTCATCGCCTCCTATTTCTTCGATTGGAACAAGTTGTCCTTCTCCATTTTGTAATGCTTTAAAGATAGCATCTTCTAATTCTTTATCTGTCATTCTTATTTCAATTTATTTAGTTCACATCTCCATGTAATGCCGGCTTTGTTTATTGCGACACCCTCTATGCGATTCTTAGTGCACTGAAATTCATACCGAATATAGGTATTTGCAGTAATCACCGTTAGGATTCCATCTTCTAACATCCAATTGCCCTTATGGTATAATTCAGAATATAAAGTCCTATTATTATTAAAAGTTAGAATATTATCTTCAAGATCTACCTGATTGTTTACTATTATCCATTGACCTTTTAGTAAATTGTTTAAAGACAATGCATCTTCACTCCTTTTTGCATGCCAACGCCATGTTCGATTATACACTAAAGAAATAGCATTACCTTCAATAGTATCTACATCGACAAACCAGCCATCATAGGAAACGGTATTAGGAATGAAAATCTTTATCTCATCATCTGATATTTCCCAATGGTATTTAGTTCTACTTTCAGATACAGCTGTCCCATCTGCTCTTATTATTAGAAGTTGAGTTTTGTTTGGACTAAAATTGAACTTCCAATGACCTAATGGATTGAACTTACATCTTTTGATAATTGGTGCGATAGGCTTGTTAACTAATCCAAGGCTATATGCAATGCAATCGAAAACATAGTTGACACTGCTATGTTTTAGTGAAGAGTCTGTACTCAAGGTTGATACATAAAATTGGAGTTTAGATATTATCACATTCGACTCTTTGCGGTTGCAATACTCCAGTATCTCAGTCATATATCCATGTGATTGTATCTGTTTAAGGATGACATCATAAGCAGGGATTTCCTTCCCGACTTGATAGTCTGCCATCATGTTTGCCAAATACTTGTCACATAATACAGACACGCCTTTGTCTTCAATTACTTTAGTCAGACCTTCGTACAAATATTCCATATAACTGATATTAAAACATGTCTGCTAATTCGGAAAAACTATATCCACGACCTCTCGGCATGGGAAGATTTATGTTACCCCCATATTCTTCCTGACCATGCTTATTGGGCATAGCATGAACAAACGACACTGCTAGTACACACTTAGCACCTCCTTGCATTAGAGATGCAGCCAATTGGGCATACCCTCTGAGAACAGGAGTATTTGTATAACAGAATGGTAATATGATAATCTTTCCAGATATGACGTCTGGATCAATACTTAAAGATACGTTTGTTCCGTTTGTCGCTTTTACTCTGAACACATCTTCATCGTTCAGAGTCATGTTCTGTTGGAGAGTCATTACAAACTCATTTAATACAAGGAAATCGTTTGAATTAGGTTGTAGGGATTGTGTATTAGCAACTACAACATTGAAATTATTTTCACCGCCAGCAATACTATTAAATTCAGGATCAAGGCTTATTGCTTGCATAATAAGAAAGGCGGCATGGATGCAACCTCCCTGGGCACATTGCTCATAATGCCTTTTATATCGAGATTTGCTTACTTCCATAAGTTCTGAAGTTGGGAAGAGAGCACCTAATGAGCGCCATTGAAAATTCCCAATCTTACCCTTTACAGACCAATTCGGTCTGTCGGAATTTATTGGTAGTAATTCAATTGTGGGAAACAATCGAGTAACTTGGCCGATTGGCTTCTTGCATTCTTGTGAATATCGTTCTATAAATTTATCCATAATGTTATTCTGCTATCATTGAAAGAAGGTTCATGAGAAACCATGGGTCAAAGCCTTGCATAGTAAGTCGTTTAGCAGTAGCTCCATCACGATGTATTTCAATTCCATCACTATATGGATTCACACCAATGATTTTCTTATATGGAATTTTTATCCCTTTCATCATTGAGTGAAAAATGAGGTTCTTGTTTGTGACATAAAGTGTTCCGGTCCCAATCGGTTGCATGGAAGTATGTTCAACTGCATGGCCCTTGCTTCCTCCTGTGCGATAATATACACCACGACAAATACGAAACGACATTCCTCTGTTTCGGCCGACCCATTCGCGCTCAATTTTCTCTTCATATACCGTAACACCATTGAATGCCCATAAAATAGTCTCTGTCCTACTGAGCATGATAGGAGCGTTAAAACTCTTCTGAGGTAATACTCCACGTTGAAGATTCTTAAGGACTGCGGCTTGACCTAACTTCTCAATTTCTGATCCCTGAAGAGAAGCTGGCAGATTATTCAATGGCAATGCGAGAGTGTTGACATAGTTGTCTATTTTACGTTGCTCATCATCTGAAAGTATACCATCGTTCAGGAAATTATGAGCAGCTTTATTAAGAACATAATAGTATGCTTCATTGGCACCCTGTTGGGAAATGGGTAACGTAGATATTACTCGTTGACAGCGGGCTTGAGCTTCTGGTAATGTGAGGGAATCTGTGAAGTATTCTACCATGAACCCTCTAAGCAACTTTTGAGTAAAGGCATCGACAACACCCTTACTGTTAACATTGGCGTATGCCACTCCCACAGCATTGATGAAATCATCGACCATTTTGAGATGACTGGGTTTGAACGGACGCCTGATACTTTCCGTGTATCCACGCAGGGCCTTGTCTGCTATTTCGGCAACATCATTATCACTAAGGTACATTGTTGAAGCAAGCTTTTTCCGTGAGATTATCACATCATAAGCCGTCATTGTTCCATTAAAATAACGTTGGCAAATGCTCTCAAAATCAGAGTATCCTGACATATGCTTGTTCTCACACTCCTTATGAGAGCGTGAGAACAAAATAGTTGATTGTCCGCAATACTTACATGTACCCATTGATTAATGCCTTTTATTCAATTTCTTATCAAAAGTTTGAATAGTTTCTACGTTCCTTTCGTTCTTCTCGAGAGCTTCTTCCACTCGCCCCAAATCATTTTGAGCGTATGTCAATTCAATACTCTGGCTCTCTGACAGTTCCCTTAAATCTTTCAATCGCTCAATCTTCTCTCGCAGCCCAGCTTTCTTGTTTTCAAGTTCTTCGAATTCCAGATGAAGTCTGGCAAGCTGCAACTGTGACATAAGAAGAGCATTATATCTTCTTCTTTCCGGATACTTCCAGAAAACGCAGGCGATAGACATGTCATCTTGGCTACCTATCTTGCTTATTCGGGGTAAATCTGATTCCAACGTATTCAGCACCTGTTTCGGACTCGATGTCGCAATCTCTTTGTATAGTCTGATATAGAAATCAGTCAGTCTATCTCCGTCGCCATATGTATCATCAATTCCATCAGAACCGAGGAACACGGCTTCCGGAAATGTGCCATTGCCGCAATAAGCGAATCTGAATTCTGAAGCCGCATCGCTGTCACAAATTGACGTTGTTCTATTTAAGAAACATTGGTCATCCCAAGGTACAAGTTGTTTGGCTTCCATACCATGTTCGCCAATATTGAAGAATACAATTTTACCGTCTCCGATTTGGAATGAGAACCAGTAGCCTTCGGTCATAACATAGGCCATAAGAGTACACCCATAGATTTTCTCTAACGAGCCGTTGCAGCTCTTAAGGCTGTTCTCAAACTCGTTGAGATATTTATCTTCAACGTTTTCTCGTTCCCAATCGGTAATGTCATTAGATTTAGCGTGCTCAACTATTTCTATATTCCATTGCCTGATAACATAGGAAACCAGCCACGATAATGACCTGTAAGCGTCATCGTTAGAAGCATCTGGATTAACGCCATACTGCACCAGTCCGTCACTGTGAAATAACTTGGCGGTGGATTCCTCTTTGACGAATCTTTCGATTGCTTCTTTCGCAATATTAACAGCAAGTTCAGATCCCTTGTCACTTCGGAAATAGCGTGCTCCACCGTGGCCATCGCTTACAATAGCCACGGCGAATGCACCTTTGGATTCTGCTTGAGAATAGTCTTGACACGGCTTATTAGAAGCCTTATGACTTTCTCCTTGACATGAATGGTTTAGAACTCCTACGCCTTTCATTGTTTTTAGTTTAGTCCCACTCGTCGTAGTTGTCACTTCCGGGAGCACCGGGTTTAGCGGCAGTTTCAGCACCTGGTGTATTTTGGGTGATTTCCTCCAGCTGCTCTTCCATTTGCTCTTGCTTGGTTTTTTCAGACGTGGTTTTGCTTTGGCTTCCAATCAGAGTAGATCTGAGAGCCAAGAACTTAATCATGTCCTTAAGTGCATCGAGATTGTGAACTTTCACGATTGATTCTTTGGAGCCAGTAAACTGTTCGAGCACGTTGTCATCGGCATCATTGCCGATTGAGATAGCCAGTCTGATTCCGTTTTTGAACCAACTGTTTTCCCATAACTTCTTGACACCTGCATCAAAGTTGTCTGTCGGTCCTCCATCGGAAAGAAGGATAACAACCGGTGCATAGCTGCCACTGGGCGATGACATGAATCCTCCGTTACGAGAAAGTTTCTTGTCAAGCTCAACATATGCCTCTCCAAGTGAGGTCATTCCGGCTGCCTGAACCTTTTGCCAGATGAACTCATTGGCAAGTTTCGGTTCATCATACAACCAGTGAGTACTATTGGAGAACTCCAGAGCTGCGATCTTGATCTCAGCATCGGTATTGTTGTCTGAAATCTCACCAACCATGGGGAGAACGTTCTCGATTGCATCGTTAACGCTTGCAATCTTTTCACCGTTCATAGAACCGGATTTGTCAATGAGGAAGAACAGAACCATCTGTCTTCTCATCTGTTCGTCATTTTCTAATAATGGCATTTCTACTTCTTATTGAGGTTTATTATACTATTGTTGCTTTGTTGTTTGAATCAAAGCTGACTTTAAGGCCCGCTTTGACCGGCATGGTTCCGTTAGGCTCGATGCTCTTCAATTTGCCGCTTGGAGTCTCAACCGTCCATTTCTCAGATGTCATATTTTGAATTTGGACAGGATACTTGTCGCCTGGCACTGTTACAATGCGAGCCGTCGGAGTGTTGTCATATCCGAGATAGAAAACGGTGCCCGGAGTAAGCCATACAGTGCGGTTCGACAACTGGATGCCGCCAGCTATTTGCATTGCAGTGCCGCAGTTCATGCACTTTGACGACTGAGGATCAGTAATGAAGGTCTCCTCCTTACATTTCGGGCATACCACGAGTATATCGCGAAGACTGCGAATGACATTTTGCCATTTCTTCTCTATGCTACGCTTATTAGGGTCTTTCAATTTTTCCTGAGTGAACTCTTCGATGAAGGCACTTCGCAGAATGGCAGGATATACCGGCCATCTACGGATAACATTGCGATGCACTCCGCGTACAGGACGATTGCTTGTATTCTTTTCATCGTAAATGAAGAGAATTTCGCTGCCATAGAATTTCTTCTCGTACTTTTCGGTCAGACAAGGACATTGAAGCACCTTATCTCCTTCAAACGGATGGTTGCCATAGAAAAGCATGAAAAGAAGTACTGCAAGAGAGAAACGGTCACTGCCCTTGTTTGGCATGTTCTTTCCTAACACTATTTCCGGAGCCATGTATCGTGCCTTGCCGAGGATGCCAGACGCTTCGCCTTCCGGCATAACGTTGTCATTGTCGCAAATCAGCACATCGCCAGACTCAGGGTGGATAAAGAAGTTGCCGTCGTTGAGATCCTGATAGCTGAAGCCACTGAGGTGAAGATTCTTGAAACCTTCACAAATTTTCATGGCAGCATTGAGGAGTGCCTCGAAAGACTGGAATTGAACGCGGGCAAGATAGAATTGCCCGAACTCATAATATCCATCAGGACGCAACGGCATAATATATCCATAGCTTCCTTTCTCTTTCATGGTTACATACTCGGGCCACAGGAATGCTCCTGAGGGGGCTCCTTTCTTAACGTTGGATTCGAGATTCTTGTAAAATCTATCATCGGGAGCATTAAGATACCACTTGAGTGCCATCTTCTTCCCGAGAAGTTCCACAAGGTAAACGATGCCCTGACCACCACGCCCCAGTTCTTTGACTACTGTTGCTTGAAGTCCTCCGACAAGATTTACTTTGTCATTTGTTTTTAATTCTTTCATTTATCTTAGGTCGTTTGTTTCATATATCCGTTAACCGGCAAATGTAAACATTTCTAATCACATTCCTCCGCCAGACAAGTCGAATGTCTCTCCCGGAACGACACTACTTGACTCTTTCAAAAATCATCCGATGCGTTCTTTAACTCCTTCAGCGCAGGTAGCATATACTTGTGTTGGAGCGCAAATCCGATTACAGCACCGATATTCGCTTTAATCAGGGCTGAATGAGGCTGTCCGATAAAACAGGCTATGCCGCCTAATATTCCGGGGAGTATGGCAAATTTAAGTAGAGCCAACTGCTTCTGAATTACTTTATCCATTCTCCAGTTCCTTTCCTGCGGCAAGTATCGAGACTTTTACCTCGGTGTCTTCTATACTCTCATCGGGATATACAGCCCAAATAACATAAATGCTTTCCGGCAGTCCACTGACAAAATCGGTTAGCGCAGTCATTTCTTGCATAGTCAAAGGCTGCTGGCCATCTTTGTTGAAATATAGGAAAATCGAAATCTGTTCGACTGTATTGAGTATTGATGAAGTCAACGCGCCTTTAATACAGTCTACAGCTTCTGCGATACGTCCCTCACCATAGCCCGTTACTGCCTTGATGAAGGTATCCGTATGACTTTACTGTCTCGATTATTCCTTTTGTTGCCTCCCCGATGCCAATTACGCGGAAGCTGGTGGGGAGACTCATGTTGCAAAACCTATTTAATATATTATTGTCACTCATCTTCATTTTGACGATATGGTTTAATTATGTAATGCAGTGATAGCCAGTTATCAGCTATCACTGCAAAGATTTGTCAGAGAATTAGAGTATTCAAACGATTGGTTATAGTAATTTTAATGCTATTGCCGCACAAGCCTCAGCGTCACAAAGAGCATGATGATGATTTTCCATGTCATAGCCGCAAGCTGCTGCCGACAGATGGAGTTGATGACTCGGAATGTCAAGACAACGCCTGGAGGCGGCAAGAGTGCAATAAAATTCGTAACCGGGGTATTCCATACCATATTCCTCGAATACCGCCTTCAGGCAGCTTTCGTCAAAGGGCCTGTTGTGGGCCACAAGCGGCAGACCTTTGATTCTATCAGCAACTTGTGCCCACACTTCCGGGAATGTCGGCTGCCCGTCAGTGTCGTGCCGGGTGAGACCGTGAACCTCAGTAGTCCAGTATGTATAGTAATTAGGGGCGGGCTTAATAAGACTATAAAATCTATCAACTATCTCACCACCTCGCACGATTACTATACCGACGCTGCACACGCTGGAGCGTCGGCCATTGGCTGTTTCAAAGTCTATTGCTACAAAATCTTGCATTGTCAGTCGTTATTATAGAGTTCATACATATCTGAAATCCAACCCTTCATAGTCTTGCGAAGAGAAGCCGGACTTACGACCTCTATCATAGACCCAACATGGAGCAACTTCATTATGAAGTCATACGTCGGCGATAGATACAACTCAAAATCAGCATATTCGCCATAGTCCTCAATAAGTCGCTGACTATGATGAAGTGGAAGTGATTTCAGATAATATTTATGGTCTTCGTTGGCACGAATAACTATTCTATCTGGCTTGACATCGTATCCGATGACTACGCCAAATTTAGTTGCGAAATACTCTGTCGCATCAAAATCTTTTGGCAACTTGAAGAATGTTTCTGTTGGTTCTACGCTCTCCAGACGGTCAAGACCATAAATCTTTATCTCGTCTCGGTTATTGTGACCAAGCACATACCAACGGTTGTCAAACAGTTTCACACAATACGGCTCAATAGGGAAGCTGTAGCTACGCTCCTTCTTGAACGGACGATATGAGATATTCACGACTCGGTTCTCTTTCATTGCCTCCAAGATGGTAGTCAGATGATCACGACCGGAAGGAATCTCGTCAACCAATATACGTCCCTTCAAAGAGAGGTTTTCTCCGATGACGTTGCCAACGGCAAATGAATCAAGCATCCACTTTTTGAGCTTATCCTCGTCAATATCCTCCGGATTAGAGATATAGTAAAGATAACCACCAACTTTCTGACAGTCAATCATAATGCTGAACTGCTCATAGATTGCATCGCGCCAACGGTTGAATGTGGCACGATGAAGTCCTTGTCCGTCACTGAAATCTTTGTTTCGCGACCAGCGGTCGGAAAGATCCTTATGCGAAATCTTCCCGGCACGGCGAATTGTATCAATCAGCCAAGTGTATTTTTTCAGTTGGTTCATATCTATTTTGAGTTTTTCTGTCCGAAATCGGTCCTGAGTCGATAGGGTTGGGATACTAAAAAACCGCAGAATACATTGATATTCTGCGGTTTGTCTTGATTTTGTCTTGTGTTGACCGGAGAGTGTCCGGTACACATAGTGGAACTGGAGG